>Ga0079220_10000066_pt1 | contig 20640 bp, 21 predicted proteins | sample GAAS100_FD_75071 | JGI IMG/M metagenome (GOLD analysis project Ga0079220, IMG submission 75071) | Agricultural soil microbial communities from Georgia to study Nitrogen management - GA AS100 | ecosystem: Environmental > Terrestrial > Soil > Agricultural land | place: USA: Georgia | collected... | reverse complement strand
CGGGGACGAGTTCGGTCGCATCGATGCTTAGGCGCTTTGCGTCACGAACGACACTGACGCGGCGCGGCAGCAGGTCACGGAGCCGGTCGCTTGCTTTCTCCGCGCGGTACTCTTGCAGAAAGGCGAAAAAACCGTTGAGAACAATCACGGCGAAAATCGCGAGGCCGAGTTCCGGCATTCCTGCGAGAACAGCGAGCCCCCCGGCAATCCACAGCATGGTGGCAAAAAAATGAGTGAGCTGAGAAACAAACCGCCACCATAGGGCCGGGGGGCGCGGACGAGGCAGGAGGTTGAGTCCAAACTGCTTGCGGCACAGAGCGACTTGTTCTGAGGTTAGCCCAGTCGGTGAAGCCGCTCCGTCGAGCCGAGTCGCCTGGGGAGCGCGTTCTCTGGAGGCGAGAGTGGCAGCGTCACCGCTCATGGTGTTCTTGTAACGGAGCAAAACGCGGTCGTTCAGTGATATCCGTCACACCGCGCGACCGCAGCATGGTTGCCAACTCAGGCCTACAGTGAAAACGGTTTGGCTTTAGGAAGACACATACGTCTCTGGGCGAGGGGTTACGGGGGCAGCTGGGAAATTTCCCGTTTCGCTCCTCGCCCAGCCGGGTAGCTGCTGTGCACTATTCACCACCCGAAGGCCAGGGACTGCGCAGCCGCAGAATTCTTGTGAGCGTTCCACTTTGCGTCGGATCCTTCCGGGCCATTTGCCGCCGACCCACCTTCGCAAAATGGAACGCCCAGCCTTGCCGGCAGCGGACTCGCTCCAGCCGGCTGCCAGCAAGTTCTTCCTTGGAGGAGGCTGTGCCTAGCCGTGCTCCGAGGAAAATCTGCCGGACGCCGCTTCACGCCTGCCTGCGGCGTCCGCGACCGTCCGCCCTATGCCGCTGCACCAGCGGCAGCCTTAGCCCGCTCCAGGAAATCGTGAGCCAGTGCATTCAACACTACCCGCTGAACTTCGCCATTCGCGGGAGGATAGAGAAGGTAATCGAAGGCACCGGCCCGCAAAATCTCCAAATAGCGGTCCCATCCCGCAAAGGGCGAAAAGACGATCACCGGCGTCATTGCGCCGCAGTTCCTGCTGATATGGAGGACGTCGGCGATTCCGCCGTCGGGCAGGTTCTCTGCGCAGATAATCACGGAAGCTACGGCAGCTTTCAGAGCCTTTTCCGCTTCACGGATAGTTAGCGCACAGATCGAAGTCAAGCCGCATCTCGAGAGCAGAGTGGAAAAGAATTGCTGGATCTCCAGGTTCGGGGAAACAACGATGGCATTGTATGACATTGGCGCGATCTCGCTGAGGACTTGCTGGTATGTCGCGGAACGGTTCGGACCGTTCAAGTGGCCTTCGGCTCAATGGGTACGGATTTCGCATGAGGAGCCTTGGGGAGTTCAATGGTCAGGATGCCCGCCTTCAGGGACGCGCTAGCTTTGCCGGTATCGATTTCCGCGGGCAGATCGATAGTTCGCAATATCCGGTTCGCGCACCATTCGGAGCGAAGCGCCTTGCCTTTTTTCTTCTCTTCATGTCTTTCGCGTTCGCCGGCAATCCGCAGAGTGCGTGGCTCGACGGTGATTTCGAGATCCTTCGGATCGAAGCCGGGGACTTCTGCTTCCACAGAAAAGCTATCCTCGGACTCTCTCAACTCCAGATGCACGGGATGCAGGACTTCGGATTCGGCGCGGAACCAATCGGCGAGTTCGTTGCCTGGCCAACGGCCATTGCCTTCAAAAAGCTCGAAGGCTCTCCGAGTAATGGAATCAAAAACGGAATCAAACAAGTCACTGGAAGCCTGTTTGACGGGGACTGCCTTTTTTGCAACCTCCATCGCTGCAGCGGTTTGTGCTGTCATGGTGAGATCTCCCTGCTTCAGTTCTGATGCCCTCTTCGTGCCGGGGGGCACAGCGCGAGGCGAGAATCGCAGGAGGCTATGTAGGCCATCCTACGAAAAGCAGTTAGCGGCTCCACGCCGAGGAACGCAATAGCCTGAAGAGGAGCTTCGGCCTATGCCGTAAGGCCGATACAATTCTTTGTCGTCGGCTGTCAGCGAAACACAATATGTCGCGTCGCTGGCCATTTTGCCGGCGGCTCGACAACGACCTTGTGAACGCCCGGTGAACGACGGGTAAACAACGCCGTGTTGATTCCCTGCTCTCCCGGTGCAACAATGAGCTGCCGCGGCAATGCTGAAAGTTCGCCATGCGGGAACGAACAACGCGATTACTGATAGCTAGCGTGATCGGTGCAGTTGTGGCTGTAGTAAGTAACCGCGTTGACGCCGAGTTCTCCAGTCTACGAGTGTCCGTCGCTTCCACGGTTTTTAACGACATCCTTATCGGTTTCGTCGCAGGGCTGTGCGCGTTCGCGTGGGCATCGCTCCTGACGAACCGGCACTTCCGCCGGTCGTTAGTCAAAAGAATGAGAGAGGAAGGTGTACAGCGAGAACGCGCCCGCATGGCGCGAGAGATTCACGACACATTCGCCCAGGGTCTTGGCGGAATCGTCCTTAGCTTGGAAGCTGCGCAGGACTTTTTGGAGCAATCCCCAGAGGCGAAAAAGCTGTGCGACCGCGCCTTGTGGATCGCGCGGGAAAGCTTGGCGGAAGCGCGCTCGTTGCTGCGGGGCTCGCAATCGCAGCAAGAGTGCAAGACCTTCCGCGACGCGGTAGCGCAGTTGGCAGAGAGAATCACTCACGGGACAGGATTGCGTCCGACCTGCTCGGTCGCAGAAATTTCAGGCGCGCTATCAGCGGAGACCGAAAGTGAACTGTTGGGAATCATCCGCGAAGCATTGAGCAACGTCGTTCGACACGCGGATGCGAGCGAGGTGCACGTCAGCCTGCGTGCCCAGAAGGACCAGTTTCAACTCTGCGTGGAAGACAATGGCCGCGGATTCAATCCGGGAGATCCCCAGACTTCGCGAGGCTTCGGCCTCACCAGCATGAGGGAACGAGCCTCCGACTTGGGCGGTCTGTTGTGGATCTACACTCAGCCAAGACAAGGAACGCAGGTGGTTGCATTCGTCCCGGTACGTGCGGAAGAAGAAAGCAACAAGCCATGGGAGGACCTAATTCCATCCGAGTCGCCATCGCCGACGACCACATGGTGGTCCGCGAAGGCCTCATCTCGGTCCTGAACAGAATACCTGGAGTATCGGTTGTGGCTCAGGCCGCCAGCTGGCCTGCGGCCATAGCCAAGGTCGAGCTGCATCATCCGGATCTCGCTTTGCTGGACATGCGGATGCCGGGAATGGATGCCGCCGACGGGGTGGCTGCCATCCGCAGGGCTCAAGCGAAGCTGAAAATCGTGCTGATTTCGGCGTTCGAGTTTGACGAGGACATCTATAAGGCTTTTCGGGCAGGTGCGAACGGTTTTCTGGCCAAGGATTGCGTCTCGCAAGAGATTCCAGCTTGCATCCATGCCGTCCTTGGCGGCAAGACGTGGTTACCACCCGGTCCGGCTGCAAGGCTTGCGGCGCGCCTGCAGGCTCCCGAACTCACCGGCCGTCAGTCGAAGATCCTCGAATTGGTTGCAGAAGGCAAAAGCAATAAGGAAGTGGGCGCGGCGATGCGCATCGCCGAGGGCACCGTAAAGATTCATCTGACCAACATCTTTCGCAAGCTCGGGGTTGACGGCCGCACCCAGGCGATCAGGAAGGCACTGCAGCGCGGTCTTGTCCGGCTTTCGAAGAACGGCTAAGGCAGCCCGGGCCATTCGCATGAGCCAACACGTTTAGTCCATATATTTGGACCGCAAGATTCAGCGGGGCCATCGCCCGGTGGCGCGGCCTGGAGTCTCCAACAGAAATACCACGTCCAGCCTGTCCGTGATCGCCAAACCAGAAGTGAAGAGGTCACAAGCCAGTGTGATTTCCATCACCGCGCCTTCCGAGGTCGAGCACGACGATTGGGGGGCGCCCGGAAAGCACTTTAGCTTATGCGCGTACTGATCTCGGCAAACGGTCTCTCCGCAGATGTGCCAGCGGCGCATGCCGCCGCCGCCCGCCCCTGGCCTGCTGGTTCGCAGTTTTGCGTAATGAGCGTCTTGGATCCCTACCCTCTTGGCCGGACGCCGCCGTCGTTCGAGCGCGCCAGAGAGGTCGTTTTGCGAAATCTTGAGGGCGCGGCCGCGGAATTGAAAGGCGCAGGTTGGAATACGACTGCTGAAGTGTCGCTCGGAAGTCCGCGTCGTGGAATCAGCCGGTTCGCCTCCGACTGGAAAGCCGACATGATAATGGTCGGCTGCAACGACGCCAGTGACCTGACGCGTCTGTTCCTGGGCAGTACAGCGCAATCCGTTCTGCGCCACGCGCCCTGCACTGTAGAGGTGGTGCGTCCGCGCAAGAGCCAGAGCCCGACTCAAGGCTGCGGAATGAGGATATTGCTTGCCAGCGACGGCTCACAATTTTCGGAGGCGGCGGTGCAGTCTGCTGCGAGGCGTCCCTGGCCCGCAGGCAGCGAAGCGCGGATCATTTCCGCTCCGGAATTCCATTACCTGCAAAATCCGCCTTATCCCGTGTTCGTGGAAATGAAGGACCTCAGGGTCGCCTCGACGGAGGAGGCGAAGAAGGCCGTGGCGGATGGACTGAAGGTTTTGTGTAGCACGGCCCTAAGAGCCACGGGCGACGTACCCACGATCCAGGATCGGCCGTACCGAGTGATTCTGCGCGAAGCGAAAGAATGGGGAGCGGACTTGATCGTGTTGGGATCTCACGGCCGGCGCGGCTTCGACAGAATGGTCATGGGCAGTGTTTCCGAAGCGGTGGCCCTGCACGCAGAATGTTCGGTTGAAGTAATCAGAGCGCTTGCGCTCGAAGAGCGTACATAGGAGGGAAAACATGAAGGTCAAGGAGCTGATGACAACCACGCCTTACTATTGTCAGCCGGAAACCAACCTGGGTTCAGCGACCGAGCTGATGTGGAATGGGAACTGCGGATTTCTTCCAGTAGTCGGGAGCGAGGGCAAAGTCGTAGGCGTCATTACGGACAGGGACATTTGCATCGCTCTCGGGACGCGCAATCGCCTCCCGGGAGAGATCACAGTGGGAGACATAATCACCTCCCAGAAGCTCTTCTACTGCTGCCCCGATGACGATCTCGGGGTTGCGCTGCAGGCGATGCAGAGCGGCGCGGTGAGGCGGCTGCCCGTGGTTACCCACGAAGGCACTCTTGCGGGGATCATCTCGATGGACGATATCCTGCTGCATGCGGAATCCTCGCGCTGGGGCAGGAAGCCGGAAGTCTCGAGCGACGAAGTGATTCAAGCCTATCGCGCCATTTCTGAGCAGCAGCTTGGTGTAAAACGAGCTGCCGCGTAGCGCGCGTTACTCGAGAAGGCAAAAGCCAATCGTCTGAGGCGAGCCGCGGATCAGGTTTGCGGAAATCGGACGTGAATCTGGTGCAGCTTTTCCAACGTCATCGGGCCTTTGCGGATGCGGAGGGCAGACCGCTGTCGAGAGTTCACGGCGACCCAGACGGTGTCGCCGGCGCGAAGGTCCGTGAAAACAAGTATTTTCCCATGCTCGTCGAGAAACAGCGTCTTGCCGCTAACCTCCATGAGAACCGTCACCTCGGTAGGCCTCTTTAATAGAAGTTCCGACCTGGTCTTATCGACTGAAGCTACGATGAAAATTCCCCGGCTTGTGTCGCCGGCTTTTGAGGCGACTGCGCCAGGATACACGGCACCGCGGAAGTGCAGAGGCTGACGAAAAGGCCGAGAGCAAGCGTTCTATTCATAGGGCAGTGCTTCCACTGGATGAAGACGGGCCGCTTTACGCGCGATCATTCTGATCGCTGGAGAGGACCCCTTCTCCAAAAAAGATCACCGGTCCTTTTCGCGTTGACCTTCGCGCAGGCCGCATCAGCAAGAGCGCTGGTCTACATTTGCGGTCGCCTCGAGCGTTGCAATATTGGCGTTGGCGTTGGCCAAATTGCCGCGCGCAGTTAACACCTGTGCCTGGTAGATCGCGGGATCGAGCTGCACGAGCACCTAGCCTTCGCGGACCCGCGAATTGTAATCGGCAAAGATGTACTGGACGGTTCCAGAAACGAACGAGCCGACCGGAACCGTGGTCATGGGATTAATGGTTCCTGTGGCTTGTACCGCGGAACTAATTTCGCCGCGCTTCAGTACCTGCGTGACATACCGGGTCGTTTTGGCCTGCGCTTTCCACCAATACAGACTCGCCAAAGCGACCGAAACGACCAGGCTGCCAATGATTACGAGCCTCGTCCGTTTCGATACTCCTGTGAACCGGCCCGTCAAATTCGCCCTTTTTTGGCGGAAGCGGATCTCGCCGTTCAGCGGTGTGCCATTACCGGCACTTCGGGCAGTGGACTGCGCGTGACGGTGGGCTCGGTACGCAACGCAAATTCCTTCTCTAATGTCGATAGCGTATCCATAATCCCCGTGTAAGAAAGTTCAGCGTGCGAGGCCATCGTGGGACCGATGAAGCCTTGGCGGCGCCACTCGTCGGCCTTCTGCTGGACTTTTAGACGCGTGGCATCCCATGCCACATTGGCAAAGACATCGACATAGTCGCGAGTGAAAGTTCCCTCGGGATCCATGGAAAAAGCCAAGCAGGAAACCACGGGCAGGCAGTAGGCGCCTGCAAGCGCCGTGTTGACCGCTACCGGCATCAACGGCATGACATGTGATCCACGCGTGTCACCGGTTACGAAATGCCCGAGCAGGTAGGGTTCAACGATCTCTTCCAGCGCCGGAAAGATTCCCTGGGTACGGACAATCGCGACCGGATCGTCCTTCCCCGTGTATTTGCCGGCGATATTGTGAAGGCGCGTCGCCGAAACGGACACCGCCTGCTCCTCCGGGCGGTACCGGGAGTGAATCGCTTCCACGGCGAATCGGTCCGGATTCTGAAGCAAGCACGCGAGATCCCAAATCCGTTCCGGAACAGCAAGCTTGATGATGCGGTCGCTGTTTTTTGCCTTGTGGTCCATATCGATGACGGTAAAAGTAAATCCCTCATGAATCTTCGGGCTCAGGAGCAAGCCGCCATCGTGCATGGGATCACAGAAAACAGTGTAGAGCGGGAAATTGTAAGCACCGGGACTGCATTTGTCCGCTGCAAAGATCAAGAATGGCTCAGCCGGACGATACTTACTCTGCGGGTCCCGAACGAATTCAATTTCAGCGACCGCCGGGCCCGCGCCTCTAACGTTGCCGGAAGGTGCGTCGACAAGCAGGTCCTGTCCTGCTCCGTAAAGACCGCCGGCTTTCGCTTCGGCGCTGGCCGCCAGGAAGCAGTCCCACGCGAACCTGTGAATGTCGGACGCGCCCGGGCCGCGATTGTGGCTCATGATGATAGCGATATCGTCGCCGGTATACGTGACGAGTCCATCGCGGAGCAGGTTTTGGCCGATTGCGTCAAACACGCGCCTGCGAACGCTGTTGAGCATGGCTTCGGAAGGCCTGGTGTGCCCGCCGGTAGAACCGACATCCGCCTTGATGATGGAAACAGTTATTTTGTTCATGGTGTCCCCTCCGACATTACAATCGCGCCGCAAGGACGCGCTCTAGAATGTGTACGTGATCCACGGCGTAAACATACCGCTGTGGCCTGCGGAAGCTGTGTTTCAGGTCACTGTTCCGGGTGACCGTCGTCATGTGCAAATAGCTGTCACATGACCGACCGTGTAGTTAGCACTTGACCAGCGAGAACGGAGATGGCCACCCCTAGGCAAGCATTACAAACCAGCCCTTCGTTGGCCGATGCAGCTGTGATCGATGCCGTGCCTCTGTGGCAATTGGGCATTGTCGAGGTCACCGGGCATAACCTTGAGACTCGGGGACGCGAAGAGGTCAATCGTCTGCTCGCATTGGGGTGGCAACTGCTTCAAAGAGGAGGGCATCTGGCGCGAACGTCCCATGGCCATCCTCGGCAGGACAGAGCCAGTCGCCTCTCGCAAGACTCCGCGGAAAATACTTCTTCGCGCAGGTACCCGAGTCGGCCGGCCGTTACGGCTTCCTTGGGAGTCATAGAATCGCACTCGCAGGATTGCGCGTCGTTTGCTTGCGGTGGCGCCCAGCCGTCTCCGTTCGAGTTCGCATTCCGGGCGTTCCAGCCCGTGATGCACGATATAGCTCTGCGTGATCCGGCTCACTGTCCGGTTCAGGCACAGATGGCATAAAAAGCGTCAGGAGCACAACCATGAAGATTCTCCTTGCAACAGATGGTTCCAAGCACTCGGATGCCGCGGCAAAAAAGGTGAGCGCGTGGCTCCCTCCGCGGGATGCACTAGTTCTGGTTTTGCGGGTCGTGGAGCCGCTTGTCTTCTCGGTCCCTCCTCAAATGGCGCCGGGTTACGCACCCGAAGCGGCGCCGAGGCTTGAAGAAAGATTGAAGGAGGCCAAAGAGTCCGTCTGTCGCACGGCGGAAGGTCTGCGAAAGGACGGATTCACAACAGATTGCCGCATCGTGCAGAGCGAAACGGGAACCGGAATCCTCGACGCGGCGCGAGACTGGCAGGCTGATTTGATTGTGGTTGGCTCTCACGGAGACAAGGGCCTGAAGAGATTTCTGTTGGGCAGTGTTGCGGAACACGTTGCGCGTCACGCGCATTGCTCGGTGTTGGTGGTACGAGAAGGTTGAGCGACAGTCTGCAGCTTGAATGTAGGGGCTGGCAAACGCCCAAGTCGCGACAAGACGAAAGTCAGAACGGAGGACGCAATGTCCGGCAAACGCTTACTCTTCAGATCGGCTGCGCGAGAGAAAGTGCTCAACGGCGCCGCGGCCCTGGCGGACACTATTCGCATCACCCTTGGGCCGAAGTCGAAGTGTGTTTTGATCCAGAAGAAGTGGGGACGACCCATTGTCTGCAACGACGGCATCACCATCGCGAAAGAAATTGAAATCGAGGATCCCGAGGAGAATCTCGGAGCACAGATGATCCGGGAGGCGGCTGAACGAACGGGAGATACCGTTGGCGACGGAACGAGCACATCTGCCATCCTTGCCCACGCCATCTTCGCCGAAGGCCTGCACAACGTTGCGGCGGGAGCTAGCGCCGTTGACTTGAAGCATGGACTGGATCGCGGACTCGCCGTTGCGATCAGAGCGCTCAAGGGACTCTCCAGGCCAGTGGCCAGCCGCAAGGAAAAAGCTCAAGTCGCAACCATCTCGGCGCACAACGATCCGGCCATCGGCGAACTGGTCGCCGACGCCTACGAGAAGGTAGGGCCGGACGGAGTCATCACCGTTGAAGAATCTAAAACCACAGAGTCGGCCCTCGAACTTGTAGAAGGCATGCAGTTCGACCGCGGCTATATCTCTCCTTACTTCGTTACCGACCCGGAGAAGATGCAAGTCGTGCTCGAAGATGCTCTTATCCTGCTGCACGAGAAGAAGCTTGCCAGCCTTAACGAGATGCTGCCGTTTCTAGAGCAGGTGGCGAAGTCCGGGCGTCCTTTGCTCGTGATCGCCGAGGACGTGGAGGGAGAAGCGCTAGCAACGCTCGTAGTAAACAAGGTTCGCGGCACCTTGCTGTCTGCAGCAGTCAAAGCGCCCGGATTTGGAGACCGGCGCAAGGATATTCTGCAGGATATCGCCGTCCTGACCGGAGGACAGGTCATCGCCGAGGAACTCGGCCTGAAAATGGAAAACCTGGGTTTGAAGGAGCTAGGCCACGCAAAGCGTGTCGTCATCGACAAGGAGAAAACTACGATGGTCGAGGGCGGCGGCGGGAAGGCACCCATCCTGGGCCGTTGTGCCGAGCTGCGAAAGCAGATTGAAAAGACGACTTCCGAGTACGACAAAGAAAAGTTGCAGGAGCGGCTTGCCAAGCTCGCTGGGGGCGTCGCCGTTGTACGTGTTGGCGCACCCTCTGAGGCAGAGATGAAGAACCGCAAGGAAGCCATCGAAGACGCCATCAGTGCCACCAAGGCAGCTTTAGCCGAGGGAATTGTTCCCGGCGGGGGTCTCGCGTTGCTTAGGCTGGCGGACGTTCTCGACGCCGAACAAGCAGAGTGTGCCGGTGATGAGCGAACGGGACTGCTGATTCTACGAAAGGCCCTCGAAGCTCCAACACGGCAAATCGCGGAAAACTCCGCCGTGGACGGAGGTGTGGTTGTGGACCGCATGCGAAGCGGCCAAGGGAATTACGGCTTCGACGCGTCCCGCTGCGAATACGTGGATTTGGTTGAAGCCGGGATCATCGACGCGACCAAGGTGGTACGCATCGGGCTCGAAAACGCCGTCTCGGTTGCCAGCGTTCTGCTGCTCGCGGAAGCTACGCTGACCGAACTACCCGAGGAAAAGGCCAAAGCCGCGGCACGCGAATCCCTGGAGTGAGCAGAATGAGCAGATCTCCGAGTCTGCCGGCGAAGTTTTCCAAAAGTGTCCGTCTGGGGTTGCGCGCCCTCGCGGCTCTGCTTGCCCAAGCTGATCGGCGCGCGCCGATTCGAAGTGCGCTAAGTATCAAAGCGACGCTGAGGCGTGGACTCGCCTTATTCTTGAGCACCCAGATGAGTCTGCTCGGGGTCCTCGGACGTTGCCAAGAGCACACATCTCCGGAGGCCTCCAAACCCGGCCGGGCGGCAGTTGAAGCGCCGCAGACGGGAACTGGCGTGCAGGAATATCTTCGCAGGCCCTATGAGGAACTTTTCGACTTGGCGCCGCAACTGAGCTTCGATGCAAAAGCAATCGCAGCCCAGCGAAAATCGCTCGAAAATGCCAAAAAGCTTTGCGTTTCGCGCTTCAAGAATCACGCCAAGGAATACCAAAAGCAAATCGATGCTGCGCAGAAGGAACTCAAGAAGAGAACTGCCAGCTTGACCGAAGAGCAACGAAAACAGATTCATTGCAAGATCCAGAACCTGGAGCTGCTGCGCAGCGAAGCACAGGCACTCTCTCAGCACGCCATTCCCACCGCCTATGACAACTTGAACGCAAAGCTTGATCTCATCGAGAAGTGGCCGGCTCTTTATCGGCAAACGCAGCGGGAAATCAGCAGCGATACTCATGTGAATCGGCGCTGGGGTGATTTGAAAGACATTGGCTTCCGGGAAATCGCCACGAATCAACAGGACGACATCAAGAAAGGACAGCAAGCCGTCGAAGAGATGAAGCGCTCCGGGCTGATGCCCCCGGAACTGGAAAACAAGGCGATTCAGGAGTACGTCAATTCAGTTGCCCAGCGCGTGGCGCAGAAATCGGATCTCAAGATCCCCCTTCACGTGACGGTTCTTCAGTCTCGTGAAATTAATGCGTTTGCTCTGCCAGGCGGGTATCTCTTTGTCGAGAGAGGGCTGCTGGAAGCCGCCGACGACGAATCCGAGCTTGCCGGAGTGCTAGCGCACGAAATGGCGCATGACGCCGCAAGACACGCAAACAAGTTGATGAAGCGAGCGACGATCGCGGGCATCTTCTACCAGGCAGCCCAGGTAGCGGCAATGGTTCTGACAGGCGGCGTCGCCGGAATCGGAATGTACTACGCTTTGCAGTATGGCTTCTACGGCCTTGGCCTGGTGCTTAACCTGAACCTATTGGGAGTCAGCCGCGAGTACGAGTTGGAAGCCGATCAACTTGGCGTGCAGTACGCCTGGAACGCGGGTTACGACCCGAGCGGATTTATCCGCTTCTTTGACAAGATCGCTACGCGAGAAGGCTACATAAAAGGCGCGAGCTGGTTCCGGACACATCCCCCCTTTTATCAGAGAATGGTGGACAGCAGGCGCGAAATCATGTTTCTTCCTCCCAAGCCGAACATGATTGTTCAGACGTCGGCTTTTGAAGCGATGAAGCAGCAGCTGATCCCCGTAGTCGCTGTCGCGAATAAACTGGAATCGGACAAGCCGAGTCTCAAGATGACGCGAGAACAAGGATGCGAGCCGCCGAAGAGGCTCGAGTATGAAGCCGGACAGCCCATCGATGAGCTATGTTCGTCGTCTGCCATAAATCTGAATGGCAAGCAATGAACCCGTACGGTCATGCGGCGGCGTGCGTCACGGGTGGCACGTGAGCCTCGAAGTCGTCCTTCAGTTCTTCCGCGCGATCGCTGTAGTCAATCACACGGTCGAACCGACCGTCCGAACCAGGAAAGCGCCGACCCTTGGGGTTCCTATTCGCGGGGTCTAAACGAGGTGAGAAAGGTCACGGTAATCCGTGACGCGCGGCACAGTGGAAGCAGGCGCTTTTGCATTCGTCCAACTCGGTGTGTTGCAGCGCTTAAGTTCATTCGGCGATGGTGTTGGTTCCGGCGTGCGCAAGAGCGTGGCCGCGGTCACAACGCTCGGTAATGCACAGCACAGACTTGAATGAGCGACAGGCGTAACTGGATACGCGGGACTGTCGGACCCTCCGGCGGCCCGAAAAGGTACGACCGTCCCAAACAGGAGGATGTAGCTGATGAGATTCGTCAAAACGGCAGTCGTCGCTCTCACGTTGACTCTGCTCCTCGGCGTCTGCAGCACTGTGTCACGAGCGGATGAGTGGAACAAGAAAACCATAGTGACATTTGATCAGCCGGTAGAGGTGCCAGGAATGGTCCTGCCGGCGGGAACCTATGTGTTTACGATCTTTGATTCCCAATCGTATCGTCACATTGTCCAGATCTGGAACGAGGATGGCAGGAAACTGGTCACCACCATTCTCGCGATTCCCAATTACCGCCTCGAACCGACGGGCGAAACCATGATCAAGTTCACTGAAAGGCCCGCGAACTTGCCGCAAGCGCTGAGGGCGTGGTTCTATCCCGGAGACAACTTCGGCCAGGAGTTCGTTTATCCGAAGGCCAGGGCCATTCAGCTCGCTCGGGCCTCAAACGTAATCGTTCCGGCCGAAACCGTCGAGCCTACCGAGAACAATTTGCGGACGGTGCCGCTGGTTGCCGTCACTCCGGAAAAAAAGGAACAACCGGTGACGGAGGCCATCCAAGTTCTACCGTTGCAGAAGATACCTGAGACCGCAGCAACCGTGCCTACGACCGCGGCGCCAACGGAAACGGTCGCGGAACTGCCAAAGACAGCCAGTTCGGTCTTTCTGATCGGACTCCTGGGCTTGGCTTCGATCGCTTTGGCCGCGAGCCTGCGGCTGTTCGGCAGATGATACTCGCCGTCTCGGTGAGCTTTTTGCGCCGCGGCATCCCCGCCTGATGCTGCGGCGCAGGAGGTTTTTATGAGCGTGGCTCGGCCACTCAAGTTCCGCCACTTGGCTCACTTTGCTCTTCTTCTCATTTGCATATTGGGCGTGACTTCGTTATCGAAGTCGCGGTCTCAGGGAACGGGGCAACAGCCGAAAATCTCCGTTACAACCGACCTGGTTGTCCTTCCCGTCAGCGTAACAGATACCCGCGGAGCATTTGTCGACGGATTGAAACAGCAGAACTTTCGCGTGTACGAGGACGGCCGTTTGCAGGCCATTTCGCTGTTTGGGGAAGAGGACAGCCCGGTCACGATTGGCTTGCTGGTGGACCACAGTAGCAGCATGAGTCCAAAGCTGCACGAGGTTGCTGCGGCTGTCTCCACGTTTGCGGCTTTCAGCAACCCGGAAGACGAAATGTTCGTGGTCAACTTCAGCGACGACGTGATCGTGGCCTCGTTCCACGGCCGCGCCTTCACGCATGAACCGAAAGAGTTGCGGAACGCGGCGCTCGCGATGCCCGCGGGCGGCCGTACGGCCCTTTATGACGCTGTGGCGGAGGGTCTGAAGCAAGTCGAGCAGGGCCGCCCGGATAAGAAGGCGCTCGTGATTGTGAGCGATGGAGGAGACAACGCGAGCCGCCGTCGACACTCCGAGGTCCTGGCCGCTGCCAGGCAAGCCCATGCGGTGATCTATTCCATCGGTTTGGTCGGAAGTTCAACGGAAGAGGAGAACCCCCGGATCCTCGACAGGATTTGCAAAGACACCGGCGGCATCGCTTTTTTACTGCATCCCGGACAGGAAGTTTCGGAAGTCGCTAGGCTCATCGCACAGGATCTGCGCGAGCAGTACGTAATCGCTTACGCTCCACCGAAGAAACCGGTTGGGAACCCTTTCAGAAGGGTTGCTGTGAAGGTGGCCGCACCTGGGCTAGGCAGGATTCGGGTGCGAACCCGCACCGGCTACGTTGCCCGCTCGGCCGATCCTCCATTAGCCGAATAGGAACAACGAATGATGGGGGAATGACAGGATGGAGAAATCCAGGAAACCATTCAAGTTGCTGCTGCGCTGGGCTTCCGGTCTCCTTTTGATGTCGGGTGTGGTCGCCGTAGGCTATGCCTTATCGATCCTGGCCGTTGGGTGGATTTATCAAGCAAGGGAGACGAGCAAGTTTGAACACGAAGTGATTCTCCCCGCGTCACGGATTCCCCCGGTTGGCGACAGCATCGGAGAGATCGACATCCCGAGTATTGCCCTAAGAGCCGTTGTCATTCAGGGCTCTTCTCCTCAGGTGTTGCGCCTTGGAGTCGGACATCTTTACGAAACGCCAACGCCCGGAGAACCAGGCAATGTGGTGCTCGCGGGGCATCGCGATACGTTCTTTCGTCCTCTTCGCCGCGTCGCCGTCGGGGATGCCATTCTGCTGCGCACCGGTGGACAAACATTTAGATATCTAGTGCAATCCACAGAAGTCGTGTCACCGAAAGACGTCGATGTTCTGAAATCGTCCAACGGAAATGAGTTGACGCTGGTGACTTGTTTTCCCTTCGATTATGTGGGACCCGCCCCCAAGCGCTTTATCGTACACGCTCGGGAAGCGATGGCGCCCGCCGAATAGCGCTCGGCCGGGCAAGCAAGACGATCTGGTATATACGCACAAGCGGGTTGAGATGGTTCCTAGACGGACGACCGAGGGTGACGGCCCCGCGCTACGTGGAAAAGCGCGGTCAACGGCGCTGCGCTACGCCTTTATGCTTTACGAGGGCGGCTTGCAGCGCCGCATCGTATGCGTAAATGTCGTCGTAAAAATGCACTTCGCCGTTTTCCAGCACGACGGCCGTGCCATAAACAATCAGAAGAGGGACTGGTTCAGCGAGATCCACGCGGACGGTCCTATCTCCTCCCATTGCCTCTTGGATTCTTTCTTTCGTCCACCCTGGCGTCCCCCGCAGGACCCAACTCGCCAAGACGAACGGGTCCTCGACTCGAATACATCCATGGCTGAAGTCTCGCCGTGACCTGGAAAACAACTCCGCAGACGGCGTTCCATGCAGGTATATGCCGAATGGGTTTGGCGAGTCGAATTTGATCAATCCAAGGGCGTTCTCCGGGCCAGGCTTCTGGCGGAGACCAAGTTGTCCGGCCTCAAGCTGTTGTCTGACGTCGGCTCTGGCACGATCGTCTTCCACTACCCGCCCCTTCCGATCGACGATGTCGTAGGAATCCTCCGAGAGATAGGCAGAGTCTTCCTGCAGCTTCGGGACGATTTCCGTGCGCTGAATCTCCAAGGGTACATTCCAGTATGGTCGGAAAATCACGGATCGCATTTCGCTCGCAAACACGGGGGTTTGATGTTCATACGCCTTGCCTACGACGACCTTCATCGAGAGCGCCCAGCGGTAGTGCTCGTCGTCTGCGCGCAAGCGAAATTCAGGGATGTTCACCACCACCGGAGGATGGGTAAATTCGTGCGGTACCCAGCGCCAGCGCTCCAAGGTCAGCTCTAACTGCGTAACGCGCTTGCTCAACGGAACATTGAGCGCTTCCAGTGTGCTTTCATCCATTACGCCGGAGGGTTCCAGCCCATGTCTTTCCTGAAAGTGCCTGACGCCGGCTGCAAGGTCTTCGTCGTAGACCTGCGAGGGAACGTGAACCCGGGGCTGCATGTCCCCGAACAGTATTAAGAGTTGGTGAAGCCGCGAGACGCCGCAATATGAGAGCCCGGGGCGGATCGGCTTCTCGATTGGCGGTAGGCCGCCTCCTTTGTCGGCGCCTGCGAGCTGCTGATATTGATGCAGTGCGTCGATCGTTCGCCCATAAGCTGGAAAGGGCGGTTCCACTCCCGCAAGGAGCCTCTTGACATCTGGTCCGCCTTTGGCCACAGCATGCACGAATTCGGGCAGACCCTTTTTCTCGTGATCGAAGGCTGTTTCGAAGCGGAACAAACCGGGGTTCGCTCTGCCCGCACTCAGGTCCGAGACATACTTCATGGCCATGATGGTCAGCGAAACATCGAATGTGACGAGATCAGCTTCGGGTACATCTGTTTGCTCGATCCGGGCAACGCGTGCGTCCCATTCCGGACCGCCGTAGTCTTCTGCAACAAGGCCCTTCTCCCCGGAGCGTTTCAAGACCTCTATGGTGGCTTTCGCCTGGCTCGTGGGCCTTCGTTCCGATATCCAAGCGAGGGAAAAGTTTGAAGATGCATAGAACTCCTTGACTGCGTCTTTCAGCTTTCCTACGGCAAATTCGCGAGTCTCCGCAAGGCTATCGGAATCGACAAATGTTTTCAGTCCCGCCTCCCCTTCAGGCGAAAGCGAAAAGCCTCCCGGCATCTTCCTTCCCTCTCGAAGCTGCACCTCGCTGTTCTGTTGCGTCGTCCGCCAGAGTCCGCGTTCCGCTGCACTGGCGATCACCAATAAAGCGAGCACACCGGTTGCGCGCTTCCAATAGACCGATAGCTTTGAGTTCTCCCTGTGCTCCCCGGGCTCCATGGTACTTGTATGCAGGCATGGAAAGTCCGGGTCAGTGATGCAAATCACGGAACAACGTCATCACTTTGATCGCGAATTCCGTGAAAGCCCGCGCTCTCCGGTTGCACTCCTCTCGGGCGCTAAGGTGGCGGTGGCCATCGTTCGCTGTGACCCCGCTCACGGCAGCGCGTGAGGGTTTTCACTGATTAGCGATCGTAGCGTGCCAATCATCTAGCAGGCCCGGAGTCATAACGCCGGAGGAAGAACGAAGGGCCAATTGTTCCGTAAGCCCGAGGTGCTCACATGTTGTTCAGAAATCGACGAGACGCAGGCCGACAACTCGCTTCCTGTCTCGCGGGGTTCGCAAACCGAGATGACGTCATTGTTCTTGGAGTTCCGCGTGGCGGCGTTGTCGTCGCCTTTGAGGTAGCTTCCTTCCTCAAGGTTCCCATGGACGTTTTCGTTCTGCGTAAATTGGGAGTGCCAGGCCATGATGAACTGGCGTTCGGAGCGATCGGAGGCGGGGGCGTCCGCGTTCTGAACGCCTCCGTCGTGGATCACTTCCAGCTCTCCGAGCTGGAAATCGCCGCCGTTACGCAAGCGGAAAGCGAAGAGCTGCATCGCCGCGAGCGGCTCTATCGCGGCGATCGTCCCGAACTCGCCGTTCGTGGTCGAACAGTGCTGCTGGTCGATGACGGAATTGCCACAGGATCCAGTTTGCTTGCGGCGGTTCACGCGATTCGAAAGTTGAGGCCTGCAGCGGTTGTTGTCGCCACGCCAGTCGCGCCGCGGGGGGCGCGCGATCGCTTCATCCGGGAGGTCGACAAACTGATTTGCGTCCGGACACCTGAGCCATTCTATGGAGTCGGGCAGTTTTACGCGGACTTTTCTCAAGTTTCGGATGAAGAAGTCGTCGATTTGCTGCGCAGAGCGTTTCAGCTTCGAGCCAAAGAGCAGCGCGACGAATCTCCGGGAGCCGCGCGCGCCACCCTCAGCTAACACGCGTTCACGCGAGGTGCCAACATGCTAGCCAAACGCGAGAACGAGATAATTTATGCAATTCGCCGGTCTGCGCACCCTTTGACAGGCGACACAGCCGATTTTAACGCGCTGATTAAGGCAGCCGGCGATTCGCGATTCCTTCTGATCGGAGAAGCCAGCCACGGCACCCATGAGTTCTATCGGATTCGTGCGCAGATCACCAAACGCCTGATTACGGAAGAAGGCTTCAACACCGTTGCTGTCGAGGCGGATTGGCCTGATGCATATCGCGTGAACCAGTACGTGCGTTTTGAAGGTGGCGATGAAGACGCTATAGACGCGCTCGGCGGTTTTCAGAGATTTCTCACGTGGATGTGGCGCAATGCTGATGTTCTCGACTTCATCGGCTGGGTGCGAAAACACAACGAACACTGCCATGCCGGACGGGCCGGTTTTTATGGCTTGGACCTTTACCGTCTTCATGCATCCATGCGAGCGGTCCTGGATTCTGGACGCGCTGGCCCACCACCTGGGGCCCAAATCGAGGATTGTTGTCTGGGCTCACAATTCGCATCTGGGCGATGCGCGCGCCACCGAGATGGGCCACAGGGGCGAACTCAATCTTGGCCAACTGGTCCGCACCCGCTTTGGCAAAGGAGCATTGCTGGTCGGCTTCACCACTTATTCGGGCTCCGTGACCGCGGCATCTGGCTGGGACAGTCCCGCGGAGCGCAAGCATGTGCGCCCCGCCCTGCCGGAAAGTTACGAAGTGCTCCTTCACCGAACAGGTCTTCCGAATTTTCTGCTTCATCTGCGAAAGGGCGATGACGCCAGCATCGCCTTGCGCGAGCCGCGCCTTGAGCGCGCCATCGGAGTCATTTATCTGCCACGATCCGAGCGCGGCAGTCACTACTTCCACGCATTGCTGCCGGATCAGTTTGATTTTCTCCTCCACTACGATGAAACGCGCGCTGTCGAACCCCTCGAACGCACAGCTGCATGGGAAACCGGAGAGGTCGCCGAGACCTTCCCCAGCGCTCTTTAGTGGTGCGCCGCGGCAGAATTTCAGTTGAAATTGCGAGGCGGGAACTCTAAACCGATGGAAAACCAGAAAATCGCGAATGTCAGTCGAGGCGAAACCGTCCGTCGGGCAGGCCCCTGACATTAAGAGGAATTTCGAATAGCCCTCCGGGATGGTCCTCCTCGCGATCCCGCGCGTGAAGCGAAGCGGTGGTCACAAAGAGCGTGTCCAAAGAAGGCCCGCCGAAGGCGCAGTTGGTTATATTCGACACGGGCATTTCCACGACCCGGTCGATCCTTCCTGAAGGGCTGAACCGCAGAATGCATCCTCCAAAAAAACGGCAGTTCCAGAGAAAGCCTTCCTCGTCCATGGCTGAGCCATCCGGAAGACCGGGTTCGGCACCGGCGACAAAGACGCGGCGATTGCGGATGGAGCTGTCCGCCAGCCCGTAGTCATAGGCATGGATGAGGTTGCTCCGCGAGCACCCGCAATAGAAAGTCTTGCGGTCCGGGCTCCACGCCAGCGTGTTGGTGATGCCGAATCCGGTGTCCCAGCGGGACACGCTGTGGTCGGGCATGACTCGATAGAGAGATCCGGTGTCCCGTGATACTTCAAGATCCGTTCCATCCGGGCCGACATTATTTTGCATGCTGCCTACCCAGAAGACTCCATTGGGGTCAGTGCCGCCGTCATTCAAGCGGTTGTAGGGCCAGTTGGTTTCTGGAGAGGCGAAAAAGACCCGCTCATCGCTCGAAGGACACCACAAAATGACCCCGGACCCCAGAGCGACAAGGATGCGGTCGGGATCGGTGGTCAGCGACAACGTGCAGACAGGTTCACCGAACAACCAGCGCTCCCGCTCTCCCGACTTGAGGGCATAGCGTTGAATTGTGCCGCCGTTCACGTCGGTCCAATACACGCTTTCTTGTTCGGGGTGCCACAGGGGACTCTCTCCGACGATATTCCTTGAATCGACAAGTAAGTGTGGTCTGAGCACGCGGCTCCAGTTTGCGCGCCCCGATCAGGACGCAAAAAATCCGTTCGCCTGTTCTGGTTCGGTTTCTTGCTGAATCTTAACGGCTTTATAGCCGCCTTGCGCTTTGTAGTAGAAGAACACGGCCAGGAAAACGCAAACCAGCACGAGCGGCGCCACGGTCATATAACGGAAGGATTGCGCGGCTCCGTATCGATCGTAGATGCGTCCCATCACAGGCAGTGCCAAATAAACAGACAAATTCCCTATCGCGCCCATCACGCTGAGTAACAACGCTCCACCCTTTGGCAGCCGCTCGCTTGTGATTGCCAACATCGTGGGCCAGAAATAGGACACGCCCCCGGCAAAAACGGTGGCTGCGGCAAAAGCGGTGAAAGCGTCGTATGCATGGCTAAGAGCGAAAAGCCCGATGCCTGCAAGAGCGGAACAACCGAGCATTAGCGTGATGGGCGAGATTTTTCGGGCCACGACGCCGGCGAAGAACCGCAGGAAGAACATCAGTCCGCTGATATAGACCAAAACGAGAATCCCCGGCGTGTCCGCAATATTCCTCAGGACCGACTCCATCCATTGATTGGGCGCCAGCTCCGTGGCCGCCGTTAGCACCATGCAAAAAGCCAGGAGCAGAAAGAGCGGCCGGACGGCTTCTTGAAACATCTTCCTCGCGGAAACGCCGGAAGCGACTCGCTCGGTGGGCGGGAACTTCTGGCCGAGGATCATCAGACCGTAGGCGGTAGCGGGGACGGGAATGATCGCCATCTGGGTTTGCCATCCCAAACCGAGGCCCGCGAGCACGTAAGCGACGACGCCGCCAATAATCAGGCCGCCTGGCCACCAGGCGTGGAGCATGTTCAGCCTGTGGGTTTTGTCTTCGGCATAGACGCTGGCGATCAGAGGGTTGATCACCCCTTCCACTAAGCCATTCCCCAAGCCCACGATGAAGGTGGCGGCTTCGAGCGCACTGTAACTCGGCGCGAAAATCGTCAGGAGCACGCCCAAAACATGAAGAACCCAAGCAACACCCAAAAGCGCCTTCATTCCCAAGGCATCGCAGAGCGGGCCTCCGATCAGGATGGCG
>Ga0079220_10000065_pt1 | contig 20785 bp, 26 predicted proteins | sample GAAS100_FD_75071 | JGI IMG/M metagenome (GOLD analysis project Ga0079220, IMG submission 75071) | Agricultural soil microbial communities from Georgia to study Nitrogen management - GA AS100 | ecosystem: Environmental > Terrestrial > Soil > Agricultural land | place: USA: Georgia | collected... | reverse complement strand
TGTTCGAGCGGTGGGAGTCGCGGCTGCGGGTGTTCGCCGCTGGCAACCCGTCCGATGCGGAGTTGATGGATGCTGCGGAGCGGGCTCTGTTCGCGGGTTGGAGGCCGTGGCGGTGACCTTGATAGCTCTCCATCTGGTCTGGAAGCACGACGGCGAGGACGTGGACCTCGGCGTCGGCTATCACGAGCTGCTGCCTCCTGCTGGTGCGCTCTTGATCCACGTCACGGATCACGGGGTGTGCTGGCGGGTGCTATTCCCGTACTTCCACCTGATCGAGGAGGGCTCGTCGGCGTACGTCGGTGCGGCGCGCGGTCGCGTGGGGGACCGGCCGTCGGTGTACCTGTTCGTGGAGCCGGCGGAAGGTCCGTACGAGGCTTGATCACCTCCGGCGTAGCCGGGGAGCGTAGCGACTATCCAAAGGGGATCTGGAGGACTCGGCTCTCGCTCGTGCTCTGCGCCGGGTCTTCGATGAGATCGACCGGTCACAGGGTGCGGTGGCTGGTTGGCAGTCGGCGATCTAGGGAGTCGAACCTGTCCGCTTACCCACTCGTCGGCGTGTCCATGTCGATCCGCTTGCGGCCCTGATCAACGGGTGCGTAACATCGCGTATCAGCAGCAGAGCTGTGTCCTCACCCCGACCAATGGTCGGGGTGTTCGCGTCTTCGGGGGTGGTCGTGGCCCTCATGTCGGACGTGGGCGTGTTGATGACCACGGAGGAGGCGGCGAAGCTCTGTCAGGTGCAGCCTGTGACGATCCGTCAGTGGGTGCGCCGTGGCCATCTGACACCGGTCGGCAGGGAGCCGGGTGGCCGGTCGCTGATGTTCCGTCAGGTCGATGTGGCGGGCGCCGAGCGGAAGACCCGTGGGCGCGCCGGGCGCGACCTGAGCCGGACCAGGGCTGCGTGACCACCTCCGCCGTAGGCGGCAAGGGCGAAGCCCGCATCCAAATGGATCTTCTCAGTTCTGTCGTACCCGAGCCCTAGCCTGTCCGATCCGGACGGTGGTGACGCTCAGTGCTTACGGTCGTCACCGGCCCACCCTGCTCGGGCAAGTCCACCTACGCCCGCGAGCACCACAAGCCGGGCGAGATCCTGATCGACTTCGACACCCTCGCCCAGGCCCTCGGCAGCCCCACACCCCATGACCACCCGGACCCGGTCCGCTGGGTCACCATCGCCGCCCGCCGGGCAGCGATCAACTCGGCGATCATCCAGCACGAACGTGGCGCCACAGTCTGGGTCGTCCACACCTCGATCAGCGCGCAGGAGATGCGCCGCTACACCGAGGCCCGGGCTGAGATCGTCACCCTCGACGTCGACCCGGACGAGCTGCACCGCCGCGCCGCCGTCGACCGCCCGGAGCGCTGGCACCGGCTCATCGACAGCTGGCAGCCCGAGGCACCCGATCGGGTGAGGCGCCCACCGGCGCAGCCGGACGCCCAGACCCGCCGCGGTCGTTGGGGTCGACCCTGGCGACGCGCCCGCGCAGCTGTCCTCGCCCGCTCCACCGTGTGCTGGGTGTGCGGCCACGACGGCTCGGACAGCGCCGACCACATCACCCCGCTCGCCCTGGGCGGCGACCCGCTGGACCCCGGCAACCTCGCTCCAGCCCACCACAAGCCCTGCCCCACCTGTGGCCGCAGGTGCAACGCCGCTCGTGGTGCACGACCCGGGCGAGGGGTCCCCGAGGGTGAGGCCCTGGGCCTAGGTGCCCCCGCCCCAGCCGCGCCAGCCCCTCGACACGCCCACCCAACCCCGATCGCCAGCCCAGACTGGTGACTCAGCTCGATCAAGCCTCTGACCTGCGCATATGCCCGACACGGGCGCGGAGGGGAGGGGGGCTGGGGCACACGGGGCGGGCGCCGGGTGGACGACCCCAAGACCTCTGATCCGCGCCCCTCCCCGCGAGCGCACCTGAAGATCAGCATTGGGAATGTCCGGTTTGTTCCGCTGGGGCGGTCTCAGACACCTCTGAGACGCTAGTGATCTTGGGCCTGATGTGACCCACAGTGACGGCGGTGCTGAGCGGCTCTGTCGTACCCCTGGCCTAGAGTGCCGGCCATGGCGAAGCGACCGGACACGCCCTGCGCTGGCGGCTGTGGTGCGCTCCTGTGGGGCGGACGGGGCTCTCTGCCGACAGGCCAGCGCATGTGCCGTCCGTGCCGTGCAGCACCACTTCGACAGGGCGCGATCCTGGCTGGCCGCCGGGAGCGGCGGTCGGAGCGTTGGGCAGCCCGCGAGCGCGCCGCCCGCCAGTGCTCGACCTGTAAGGCGACGACCGCCGGCATCAGGCGCTTCTGTGAACCGTGCCGCCTCGGCCGCGCCGCCCAGCGCTGGCAGCGCAAGAACGCTGTCCGCCGCGGCGCGTCCCCCCTGGGACCCGCCATCTCGATCGCCCAACTCGGAGCGAGAGACGGGTGGCGCTGCCATCTCTGCCGCAGATCCGTCGACTCCTCATTGCCACACCAGCACCGCATGGCCGGAACCCGGGACCACCTGATCCCAGTGAAGGACGGCGGCGACGACTCGCCCGCGAACCTCCGACTCGCCCACCGGTCCTGCAACTCGCGCCGCGGTGCCCGGGGGACGGTTCAGCTCCAACTGGTGGGGTGAGGTCGAGTGGACCTAGCCGCCGCTGTCGCCTCGAACGACGAACTGACCGCCCTCATCGCCATCCGCGACACGCTCGCTGTCCAGCTCGCGGACGCCGAGGGCAAGGACGCAGCTCCGCTCGCCCGTGAGCTGAGGGCCGTACTGCTGGAACTGCGCCGCCTCGGCGCTGGGAAGCAGGAGTCGGCCCTTGACGAGATCGCTGCTCGACGCTCCAAGCGGCGCGCTGCTCGGCCAGCGGCGGCCGCGCCTTCGTAGTCTGCCCCCGTCCGTCTCCACCGCCGGCCCTGAGGCTCTGGATCTGCTTCGCTCGGCGGGCCAGACCCCGGATCCGTGGCAGTGCGACGCGGTGTGTGATCTGCTGGCCGAGGGTGCTGACGGGTTGTGGGCGGCGCGCCGGACGTACACGATCGTGCCACGGCAGAACGGCAAGGGCGGCATCATCGAGCCGATCGAGCTGTACGCGATCTTCGTTCTGCACGAGGTCGTGCTGCACTCGGCGCACCTGTTCGACACGGCGCGGGACGCGTTCCACCGAGTGCTCGCCCTCATTGAGGGGACCCCGGACCTGTCGCGCAGAGTGAAGCGGGTCAACCATGCCCATGGCAAGGAAGGCATCGAACTCCTCCCCGCGAAGGGTCAGCGCAGGGCCGGTGCGCTCTACTTCCATGCGAGGACGAAGGGCGGCGGCCGGGGTAAGAGCCCCCAGCGGCTGATCCTCGACGAGGGCTTTGCCCTGACCCGCGAGCACATGGCCGCACTCCTGCCCGCCATCAGCGCGCAAGAGGACCCGCAGGTCAACGTCTTCTCCACGCCGCCGCCGATCGGCGAGCCGTGCGCGGTGCTGATGAGCGTGCGCCGGTCGGTGCTGCACACCATCAAGACCGGCGCCCGACCGCAGGTTGCATACCTGGAGTGGGGCGTGGAACGGGGAGCCGATGTCCGGCTGCCGGAGACATGGGCCGCCGCGAACCCGGCGTACGGGATCCGGATCAGCGAAGAGACCTGCCGCGACGAGCTGGATGGCCTCGGCATTGAGGAGTTCGGGGTCGAGCGGTGCGGGATCTGGCCCGAGATGGACGACGCCCGATGGAACGTCATCCCCGAGCTGGCCTGGACCGATGCCGCGGACCCGACGACGGAGCGCGAGGGTCGCCCGGCGTTCTGCGTCGACATGTCCCCGGACCGGTCATGGGCGGCGATCTGCGCCGCGTGGACCCGACCCGACGGGCTACGCCAGATGCAGGTACTGGACCACCATCCCGGCACGGGCTGGATCTCCCGGCGCGTCGCCGAACTTCAGAAACGGTATGACCCGGTCGCCTGGGTGGTACCGAGAGACTCCCCGGCCACATCCGAGATCGCCACCCTCAACGCACTCGGAATCGAACCGGTGCTCATGTCCCACCCGGACGCCGTCGCTGCGGCCGGCATGGTGTACGACGGCATAGCCGGCGTCGCGGGCGGCGACGAGGACGACCAGCCGTCATCCCGCACGCTGCGGCACGCCGGCCAGGACCAGGTTGACGCCGCAGTCGCGGCGGCGGCCAAGCGACCACCCGGCGAGAAGGCGTGGGCGTGGGACCGGGCCCGGCCGTACGCGTACCTGCTCATTGCAGCGACGGGAGCGGTGTGGGCGCTAGCGACCCAACGCCCCGAACCGCCGCAGCAGTTCTTCGCGGCATACCGATAGGAGCCCCCTCGTGGTTGCCCTCGACGACATGCTGGTCCACGACATCACCGCCCGGGCCAGGCAGATCCAGTTCAGCCGGGTCCTGCTCACCGTTCTGGCCGGCGTGTTCTACGGGCTGGGCTGGATCACGGCCCGGACGTTCGGGGTGATCTGGCTGGCGATGACGTGGACCGCGGTGGCCGTGAAGGTCGGCTGGACCGAGGGTCGCCGCAAGCCCCCACCCCGACGCTGAACCGACCGCAGCCCACATCCACCGAGCCGTACGCCGGCACCAGTCCGGCCGGAGGTGGGTGAGCGGTGGGCCTCCTCGACCGGATCGCCGCAGCCCGCGGCACGGAGACCCGGTACTCGATCGACTCGTACATCACCGACTACCTGATGCCGACACAGTTCGGGTACAACGGCGGCCAGTACATGGCCGGCGGGTACAACCTGGTCCAGACCCTTGCCGGGAACCGGGCCAGCGAGATCGTGTCCACGCTGCCCGGGTACATGGCCGCATTGCGTAACTGCCCACCGGCGTTCGCGGCGCAGAACGTGCGGGCGACCGTGCTGTCCCAGGCGAGGTTCACGTTCCGTAACCTCCCCGGGCGGCCGAACGCGCGTAAGCAGTTCGGCACCCGTGAGCTGGGCATTCTGGAGAAGCCGTGGACGAACGCGACCACCGGTGAGCTGATCGCCCGGATGGAGTGGCATGCCGGCCTCACCGGCAACGCCTACGTGCTTCGGCAGGCGAAGCGGCTGCGGGTGCTGCGCCCCGACTGGGTGGCGATCCTGTACGGGTCGCAGCAGGAGCCCGAGGACGCGGTCCACGCCCTCGACGGTGAGGTCATCGGCTACGTCTACCAGCCGGGTGGGCTGTACTCGTCGGGGAGCCGGCCGCAGACGCTGCTGCCGGGGGATGTGGCGCACTGGTCGCCTATCCCGAACGCCGAGTCGGGTGGGATCGGCGAGGCGTGGATCACTCCGGCGATCCGGGACATGCAGGGCGACCGGATGGCCGCCGAGCACAAGATCCGCTATTTCGAGAACGGTGCCACCCCGAACCTCGTCGTGAAGGGGATCCCGGCCGCCACGAAGGACCAGTTCGACCAGCTCGTGGCCATGATGGAGTCCACGCACACCGGGATCGCGAACGCGTACAAGACGCTGTACCTGACCGCGGGTGCGGACGCCAGCGTGGTGGGCTCGAACCTCGCCGAACTGGACCTCAAGGGCGTCCAGGGTGCGAACGAGACCCGCATCGCGTTCCTGTCCCGGGTCCACCCGGTCATCCTCGGGATCGCCGAAGGGTTGAGCGGGTCGGCGCTGAACGCCGGCAACTTCGGCATGGCCCGGCGGATCTGGGCGGACACCTGGATCTACCCGACGCTGCAGGACCTCGTCGCCTCGCTCGGCACGATCGTCAGGATCCCCGACGGTGCCGAACTCTGGTACGACACCGCCGACATGCCGATCATGCGCGAGGACGCCAAAGACGCCGCCGACATCGCGAAGATCAACGCCAGCACGATCACCCAGTACGTCCGCGAGGGCTACACACCCGACTCCGCGGTGGCCGCGACCGTCGCCCAGGACCCCGGCCTGCTCAAGCACACCGGCTCCCTGTCGGTGCAGCTACAACCACCGGGCTCCGGCGCCCCCGACCCGGAACTCAAGAAGGCCACCGACGAAGCCGAACTGGTCGGCCAGCAGATGCAGGCCGTGTCCACCGGCGTCAGCACGGGCGCGTTCGACCCCGCCTCCGTCGTGGCGGCGGTCGAGGCGAGCGACCTGAGCCTGCTCAAGCCCGCACCGCAGCAGCCAGGCGGTGGAACGTCCGCGCCGGGTGACCTCGGAGATCTCGACTGGGGTCTGTTCGGCGGTGGCGACAGCACCCCGGACACCGGACCCGCCGCAGCACCCGAAGCTGCACCGGCACCAACGCCCGCGGCGCCCGTAGCCGCGTAGGGGGTGTCGGGTGGCGTTCAATCCCGCCCTGCACCCCCGTGGCCCGAACGGACGGTTCACCCGCTCCTACGCCCGGCACATGAACAGTCTCGACGGCACGAAGAAAGACAAGGTCAAGGCGAGCTGGAAATCGAAGGCGTTCAAAGGCGCCGAGGACGCGCGCACCTACCTTCGCGGCCTGCTCGGCGGCGGGAAGTCCAACAAGGGCACCGGAAGCCCCACGAAGGGCGCGGGAAGTCCAACGAGCCCACTCCGCGGCTTCGTCGACTCCGGCGCCCTCGGTCGGGCCAACGAGTCGCTACGGGCCGGGAAGACGAGCCCCGAGGTCCAGGTCATCGACAAGGAGATGAAACCCCTCCCGGACAGCCTCGACCTGTGCCGCTCGGTGCCAGCGAAGAAGTTCGGCTCCGTCGACCCGAAGTCCCTGGAAGGGATGAAGGTCTCCGACGCCGGCTATTTCCCCACCACGATCGCCCCAACGAAGCCCGTACCGGGCAACGTCAAGATGCACATCCAGGCCCCCGCCGGAACACCGGCAGCGGTCGATCCGGATTCGGGTCAGGTCGTACTCGGCCACGGCGCCGAACTGGCGGTGGACTCGGTGGACGTTTCGCCGGACGGGTCGACCGAGATGAGCCTCGTTGCACTGCCCGGCACCGGACAGGGTGACGGCGACGCCCCCTCGGCCGACGCGCCGGATGCCCCGGACGTCCCGTCAGGTGCACCGGACGCTCCGGCGTCGCCGAGCGCCCCCGATACACCTCCCGCCCCGACCGCGACCCCCGCGGGCGCGCCGGTCGGCGGGATCGGCGACGTCATCGACGAAGGCATGCCGTCGATCCTCGAAGGTGGACCCGAAGCGGACGCTAGGCGCCAACGCGCCCGCCAGCAGCTGGGCGACGCGATGAATGGCACCTACGCCGGCCTCACCGCCGAAGTGACCGGCGCCAGCCGGTTCTACGGCGGTCCCGACGGCGAGAACCCGGGCGTGCGCGCCACCCTCGTCCTGCGCGACGCCGACGGCAACGAGGTTGGCCGCGCCGAACGCGCTGTCTACCGCGACGACAACGGCGACCTCGTAGCAGTCCACGAACTCCTGGAGATCGACGACCGTAACCGTGGCGGTGGCGGGCTCGCCTCGGCGTTCAACGCGCACCTCACCGACTGGTACCGGGAGCAGGGTGTCAGCCGCATCGAGCTGACGGCCAACATCGACGTCGGCGGCTACGCCTGGGCGAGTCATGGCTACGACTTCGCCGACGAGAACTCGGCCAACGGCGTCATGGATCGGCTTCGCGACACTCTCGGCGACGCCGACGGCCCGGACGCGGACGCCGCCCGTGCCCTGCTCGCCCGGGCCGAGTCGGCCCCGTTCGGCTCTCCGGACTATCCGACCCCGTTCGAGATCAGCCAGCTCGGCCGACCCGAAGGTGCGTCCGGACGGGACGCGACATGGCTCGGCAAGCAGGTCATGCTCGGGTCCAGCTGGGAGGGCACGCGATGGCTGTAGCCAAAGCGGGTCAGCGCAAACCGACGAAGCGGCCCCATCCGGAGCGCATCGAGCGGCTCGCGGCCCTGGCCTCCCTGCATGACCAGTGGGTCGCCGACACCGCAGAGACGGCCGGCTTCGACCCCGCCGGGCGGCCGAAGAAGTCGGACTACAACATCCACCACGTCGACCTCGAAGCCACCCCGGAAGCCGGCGACGACTTCACCAGGAAAGCCTCGAAGATCTTCAAGGAGCCTGGTCCGCGCGGGGGTGGCTGACCGATGGACGACTACCCTCTGTTCCTCCGCGCCGTCACCGGCCACAAGGGCAACGCCGAGGATCTGAAGAAGTACTGGCTCCACGGCAAGGGTGCATCGAAATGGGTCGGCTCCCCGCACCCGTGGACGACGCTGTACCACCACCTGGCGAAGTACATGCCGGCCGAGAAAGCCAAACGCACCGCCGCCGAGTGGTTCCACCAGCACTTCGGGTTCTGGCCCGGCGCCGACCTGAACCGGGTCACGCACGGTAGGCCGCCCCGCGGCAAGAAGGTCGGCCCCGGCTGACCACCTGAACCCTGACGGGCGGGTGGGCCTCGTGGGGATCCTCGACTGGTTCGAAGAGGACAAGCACCCCCGGGCCCCCAAAGGCTCGCCCGGCGGCGGGAAGTTCGCCAAGAAAGGCTCCGGCGGCGGCTCCGGTGGCGGGGGCGGTGGGGGAGCCGGCAAGGCGAAGAACACCGCCGCCCTCGCCTACGACCCGAAGTCCAAGACCGGCACCGGCTACAGCACCCCCGGCGGCGACAAGCGGGTCAAGGCCCTCCAGTCCGTCCTGAACCGCCTTGGCGTCACAGACGGTGACGGGAAGCCGCTGAAGCTCGACGGGAAGCTCGGCCCGAAGACCGACGCCGCGGTGAAGAAGCTCCAGCAGCGCCTCGGACTCAAGCCCGACGGCCGCGTCACCCCAGCCCTGCTCGTCAAGCTCGCCGCCACCAAGGCGCTCCCGAAAAGAGGTGCCGCGGTGGATCTCTGCGTGCGGTCGTTCGGCTTCGAGTACCGCGGTGAGTCCCGCGATGGCCGCACCCTGGAGGGCTACGCGGCCGTCTTCAACTCCCCGACCCGCATCCGCGCCGTCGGCGGCGACTTCGACGAAACGATCCTGCCCGGCGCCTTCAAGCGCAGCCTGGCCGAGCGGACCCCGATCCTCCAGTGGGATCACGGCCGAGACCCCGCCGTCGGGACCGCTCCCATCGGCGATGTCGAAGACCTCCGCGAGGATGACCACGGCTTGTTCGTCCGGGCGCGGCTGTACGACCACCCGTCCACCGAACGGGTCCGCATGGCCATCGCCGGCAGGTCCGTGAAGGGGATGAGCTTCCGCTTCGGAGTCCCCGACGGCGGTGAAGCCTGGTCCACCCGTGACGGGGTCGAGCAGCGGGAGATCCGCGACGCCGACGTCCACGAACTCGGCCCGGTCGCCTTCCCTGCCTACGCAACCACCAGCGTGTCCGTCCGCGACCTCGTAGCCCAGCTCGGCGAGGACGGATACCAGCAACTGGTCCGCGACGTCGGTGAGTACCTGCGCACCGCCGTGGACCTCGATGACCTCGTCGGGCAGACCGAGCCGGAGCGCTCGGATGGCGACGACCTCGGCTCAGAGCCCAGTAGCGGCCGCGCGCCGGACCCCCATCTCCGCCAGCGCCTCGATGAAGGCGCACTCCGAGTCCGAGGAATCCTCAGGTGAAGAACACCGCCCGGCCGACGCTGATCGGCTACCGCAAGAACGGCGCCCCCATCTGGCTGATCCAGGGTGGCGCCATCGACATCATGCCGGAGCTGCGCGGCGCATCCGCCGACAGCAACGACGACGCCCTCTACGAGGCGTTGCGGGGCAAGACCCCCGACGACCTCACCCATTTCGTCGAGGTGCTGGATGCGCACCTGCGCACCATCCACCAGGACGAGCACACCGGCGAGCTGCGGGACAAGACCCCCGCCGAGCAGACCGCGTTCGATTTCGGTCTGCGGCTGCGCGACCTCGCGATCAAGAAGGTCGACGAGCACCGGGCGGTCCAGGAGGTCTTCAAGCGGCGCCCCAAGTCCGTCGAGGCGGCCATGCTGAACCTCGGCACCCGCGACAAGGCGGACCCGTACGGCGACGTCCGCCGGATGACGGTCTCCGAGGCCCGGGACCGGGCACTGCGGATCCTCGACGACCGGAACTCGGCCGCGCACCTGAGCGGCGACGAAAAGGACACCGTCGAACGGCAGGTCCGCGTCTCGACCGACATCGCCCGCCGGATCCTCGTCACCGAGCACGAGGCGTACCGGGACGCGTGGCTGAAGATGGTCACCCGCCCGAACGGTGCCATGTACCTCACCGAGGACGAGCGCCGGGCGATGATGGCGTTCGACGAGTACCGGACCATGTCCGAGGGCACCACCACCGCAGGTGGATTCGGCATCCCGGTGTTCATCGACCCGTCGATCATCCTCACCGCCCAGGGGTCCGGGAACCCGTTCCTCCAGATCGCCCGACAGGTCGACGTCAACACCAACGCCTGGAAGGGCGTGTCCTCGGCCGGGGTGACCTGGAGCTTCGACACCGAAGGCGTCGAGGCGTCCGACGACTCGCCGACCCTGGCGCAGCCGGTCGTCAACGTCTACATGGCCCGCGGTCTGATCCCGTACACCATCGAGGTCGGCCAGGACTACCCGTCGTTCGCGGCGGAAATGTCCACTCTGCTCGCCGAGGGCTACGACGAGCTGCTCGTCGACAAGTTCACCCGCGGCACCGGGACGGGGGAGCCGCAGGGCATCCTCACCGTCCTGTCGGCGACCGCCGGCGCCCGGGTCAGCGTCCAGACCGCCGGTACGAACTTCGGTGCCAACGACCCGTACGCCGTGTGGAAGGCACTCGGCCAGCGGTTCCGGCGCCGGGCGTCCTGGATGATGTCGGTCGACGTGAACAACAAGATCCGCCAGATCGGCACGGCGAACGTGTTCCACGCGTTCACCGAGTCGCTCCCGGCGGAGTGGGCCGACATGCTGTTCGGCAAGACCGTCTACGAGTCGCCGTACATGCCGGACACCACCACGTCGACGGCGGCGAACTCGGGCCTGGCGATCGTCGGCGACTTCCAGCAGTACGTGATCGCCCGCCGCGGCGGCATGTCGGTGGAACTGGTCCCGCACCTGACGTCGACCACGACCAACCTGCCCAACGGCACCCGGGCCTGGTTCGCGTACTCCCGCATCGGCGGCGGCGCGGCCACCACGAGCGCGTTCAAGTTGCTCGTCAACACGGCGTAACCAGCGGAGGCAATGGGTACCCATATGCCCATGACCACCTCATCCGCGCCGCACCTGAGGGAGCCCACCGTGGCAGACGCGACCAAGCCCAAGACCGGCCCCGACAAGGCGCCCGAACCGAAGAAGGCACCGCTCGCCCGGGCCGCCGAGTCCGGCGACCCGGCCGTCCAGAAGCTCCTCGCCGAGCAGGAAATCCACCGCTCCAACGGTGACGACGACAAGGTCGCAGAGGTCAGCGACCAGCTCGCCAAGCTCGGCTACGAGTAGTCCCGACCCAAGCGCGGAAGCCCCGGACCACCCCACCAGGTCCGGGGCTTCCGCGCGCCCGGAGGAAGGCAACCATCCATGAACGTCGTGTACGCCAAGGACTCCCTGCGGGTCCAGATGACCGACGGCACGATCCGCCGGTTCCCGCCGGGCTCGCACTGGCCGGCCGACGACCCGTTCGTCCGCGCCAACCCCGGCCAGTTCTCCGCCGACCCCCGCTACCACCTCGCGTTCACCGACCCGCGGCCCGAGTACTTCGGCGACGTGCCGGAGGAAACGGCGACCGCCGGCCCGGGCGAGCGCCGCAACGTGCGTCGCGCCTCCTGATCGCCCGCGGCCGGTGTTCCGTGGATGGTTGGCCGGCCGCGGGTTCCTAACCATCCACACAAACCATCCACAAAGGGAACGTCCGTGACCGAAGAACCATCCGTCGACCCCGCCCAGGCCGTCGCCGTCGCCTACGTCCACGCCGACACCGTCCACTACTCGTGGCACCACTCGATGACCCAACTCCTCGCCTACGACGCGGCCACCGACGGACGCATCTGGACCGGCGGATACGTCGCCATCCGTGGCGGCACCGACGGCCTCGCCGACGCCCGCAACACCGCGGTGAAAGAGTTCCTCGCCGACTCCACCGCCGGTTGGCTGTTCTGGGTCGACACCGACATGGGATTCGCCCCCGACACCGTCGACCGGCTCGTCGAAGCCGCGGACCCCGATGAGCGGCCCGTCGTCGGCGCGCTCGCCTTCGCCAACCGGGAAATGGACAACGACGGCATGGGCGGCCGCCGCAGCGTCATCGCCCCCGTCGTGCTCGACTGGAAGACCATCGATGGCGAGTCAGGCTTCGACACCCGCTGGGACTACCCCCGCGACGCCATGACCCGCGTCCACGGCGTCGGCTCTGCGTGCGTGCTCATCCACCGCTCGGTGTTCGAGCGGGTCGCCGCCCAGTTCGGGCCCAACTGGTACAGCCGCGCCCGCAACCCCTCCACCGGCGTGTTGATCAGCGAGGACCTGTCGTTCTGTGTCCGGGTCAACGCCCTCGACATCCCGCTGCACGTCCACACCGGCGTCCGGACCACCCACGCGAAGCTGGCCTGGCTCGGCGAAGAGGACTACTGGCAGCAGCGAGCCATCAACGCATCGCCGACCACCGCGGCGTCCGAGCAGGCCGTTGACAGTGTCAACACCCCTCAGCGGACGTGGACCGTACCGCGGTACGCGATCATCCCTACGCACAACCGGCCGGCCCGGCTACGCGCGCTTGTCGCGAGCCTCGGCCAGCAGTGCGACCACATCGTGGTGCTCGACAACGCCAGCGAGCCACCGGTCGAAGCCGAGAAGCTTGCGCCCGCCGCAGGCAAGGCCACCATCGAGGTGCTCCGCGACCCCGAGCAACCGCCACACCTGTCCCGGTACTGGAACGTCATGCTCGACCACATCGCAGAGCACGAAGCGGCGCACGAGGGCGGATGGCGGACCTGGAACGTCGCAGTACTGAACGACGACGCGGTCATCCCGGCCAGCTGGTACGACGCCTGCTCGGACGGGCTCCGCGGGCACGACACGGCGGTCATCGCCCACACCGAGCCGACCACACCCGCGCTGCTCACCGAGGTCGGCAACGTCCCTGGCAACAGGATGTGTCCGCACGCCTTCGTCATCCGCGGCGAGTCCGGAATGCGCGCCGACGAGGCCATGCGCTGGTGGTACTTCGACTCCGACCTGGACCAGCGCGCCCGCCTCGCCGGCGGTGTGCTGTCCGTCCCCGGCCCCCGCGTCATCAACTCCCTGGCGAACACCACCACCCGCGGACCGCTGGCCGAGCAGGCGGAGAAGGACGCAGCCACGTTCGAAGCGAAGTGGTCGGCATGAGCGGCCTCGTGGTCTACCCGGGCGACACGCTCGTGCTCCCCGTCGCGCCTCCCTCGCACCTCACCGCCGATCAGCGAGCAGCCCTCAAGACGTGGGCGGAGGCCGAGCTCCCGGGCGTCAAGGTGGTAGTCACCGAGGGCATTGGCGGCCCGGCGTTCGTCTATCGGCCCGGCGGTGGACGGTGACGAGGGTCGGCTATGGCTGCTGCGTCGGCTCGTGGGAGAAGCTGACCCGCAACGTCGCACCCCGCACCACCAATCGGCCCGTGGTCGCGTTGCACGGACAGACCCAACTCACCGTCGCGTACAACACCATCCTCGACGCCTACCGCGGACAGGGGCTCGACGCCGTCATCCTGCTCCACGACGACCTGGAGATCACCGACCCGTACGCCGAGGAAACGTTCCTCAAGGCCCTCGCCGACCCGGACGTGGCACTGGTCGGTGTGTGCGGCGGGAAGGGCGACCAGACCCTCGCCTGGTGGACCTCGCCGACCGTCGGCCACCAGATGACCGACTCAGGCCTGCTCGACTTCGGCGAGCGCACCGGTGACGTGGCATTCATCGAGGGCTCGATCATGGTCTTCTCGGCGTGGGCCGTCGAGCACCTGCGCTTCGACCCGCGCTATCCCGGGTTCCTCGGCTACGACGACGTCTGCCTCACCGCCCGGGCCGCCGGCAAGCGGGTGACAGTCGTCGACGTCGACACCCACCACCACTCCACGATCGGGTTCAAATCGCCTGCCATCGCCGCCGCGTGGGATGTCGCGGAGGAGATCTTCCAGGAGAAGTGGTGGGGCCGGTGAAGCGCACCTCCTGTTCCGGCTGCGGCCACATCGAGCTGGACACCTTCCTCGACCTGGGCATGAGCCCCATCGCCGACGCCTACACCGCGTCCCCGGACGACGTGTCGCCGACGTACCCGTTGGAAGTGGCGGTCTGCGCGAAGTGCAGGCTGGTCCAGCTCCTGGAGATCGTCGACCACGACGTGCTGTTCGGCACCGGCTACAGCTTCTACTCGTCGGCGAGCGCGCCGCTGAGCGCGTACCACGCCGACTACGCGGCGGACGTGCTCCGCAGGTACCCCGACCTCGCCAGCCGCGGTGTGGTCGAGGTCGGCTGCAACGACGGGGACCTGCTCCGCCATTTCGCGCACCACCCGGCCGTCGGGGTCGACCCGGCCACGGGCCCGGCCGCCGCGGCCGCGGACCGCGGGCTCGACGTCCTCGTCCGCCCGTTCGGCCTCGCCGCCGCGCATGACATCCGCGACCGGCGCGGCCGGGCCGGGATCGTCATCGCCAACCACGTCCTCGCACACGTCGCGGATGTGTCCGACGTCCTCGCCGGCATCCGGGCGCTCCTCGCCCCTGGCGGTGTGGCCATGGTCGAGGTGCAGTATCTGCCCGACCTGCTCGTCAACAACGCGTTCGACCTCGTCTACCACGAGCACCGCAACTTCTTCAGCCTGTCGTCGCTGGAACAGGCGGCGCTACGGCACGGGCTGCACATCGCCGACGCCCAGCTCACCGACCGGCAAGGCGGCTCCCTGCGGGTCACGCTCACCACCCGGCCCGTGTCGAACGGGTGGGTTGACCACATCCGCTCACGCGAAGCGTGGCTGCACGGCCACGGCGCCTACGAGGGTGTTCAGGGCCGTGTCGAATGGATCCGCGACCGGCTCGTTGCACTCATCGACACGCACGCTCACGGTCGGACGGTCGCCGGCTACGGCGCCCCGGCGAAGGCCACGACGCTACTCAACTTCTGCGGCCTCACCGCGGATGTCGTGCGGTTCGTTGTGGATACGACCGAGGCGAAGCAGGGCCGACACATCCCGGGCACGGGAATCCCGATCCTGAGTCCGCGCGACGTTGCGGGCGGGGTCGACACGTGGCTGCTGCTGGCGTGGAACTACGCCGGTCCGATCATGCGCAGCAACCCCGGGCCGCGGTGGATCGTTCCGATCCCCGCCCCGGTTGTGCTGTGACCGCACTGATCCTCGGCGTCGCCGGGCAGGACGGCTCCTACCTCGCCGAGCAGCTCCTTGCCGCCGGTGACGACGTGTGGGGACTGGTCCGCCGGCCCACCACCGTCGTGCCGGGGGTTCGGACCGTCGTCGGGGACCTGCTCGACCAGCCGTCCCTCGAAGCGGCGTTGCGGACTGCCAGGCCCGACGAGATCTACAACCTGGCCGCAGTCACCGCACCGGGCGGGGCGTGGGGAACACCTCAGCCGCCGCTGCTCGCCGACGTCACCGCCCTCGGCGCCGTCCGGCTCCTCGACGCGGTGCTGCGGGTCCGCCCGGACGCCCGCGTGGTCCACGCCTCCTCGTCGGCGATCTACGACCCGCACCGCTACGGCCTGTACGGGATCAGCAAGCAGTTCGCCCACCAGGCCGTCATCGGGTACCGGTCCCGGCTCCACGTGTCCAACGCGGTCCTGTACAGCCACACCTCGCCACGGCAGGACCGCCGGTTCCTCGCCCCGACCATCTGCACCACTCTGGCCCGGATCCGGGCCGGCTCGCCGGAGCGGCTCCGGCTCACCGACATCCTCGGACGACGGGACTGGGGCTACGCGCCCGACTACGCCCGGGCGTTGCCGCTGATCGCCCGCCACCCGGCACCGGCCGACTACGTCATCGCGACCGGCCGGGACCGTAGCGTCCGGGACTTCGTCGACATCGCGCTCGAAGCGGCAGGACTGCCCTGGGACACCGCGATCGACGTCGACCAGGGACCGGTCGCCCCGGCCGAGGCCCGCGCCGATCTGACTGCCGTGACGAGCCTCGGTTGGAAGCCCGGGACCCGGTTCGCGGACATGGTCCGGCTGATGGTGGAGGCCGCGTGCGCGTCACCGTCGTGATCCCCACCATCGCCACCCGGGTGAAGCAGCTCGCACTCGCCCTCGACTCGGTCCGCGTCCAGACGCTGCCGGCCGAGACGGTGCTGGTCGAGTTCGACGAGCACCGCGAAGGCCCAGCAGTCATGCGCAACCGCGCGCTGGCCAAGATCGAGACCGAGTGGACGGCGTTCCTCGACGACGACGACCTGCTCTACCCCGACCACCTCAAGCTACTGGCCCGATACGCCCGACTGACCGGAGTAGACGTCGTCTACCCGCAGTGGGACGGGCCGGACCCGACCGGGATGCAGGGCAAACCGTTCGACCCGGTCCTGCTCCAGCGGGCCAACTACATCCCCGTCACCACGCTGTGCCGCACGGCTGCCGTACGAGCCGCCGGCGGCTTCCAGTCACACCCCGACGCCAACCGTGACCCCTGCGAGGACTGGGGCCTCTGGCTCGCCATGACCGAGCAGGGGTCGAAGTTCGGACACCTGCCCATCCGGACGTGGCGCATGAGCCCCGGCGGCACCCGCGGCCGACCCGACCGAGCGTGAGGAGTGCCTGATGTCCAACCCGTACCGCGACAAGTTGCTGGGGGTCGGGATCATCTCGCGGCGCTCCGGCAATCGCGTACGCGAAGGCCGTCGCCCGGACGGTGTGCGGATCAAAGCCACCACCGACGAGCTGGGCAACACCGTCACCGAGCACGCCAAAGGCGACCGGCAGGACGTACACATCCGCCCCGACACGATCCGGGTCAACGTCGAGGAGTTGCGCCGTGGCGCGAAGTGACAACATCCGCGCGGACATCGAGCGGATCGGCGCGATGCCGGACGCCGAGTTCGCCGAGACGTGGGGTGAGTGGGCCCGCCAGCGGGACCGCGACCTGACGCTGCTCCGCCAGCGGTGGCTCGACGACCTGGCCCGCGCCCTGCCGTATGCCGAGCAGGAAGAGGCTGCCGTCGCCGAGCTGGTCGCGGCGAAGGAAGCCTGCCGCGACGACCCGACCGACGCCACCCGGCGCCGCAAGGCCGAGGCCGTCGCCGCGGTGCGGGCGATCCGCGCCGGCGAGCGGGATGGGCGCACCACGTTCGTTGCCGGCGACGCGTACCCGACGGGGGTCTGAACATGGCCGTAACCGCCTCCGGGCTGTTCGTCGCGACGTTCGTCGACGCTCTCGACACCACCCAGCTCGCTCTCGACCTGGACCTCGAAACACACAAGGGTGCGCTGTACCCGAACTCGATCACCCCGGACTTCGACGCCGCGGCCGCCAGCGCCGCGTTCGCTGCCGGCGTCTTCTCCGGTACCGAGATCACGGGGACGAACTGGGCCACGGGTGGCGTCGCACTGACCGGCACCACGTTCGTCGGCGCCTCCGGCACCGCGACGTTCGACGCCACGGACGTGTCGGTGGCGAGCACAACGATCTCCTCGGCGCGGTGCTACATGCTCTACGCCGACGCCCTGGCCGGGAACAACGCCATCGTCCTCGTGAACTTCGGCGCGGACTACTCCACGAGCAACGGGACCTTCGCGATCACCTGGAACGCGTCAGGGATCTTCACTCTAGACCTCACGCCCTGACCCTCTGATCGATACGGGGGTTTGATAAACTCAGTGCGTGAAACGTTGCGAGATTGAGGACTGCGGCTCAGGCGTGATGGCGAAGGGTTTGTGCTCAAAGCACTACAACCGGATGCGCCGAAAGGGTTCGACCGATGGCATCCGCAAGAATGCCGCTCAGCCCTGTCTTGTGAACGGCTGCGACCGGCCGCGCGCAGGTTTTGGCCGTTGCGATACCCACTATCGGCAGGAGTATCGGCCCCGCAAGCCAACGGTCCACAAGGGGCGACTCTGTAGCCATTGCGGCGACGGCATCCCTGAGCAGCGGAACGCGCGAGCCGTCTTCTGCTCCGCGAGGTGTAAGCGCCTCGACCGCGTCGCCACCGGCGCAGCGCAGGCGGCCACTCGGCGCAACTACTTCAAGCGGCTATACGGGCTCACCGTCGAGCAGGTCGAACAAATGGCCTTGACGGGCTGCGCCATATGTCGCACCACCGACTGGAACGGCCGCCATGCGCGCCCTCATATTGATCACTGCCATGAGACCGGCAGGGTTCGTGGAGTGCTGTGCTCCGAGTGCAACACGGGCCTCGGGAAGTTCAAGGACAACCCGAACCTGCTCCGCCGAGCGGTGGAGTACCTGACCGCATAGGGAGCCGCCGCAACGACGGGCACGGTCATTCTCAATCCCGGCGCCGCGATCCTCCCGGATAACAGCGCGCCCGCACGCCATAGGAGAGCAATCAGTGGCTGACGCGAGTACCCAGCAGGCCGGCGGCGGAACGCCCCCGAACCCGTACGTCTGGGAGTCCCTGGACTACCAGGGCAACAAGATCGGCATCTCGATCAGTTTCAATGCCGGCACCGGCGCCCTCACCGGCGCGACCGCCTACCGGGACGACGCCTGCGTCTATCGCAAGCTCTACTTCGGTGTCGGCATAGACGGCACGCCGAACACCACCGGCCACGTCGTCAACGTGTCCTCGGGCAGCGCCAACGTCCCCGCCGGCCAGCTCCACTCGGTGGGCCTGGACACCATCAGCGACGTGGTCGCCGGACAGATCACCGCCGGGCCGTAACCGCCGGGGGTGAGCCGTGGCGCTGGCCATCGACGCAAGCACCCCGGCGGTCGCGACCCAGACCAACGGCGCCACCGCCACGGTCGCCACGGCCAGCTTCACCCCACCGTCGGGCTCGCTGCTGCTGATCCGGTGGGCTGCGAACTCGACGTCGCTGCCGTCCACTCCGACGGTCGCCGGGGGCAGCCTCAGCTACACCCTCCAGGACTGGAAATCGAAGGCGGACACCCCGACCCGGGACGGTCAGGCGGCCTGCTGGATAGCGACTGGTGCCGGCGCGGCGATGACCGTCACGGTCACGAACCAGGCCAGCTCAGGATTCCGTGAGGCCGCCTTGCGGGTGGCCGTCATCACCGGCCACGACACATCCACCCCGATCGGGGCGCACGGCAAGTCCGGATCGGCATCGGCGTCGAGCATCGCCCAGACGTACACGGCGCAGGCCACCGGCGGCCAAGGCTTCATCGCAGTGTCCGACTGGGACGCCCTGTCGGCCATGACGGCCGGCACCGGCTGCACCCTGGAAGGCTCCGGCATCCCCGGCGGTGCCGTCACCTACGGATTCGTCCGCCGCACCAGCGCGGACGACACCAACACCGTCAGCAACACGCTCAACGTCACCATCGGCGGCACGTCCACCAACCTGTCGTGGGTGTGGGCGGAAGTGCTGCCGGCGGCCGGCAGTGGCGCCACCGTCACCCCGTCTGTCGTCGCTGCGGTAGCGGCGGTACCGGGCCCCACCCTTTCGGCCGGCAGCAACCTCGCACCGACCGCTGTCGCCGCAGTCGCGGCCGTACCCGGTCCCACCGTGTCGGTGGGCTCGACCGTGGTGCCCGCCGTTGTCGGCGCGGTCGCGGCGGTCCCGTCCGCCACGGTCCGGATCAGCTCGATCATCTCGCCTGCCACCGTCACCGCTGTGGCTGCGGTCGCGTCGCCGACGCTGTCCGCCGGCTCCCGGGCGACGCCGGCAGCGATCACCGCTGTGGCTGCTGTGCCGGCACCCGTTGTGTCCGTCGGGTCCAATCTGGCGCCCGCCACCGTCGCCGCGGTCGCCGCGGTGCCGGCGGCCTCGGTGTCGGCCGGCGGCAGCGCCTCGGTCAGCCCATCCGCCGTCGCCGCCGTCGCGGCGGTCCCCGCGCCCACGCTGTCCGTGGGTGTGAGCGTCGCCGCCTCAGTCGTCGTTGCGACATCAGCCGTTCCGGGCCCGGCCCTATCTGTCGGTGCCACGCTGGCCGCCGCCACCGTAGCGGCAATCACCGCGGTCAACGCGGCCAGCATCGCCGCCGGCTCCACGGCCAGCCCGGCCACCGTCACCGCGGTCGTCGCCGTTTCGGCGGCAACCCTCAGTGCCGGGGCTGGCATCGCCGCGGCAATCGTGGCGGTCACGGTCACGGTCCCGTCGGCGACACCGTCCACCGGATCCACATTCGCACCACCAACAGTCGCTGCGCTCGTGGCCGTACCTGGCGGGTCGGTACTGGTCGGTGGGGGAGCCCTAGTCAGTGCGGCCACGGTCGCCGTAGTCGCCACCATCCACGTCGCGCGGGTGCGGACCGGGGCCGTTCCAGCCACCTCGTCCGCCGCCGTCAGCGCAGCGGTCGCGTCCGTGGCCGCGGTCACCGCTCGCCGAACGTCCAGCGGTGCCGTCACCGCTCGCCGCACCAGCAGTCCGGGAGTGTCCGGCGGATAGGGGAGTGCGGTGGCCGAGGTCTTCTTCGCGCACGCCTCAGCCGAACTGGCCACCCTCAGTAACACCTTCTCCGTCTCGGACGTGGCCACCGACCCGACCACGGTCACCCTGGTTGTCACCGACCCCACCGGAACGGCGACCACCTACCAGTACGCCCTAGCCGAGATCACAAAGAGCGGCACCGGCGTCTACACCAAGGACGTCGCGTGCACTGCGGCCGGCACCTGGCAGTACGTGTGGATCGGCACCGGCGCCGCGAGCGACGTGGTGGCCGGGACGTGGACCGTCGTCGACACCGCGTTGCAGAGCCTGTACTGCACGCCGGAGATGCTGAAGAACCGCAAGGGCATCACCGACGGCTTCGACGACATTGAGATCATGGGTGCCTGCCGGGCGGTGGCGCGG
>Ga0079220_10000064_pt1 | contig 20814 bp, 23 predicted proteins | sample GAAS100_FD_75071 | JGI IMG/M metagenome (GOLD analysis project Ga0079220, IMG submission 75071) | Agricultural soil microbial communities from Georgia to study Nitrogen management - GA AS100 | ecosystem: Environmental > Terrestrial > Soil > Agricultural land | place: USA: Georgia | collected... | reverse complement strand
TGGCGCGCTCGCAAACGAGACGACGTTCTTCGACGCCACTGCGGAGCCGGGCGAAGAGGCATGGGATGGCCTGAAGGTGGACACCCAGGGAAACGTCTACGGTTCGGGTCCTGGAGGGCTCTGGATTCTCTCGCCGGAAGGAAAGCATCTCGGGACGATCTCCGGACCGGAACATCCACACAACCTCGCCTGGGGCGGGGAAGACAACCGTACCCTTTACCTCGCGGCGCAAACCGGGCTCTACCGCATTCGTTTGAATATCCCGGGCACAACGACACCGGATCGCCGCAGCGTTTTCGCAGTAATGCCCGTCACGCACGAGAAATGACTCGCAAAGCAAAAGGGACCAACGCGATGGCCACAATACAAAAAAGACTCACGCAACCCGAAGGTCCGCTGGCGACCCAGGGCCCAGTCCGGATGCCTGCCGTGCGGTTCGGCCGCGATCTGTGCGGCACGCTCGAAAGCGCGGAGCAGCGGGAATGGCTGGTGACCAACGGGATTGGGGGCTTCGCTTCCGGTACGGTCAGCGGAAATGCGACGCGGCGCTATCACGGACTACTAGTTGCAGCGCTGAAGCCGCCGGTGGGCCGCACGCAGCTCGTCGCTCGGCTTGAGGAGACTGCGGGATATTTGGAAGGAACATACGCGCTTGGAACAAACCGCTGGGCAAGCGGGGCCGTGGAACCGAAAGGATATCTGAACCTCGAAAGTTTCCATTTGGATGGCACGACGCCAGTCTGGCGATACGCGATCGCGGACGCACTACTCGAGAAAAGGATCTGGATGCGCCAGGGGGAGAACACGACTTACGCCCAGTACACGCTCGTGCGGGCGAGCCGTCCGCTCGTCTTAGAACTGAAAGTGCTCGTGAACTACCGAGACTTTCATTCGAGCACGCACGCTGGGGATTGGCGAATGGCGATCGATCCCTTGAACAACGGAGCGCGCGTGACGGCGTTCGAGGGTGCGACGCCGTTCTATTTGTTTGCAAGGGGCGCGGCTTGTGAAGCCCGGCACGAATGGTATCGCGATTGTTCCCTGCCGCTCGAACGATACCGGGGTCTCGACGATCGTGAAGATCATTTGCTGGCCGCGGCGTTTCGCGTCGAACTTCAGCCCAGGCAAGGGATCACGGTGGTGCTGTCGACGAACGCCGAAGCGGACCTCGATGGCCCGCGAGCGCGCACCGAGAACGAAGAGCACGAAGCGATGGTGCTGGCCAAGTGGAACGATTCGAATCGTGAAGCAGCTGGTGCACCAGAGTGGGTGCGGCAATTGGCGCTCGCCGCCGATCAGTTTGTCGTGGCGCGCTCGCTTCCCGATGAACCGGACGGGCGATCCATTATCGCCGGATATCACTGGTTTGGGGATTGGGGCCGCGACACGATGATTGCCTTGCCGGGAGTTACGCTGGCGACTGGCCGCCCGGAAGTCGCGAAAAAGATTCTTCTGGCCTTCGCGAAATACGTCGATGGCGGGATGTTGCCCAACGATTTTCCCGATGCTGGCGGAAAGCCGGAATACAACACCGTGGATGCGGCACTGTGGTTTTTCGAGGCCGTGCGGCAATACTTTCTCGCGACGAAAGACAAGGCGACGCTCGAGCGTCTTTTCCCAGTGCTTGCCGAAATTATAGGTGCACATCTGAAAGGAACGCGCTACCAGATCCATGCAGACGAATCGGACGGCTTGCTTTATGCTGGCGAGCCCGGAGTGCAACTCACGTGGATGGACGCAAAGGTTGGCGACTGGGTCGTGACGCCACGGATCGGAAAGCCGGTTGAAGTCAACGCGCTCTGGTACAACGCTCTCGAAACGATGGCGGCGCTCGCGCCCATAGTCGGCAAGTCCACAGCTCCGTTCGCAAAAATGGCGGCGACGGTTGGCCGCAGCTTTCAGAAGTTCTGGAATGAGGCCGGAGGGTTCTGCTTCGATGTGATTGACGCTCCAGGAATCGGAGCGGATGCGTCGTTGCGGCCGAACCAGATTTTGGCGGTGTCTTTGCCGAAAACGCCGCTGACACCGGAGCAGCAGAAATCTGTCGTGGACATTTGCGCGTCGCGTCTCCTCACCTCAAACGGGCTACGCAGTCTGGCGCAGGAGGAACCGGGATATCAGGGCCACTATGGCGGAAGTACTTGGCAGCGCGACGGCGTGTATCACCAGGGCACGGTTTGGGGATGGCTGCTCGGCCCGTTCGTTTTGGCGCACCTGCGGGTTTACCGAGACCGGGAAATGGCCATGAGCTACCTGGAGCCTCTCGGACGCCAGATCCAGTGTCACGGGTTGGGGACGCTCAGCGAGATCGCGGATGGTGACGGACCGTTTACGCCACGCGGGTGCATAGCCCAGGCATGGACGGTCGGGGAAACTTTGCGAGCCTGGCGCGACTTGCAGGAACAGCCATCACAGAGCGCGCAACCGAGGGGACTCCCTGTGGGTCTTTGCGATAGCGCTCGTGCTCGCTAACATCCCAAAGCGGCTGGGTGGTGGAAGCGAAACATCGGGCTCGGGAAAGCAAAAATAGTTGCATCCTCGGTTGGCCGCGCGCATCCGATATGGCATTTCAGACGTTCCCTTGGCTGTCATTCAACTTAGGTACCTAGTCGGCCAGTTTTCAGGCGGTGGCACAACTGCGCCGTTCCGTAGGATTTACGAGTCAAGGAATGAGCACGAGCAAGCTAAGTCTCGACAACGAAGCCGAACTCATTCAGCGGGTCTGCGCCGGCGATAAGGAGGCCTTTTACGCCCTGGTAGAGCCTTGCGAGCGCGGCGTGTTCACTGCGGCGATGTCCATTCTTAACAACGTCGCAGATGCCGAGGAGGTAGCCCAGGAAGCAGTCCTGAAAGCATTTTCGGCGCTCCCACGGTTCCGAGGCGAATCCCGGTTCAGCACGTGGCTGATCCAGATCACGATCAATGAAGCCCGGCTAAAGTTGCGGAAGGACCGCCGGCACCTCTATGAATCCATTGATGAGCCGCAGACCGACGAGACCGGAGACGCCTTTCCGAAGGACTTCGCCGATTGGCGGGAGATTCCTTCCGAAGAACTGCAGCGCAAGGAGTTACGCGAGGCCTTGCAACGGGCCTTGCAGGCGCTTCCCCAAAAATACCGGGAAGTGCTGATTTTAAGGGACATCCAGCACTTGAGCATTCAGGAGACGGCGCAGGTACTAGGAATTACTGTCGCCAGTGTCAAGACGCGTCTGTTGCGGGCTCGTTTTCAGATGCGGGACGCACTCGCCCCGGGGATTGACGGCAGTTGGAGCAGCGGCAAGTTCGGCTACGAGAAGGTTCGTCCGTGGTAGGGTATTGTTTCTGGTTCCGAAACCAAATGGGTTTTTGTGTATCCAATGACGGTGATTGAAATCAGTTGCCTGGAGGTTTGGCGCGAGATCTCCAATTTTGTCGACGGGGAGGTCGACGCCGAGTTGCGCTCGCGCATGGAAGCCCACTTCAAGGGCTGCGCGCACTGCCGTGCGATTTTGGACGGTACGCGAAACGTGGTGAAGCTTGTCGGCGACGGAGTCGAGTACAAGGTGCCCGAGGGGTTCAGCAAGCGTCTTTACGCCAAGCTCCAAGATAAGTAGCCCGCCTAGGAACCTCCGCAAGGCGCTAGCAATGCTCAAGTGCGCAGGCGCGCGGCTGTCTCCTCGCTCAAAAACCAGTGGCTCTTAAACCCGTTCAGCTCTTCGGGAACGTCGCCGTTGGTCATGTGCACCGCGATCTTCCACTGCCCGCCAGCATCTTTCTTCCATAACTCAAAATAGCGAAAGCGCTTGCGGACCGCGGGGGCACCGGCCTTGGGAGTGAGAGTCAGTTCGTGCCAGCCGTAGTCGTACGCGGTGTTTCCGAACACGACGATGTCGATGATGATCGGAGTCAGCTTGACGGTGTATTCGTCAAATAGTTCCACCAGCCGCTTGCGCCAGACGGCAATCGCTTCGGCTCCGTACTTGCTTGGCTCGCCTTCCGACATATCGGTAAAGCCATCGGGATGGAAGACAGCCATCAGCCGGTTAATATCGGCATTGTTGTAGCCTTCCCGGAATTCTGTCTTGGAGACGTTGATCGCGTAAACATCGCTCATGTTGTGGAAGCCTCCCACAGGCGGAGAATACCGGCTCCATTCGATGCGCGGGAAGAGGCTGGGGATGCGAACAAATAGCGCGATTTAGGGTAACGGAGAAATTGCCGCGGAGTCGGTTTCGAGGCGCAAGGAATACCCGACTTGGAAGACATGGCCATGGACGCGGACACGCTTTGCCGCAAGCGGCAACGAGGCTTTCGGAAGCAACTTTTGCGCATGGTCGGTAAGGACCAAGGTTGCGGGCGCGCCTTCAAAATCCTCCGCCGCAAACAAGGGCGGAATCCCGCCACTTAAGCAACGAGCGGCGCAATCGCGGTGCACCTTTCCCTCGCCAGGGTTCATAACACCCAAGTAGCACTTGCCGTCGACAATTTCTCCGACCAGATCGAAGAGGCCAAGATCTTTCGCTTGCGAATCAGGCTGCGGTGCAGCGCTAGTGTTTTCGGACAGAGATCCCGAAACGATTTCGATCATGGTTTGGTCTCTACGAAAGATGAGGGTGCCTGTGAGCCGTACGGTCTTGTGGTCATACTTCGAGACGTCAACGTCTGCTCCATGTTTCCCACCACCGACGAGGAGATAACGGGAAGAACCGGCGGCGTTCCCCGGCCGTACCACGACGAGCGTGGGGTAGGGGCTGACTTCGATCGTTCCGGCTAACGTTCGGGGCTTGCCGAATTCGAATACGGATGCCGTAAACGGATTTTGCAGGGCAGCGATGGTAATCGCGCTTCCGACCGCTGCGAGAACGAGCAAAACGACGATCCGGCGCACGAAGCGACGCGTAGCGGGCGGCGCTGCAGACAGGTAGCCGACGTAAAACTCCTTCACGATGACACCTCAAGACTCGAAATTTTCGCGGGCTCGACGCGTGTACCTGGCGGATTGGGTTGCGGGTCAATCCAGACGCAACCTTCCACAATCTTGCTGCGGAAAGTGGACACTTTCTCGGTGAATGGGGGAGGCGACGCACCTGTTTCGGGCAAGTATTGGTAGCCGTGCCACGGACAGGTGATGCATCCATCGATGATCTTACCTTCTCCCAATGGGCCATTCTGGTGGCGGCAGACGTTAGAGACCGCGGAGACTTTGCCGTCGAATTTGAAAATGGCGATGCGCTCCCCGCGGAGCGAGACAACTGTCGCGCACTTTTCGGGAATGCTTTCAAGCGTGCATGCCTTGACGAAGCCGCCTTCGGCGGGGCCCACTTTCTTCTGATCGATTTTTCTTTCGCGCGACGCTGCAACAAGGTGCAACGCGACGACGGTCGCGAGGCCTGCCCCGGTTGCGACGACGAGCACCGGGCTCACTTCGGATTGAAGCTCGCCCAAAGTCACGTGGGCGATGAGGAGCCCATAGGCAACGTAGACCAGCATATGCAGGGTCTTCCACACCGGGGGAGTAAGGTTGCGCAGCCAGAAGTCGTGACTCGTAGCAGCCATCAGGAACAAGATCACGAGAGCGGCAAAGCCGAGCTGCTGAAAGGGAAAATCGCGGAGGCTGAAAAAATCCTGATTTGAAATAAGGAGACTAACCAAGGGGTTCTTATCGCCGAGGCTGTGGAACTGCACAATGCCGAAAGTTCCGTGGATGAGGGCCAACAGGAACGTTACAACGCCGAGATGGCGGCGGTTGTACAGCAGGGGCAGGAACCGCGAATCGAGCCGGCACAGCGGGCCAATGCAAAGCACCACGTGCAGGAGAAAGAATGCCGCGGAACCTACGCCACGAATGACCAGCGTTTCGGCGGTCGCGGTCGAGTAGAGCGCCGAACCGATGCCGACGAAGAGTCCTACATAAAGGAGCACGCCAACACCAAGCACGGTGTCGTACAGACGCTTCTGCCGGTTCCAGCCGACGGCCTGGTAGACGTGACTCATGGTTCGGCTCCGGCCGGGAACGCTCCAAGCAGTTCCCTACGCGCCAAACTGTAGAGCAGGATAAAGCGAGAATTTCCGGAAGGCAGGCGATACGCTTTCCCGGAAACGAAGGCACCTAGCAGCACGGCATCGGAGGGAAGCTGTTTCGATTCGCCTGCGGATGCGTAAACGAGAACATCGGGGGCAAGGAGCTCGGAGCTGGAACTGATTTCGATCCCGGTGCCCGAAGCGTCGCGGAAGACTCGCGCGCCGAGCCGTATGCCGCCGATGAGAATTGTGCGTTCAGCATTGGCCGGAGACGTGCGTGCTTCGGTTTGTGCTTTGGATGTTGGTATTCGCCGGGAGCGCACGCCAGCGACAAAGAGAATTGGCAGCACGATACCAAGCGCGAGGAACATCCGTCCATGAATCTGCCGCAGCGGTTGAATCATCGGTGCGGATTCCTTTCCTCGGGAACATCGCGGTCCCCGCGAATCCAGCGCCGGAGAAGCAGCGGCCAGAGTGCCGCCGAGCCGGAAAAAATCAGCAGCCGAAATGCAATGCCGCTACCAGACGCATTTGGATCGAGCCGCTTCGCACCGGTAGTGACAAACGCGACTGCGAATACAAGCCCGACACCGAAGTAGAGGAAGAAGGCGTAGGCGAAGGCGACGGCAAGACGCTCGTACATAACATCACTCAATCGGAATGCTTGCGCCGGTGACATGAGCGGCGTTTTCACCGGCTAGCCACAGAGCCAGGTCAGCGACGATTGCGGGGTCGAGCCACTTGTGGAAGTCCGCGCTAGGCATAGCCTTCCGGTTCGCAGGAGTATCCATCGTTCCGGGAAGAATCACATTCGCGGTAAGTCCTACGTCTTTATTTTCGAGCGCCACCGTACGTACCAAAGTAGTGAGCGCCGATTTGAACGTCACGTACGCAGCGAGACCGGCGTGGGGCTCCGCGGCCGCAAGGCTACCGATGACGATGATCCGGCCACGCGGTGACTTGCGGAGATGGGGAATGGCGGCACGCAGAACGTGAAAGGCGGCAGTCAGGTTCAGATCGCGCATCTGCTCCCAAGTGGCGTCGTCTGTCTCTTCGACCCTGGCGCCTCCGGCAAATCCTCCAAGTACATGTACGAGCACATCGAGCTTTCCGGTTCGTGTCACGACTGATTCGATGGCCTCGCGAACGGCGGAGGCGTGTGTGACATCGACGGACAGCGGAACGAAGTTGGGTGCTGGAAAGTCTTCTTTCTCGATATGACGGGAGGCGCCGACGACCGTTGCGCCGGAAGCGAGGAACTTCTGCGTAACGAAGGTTCCGAGGCCGCCCTTAGCGCCGGTTACGAGAATCACTGTGTCCTTCACGGAGACTCCTGGATTGCAACGCGATGAGGAATAAGAGCGTCAACGCAGCGAAAGGTTTCAGGCTGCTTTGCGCGGAACGTCTTGGTTGAGAATCGTTTCCGAAATCTCATGCGTCAGCGGCTTCCTACAAGGGCTTCCAGCCACGTACCGCATCGCCAGGGACTTCTTTCGGCAGACGACTTCTGTGTAGCTCACGGTAGCGGCGTCTGCACGATGAACGCAAACGGAAAAGGGACCTTCAACAGGACTGTGTGAAGCGTGCAAAGCCCGCAGTGATTTTGATGTCCCGAAGTCCGGACGGGCTGCGGCAGCCTTGCAAGCGATTCCCCTCTGCTCCGTCGCAGCGCGGTCCGAGAGGCTTGAGGAAAACCAATGGCCGTGCGACCACGGCAAGGAACGGAGATGACTTCGAGCTCCATCCCAGGACCATTCCGCGACCGTTTTCTCGGCCGCGAAGAACCCTACGAGCCGAAACGGCAGGATGCCGTCTAACTTCAAACGTCGGAAGATATCGGCAGCCGCAGCGAAGCTAGCGGCACCGATCAATCCCGGAATCAGAAGACCGCGGCTTCTCGTTTTTGGTGGCACGCTTTCGGGTCGTGTCTTGTCGTTCGAGTTGAGCAGCGCCAAAAGAATCCCGTAACGATTGCAAGCGATCCACGTTCCTCCCGACGGTTCGTTCGGATACAACGCTTGGACCCCGTTTCGCGTGCGAACTTTCGGCGCACGGGCAAGCGGACGATCTCGCAATTCATCCCGATTCATGGCCGCCAGGTAGCCGTACGTCGTTGGAATGAAGGTGAGCGTGCACATTTCAGTCGGCGATGGGAAGCTGGACCGCTTCCCGCATGAAAGCATTCCAGTCCCGAAAAATCGCAAGGGGGGTGGGCGGTTTGTAGCCGCAGTCTCGATTGGCGGCGCCAATGCGATAAATCAGAGACCACTGCCGATACAACGTGCCGTACGCCGACCAGAGCGTATTCCGCTCGTCATAGATATTTGTGGCTTCGGATGCGGCTCCATTAAGTTCCACAATGGTGAAACCTTCGCCGGCGCGCAGTTGCTCGTCACTTTCGTAGCGAATGTCGTAGCGGCCGATGAAGAAGCCGGGCAACTTGCCGCTGATGCGATCGATGGCGGTACGCAACGCTTCGGAGTTGAGATCGGCTCCATCGCTGAAGACGCACCCCTGACAATGATTTCCGGCTTCAACGAGCCGGAGGTGCTCCCCCGCGGGAAGAATGGTATCGACGCTAGCGGAGAAGCGCTGAAGATAGATTTCCGCAAGGAAACGTGCACGCGGATCACGGCCGACGAGCTCTCTCACGGTTTGGTGCCCGTCGCCGATGATGAAGGGAAATCGCTTTCGGGTGATTGCAAAGATGTGTCCCGCAGTTTCGGTCGGAAAGCGGTAGTAGAAAATGCCGGCTTCGTTCGGTCCTGGCGCGTATCGCTGCAGAATGAGCGGCACGGACACAAGAGCGAGATAGTCGTGCGCCTGTTCAAAGGATTCGATTTTGCGAAAACCGGCTCCTCGTTGTGCGACATCCGGCTTGAGAACAAAAGGAAATTGCAAAGTTTTTTCACCGAAGAGTCTTTGGATTCTGGACAAACGCTCGGCGGGCGTGCCTTTCTCGATAAGGTAACTATCCGCGGTGTGTTCCGGCGACGCAGCCATAAGTTCTTGCAAGATCGAAATCTTTGACTCGCCGACGAGGCCGCCGTTCTTCTGATTCAGATTGGCAGCGGCGGGCAAAGAAAAGCCGCGATGACGAATGCCGAGCCACAGGCAAAAGAGCGTCACCGGGGAGTAGAAGAGCCACGCGGGCCAGAATTCCCATTTGGCGATTTGCGTAGCCGCGAGTGCAACCTTCTGCCGAGCGATCGTTCCCCATTTCCGCCAAACATGAAGCAGAAGGAAGAGGGTAAGGCCGATGAGGGCCGCTTCGCCCGCGCGGCGCTGCAGGGCTTCGCTGCGCGAAGGGGCGAGCCGAATTGCGGCAAAAACCAGGATTACCCAAGCGAGCGCGGAGACAGCGGTAATTGCGCCAAACACGAGCGGGGGCATGCGGCGAAATCCGGCGGAGAGATATGTGGGGAGCCGCGTACCGGGGAAGAATCGGCTTGCGGCAAGACCCAGGCGGCCATCCCCGACAGCGTTCTGAGAGCGCAAAGCACTGGGCGCCAACCATTTTTTGAACCATTGGCGGGTAAGGAGGGCGGGGCCACCTAGGCGTGCCAGCGCATAAACGCCAAGATCGCCGAACCATAGACCAGCAAAGGCGCTGAGAAAAGCGACAATAGGATCGAGGGTCGCGGTCACAGTAAGCGTAGCGGCTGTAATTGTCGCTACGTCTTCGGAGACAAACGCCCCAACGACGATCGCACACGCGAGGGCGAGTGATCCTCCGCCGTGAGTTGGAATGCTCGGCACGTTAGCTCGCAGCCGCTGCACGATGTTTGAGGGTGGACGGTGCGACGCCGAACTCCGCGGGGACGCGTACATGGAGTTCGTGACAGATGAGGCGGATGATCGCGTAATGGTGAATCGCGTGGCCGATGCAATAGGCGAGTTCACGCCCGACGTTGGAGTCCATCAAGAAGGGCTGCGACGCGCTGTAGCCGACGCTGTTGATTACTTTGCAGTGGCGAGAAAGGGTTTCCGGCAAATAGCGCTTTAGTGCGCGCAACACATCGCAGGTGACGATGCTTGCGTAGGTCACTTCGCTCTGCAGCCGGAGGTTTCGTTCGCGAGCGTCATAGTTGATTTCGCCCGCGCGAAGTCCCGTGATCAGGCTCTCGAAATGTTCAAGCAGGTGCCGGTAGTGCCCGCCGATGGAGGCGTGGAAGGGAGCGCCTGCGGTTTTCGAGTACGTCCCGTCTTCCAGTTCGAAAAGCAGAGTCAAGCCTTGCGATAGAACGCCCTCGGTAGCTCGCATTAGTTCGGTTGCACAGTTCGGTGTTTCGAGTCCGCGAGGGAACTCCTGCAGGGTCAAAGCGGTGGTCGATGCGCTCATCCAAAAACTCCTTGGGTAGTAGCAGTTCCGGTCTTCAGAAGTGAGAGGAAGAAAGCCGCGAAAAGTTTCATAGAAGCCGGAGAGGTTTTGCCTCTTTTTGCAGCCACATGTATCTCATCAAGAGCCGGGCGTCAGGGCTTTGCCGGAAGGACAGAAACCTCGTGGCGGATGGGCCGACAACTGGGCTACTCGCGTCGGACGCACAGCCGGTCGCCCTGGAAGCGCGCGCGGCAAGGCAGAGCATGTTGCGCCCAGCGGAGACGGGTCGCTATACCATGCGTCTTGCCGAAACGCGCCAGGATCGCGAAAGCGCGTTCCGGCTGCGGTTTCTTGTCTTCAATTTGGAACTGGGAGAAGGCCCGGACGCAGCGTACCGGGATGGTTACGAACGCGATGAATTCGACGAGGTTTGCGATCACCTGCTGGTCGAACACACGCGAACCCGCCAGATCGTAGGCACCTATCGCTTGCAAACAGGTGCAGGAGCCGCCCGCAACCTTGGGTACTACAGTGAGCGCGAATTCAATTTCGCCCCGTATGAGGGTCTGCGCGGAAAACTGGTGGAGCTTGGACGGGCATGCGTTCATCGCGATCACCGCTCGTTTGAGGTCCTCACTTTGTTATGGCGCGGAATCGCCGCCTATGCAGAGGAGCGAAACGCCCGCTACCTGGTGGGATGTTCGTCGCTGACATCGCAGTCGCCGAGCGAGGGGGCGGCCGCGTACGCCCGGCTTCAGGATTTTCTGGCGGAACCTTCGCTGCAAACGGTGCCTTGGCCAGGGTATCGATTTCCGGTGGATGGGTACACTTGGCATGCCCGAATCGCAAGGCCTCCGAAGCTACTTCGCGCCTATCTCTCGATCGGTGCACGCATCTGCGGCGCTCCGGCGATTGACCGGGCCTTTAAAACCATCGACTTTCTGACGCTCCTCGATTTGGAAGGTATGTACTCGAGCGCGCGGGCACGGTTCCTTGGTGGTGAGCGAGCGCGGGTGCGAGAAAGGGGCTGGTAACCGGTGGAGCCGAACCCAGTCTGCGCGTCGTGGAAGGTGGAACGAGGGTCCAGATTTCTGAATCCCGGGTAGTGGGATTGTCATCCAAACGGGGGCGAGATGGTGCCAGTGGGCGCACGCAAACCCTCGATGCTATAGTCTTGGCTGGAACTGCGGTTTCGGCTGCCTAAGGGGATGGCACGGTTTGAGTGCGGCGAATCCACATCCTTTGCCCTCGTCTGTAGTCCGCGAGGACGAGCATCTGCTTGTGAACGCTGCCAAAGGCGGCGATGGTGCCGCGTTTGAAGAGCTGGTGAACCGCTACGAAAGCAAGATCTTGCGCCTGACCAAGAACATCACGGGGAATCGCGAAGACGCTGAAGATGCGATGCAGGACGCTTTCTTGAAGGCTTACGCTCACCTCGATGGTTTTCAGCAGGATTCGCGTTTCTATACCTGGCTCGTGCGGATCGCCGCCAATGAAGCCCTGATGCGGCTGCGGAAACGACGTCCCGGTCAACTCTCTCTCGATGAACCGATCGAAGGAGAATCCGATTTGATGCCGCGGGAGCTCGAAGATTGGCGGCCGAACCCCGAACGCGAATACGCAAAAGCAGAGCTGCAGACTCTCCTCGGCGAAGTCATCGAGAAGCTTGAGCCCGAGTACCGGATCGTGTTGGTATTGCGGGACATTGAGGAACTTTCGACGCAAGAGACCGCCGACGCGCTGGGACTCTCGGTGACAAACGTGAAGTCCCGTTTGCTCCGGGCGCGGCTGAAACTCCGCGAAAAATTGCATCGCCATTTCCGGCAAGGGGCGCCCCAGTGAACTGCAAAGGTGTCATTCGCGAATTGTCGAACTACATTGACGGGGAACTCGAGCCCGCGATCCAGCAGGAGCTGGAGCGGCATCTCTCGCATTGTGAAGACTGCACGATGATCCTGGACCAGACCAAGAAAAGCATCGAAATTCTCTGCGATTCGGAACCAATTCCGCTACCGACCGGGTTGCACGACCGTCTGCACTCCGCGCTGCAGGAAAAACTCGGGAAAAAGACGGGCTGAGTTCAGAAGTTCTTTGACTGTCGCATACGCCGTATCTGGTATCATCCATCCACAGTTTTTCCACGTATGTGCAGGTCAGTGCGCTCTGCCGCCTTGAGAGCTCGCACCCCTAATCTCAACAGACGGAGAGCGCTATGTCGTGGCTACCTACCACTCCCGCAGAGAATGTGAGTCCAGAATCGAAGGAGATCTTCGATTTCCTCGGAAAAAATTGGGGCTTCGTCCCGAACTATTTCCAGGCGCTCGGGCACGCGCCGCAGCTGTTGCAGGACCAAGTAAATTTGTTCACACACGTCATGTTCCAAGAGGGTGCGTTGCCGAAGATCGTCAAGGAACAGATTGCTCTGGTTGTCAGCGGCATCAATCTTTCAAGCTACTGTTTGGCGGCACATCTTGAAATCCTAGGGCGGCTGGGCATCGACAAAAAGCAATCGCGAAAGTTGGCACTCGATTATGAGCGTGCCGATGTCGATCCGAAAGTCATGGAGTTATTCCGGTTCGCGGCTAAGCTCACGCGCCAGCCGGGAGAAATCGAGAAAGCGGATTTTGACCGCGTGCAACAGGCCGGTTGGGACTACCCGTCGATTCTGGAAACGGTCTTGATTGTTTCGATCTACGCCTGCGCAAACCGCTTCTCGGCGGGCATCGGTTTGATTGCAGATTTCTAGTGTCGTATAGCGCCGAAGTTCAGTGACCGCCTGCTTGAATCGAAACGGCAAACCTCCTCCAAATCGCCAGAGTTGCTTTGCTAAGTCACGCTAACGAGATTGTCCGCACTCACCGAGACCAGAACATCATGTTCATGATGTGCCCGAACCGAGACTCGGGACTCGACTGTAACTTTCGAGGACATTGGGAATCACACGAAAACGGTGCGGCCCGGCCGACGATGAAGTAGTTCGCGGAGGAGGTTGCAAGAGTGTTTCCTTTCAGGTTTCTCAAGGAAGTTAAGTTCTCGAGTCGTTGGGCGCTGTTGCCGCTAAGAGTGGTAATAGGCGTGGGGTTTCTGGCGCATGGCCTAGCGAAATGGAATCGCGGCCCGGCACAATTTGGGATGCTTTTGCAACACGCGGGAGTGCCGTTTCCTTTGCAGACAGCATGGTTGGTTACAGGGCTGGAGGTATTCGGCGGAGTTGGCCTCATTCTGGGCCTGCTCGTTAGCATCGTGAGCACCCCCTTGATTGTTTCCATGATCGTCGCGATTGTGACGGTTCAAGGTCACTACGGATTCAGTTCAGTGAACACGATCGGGCTCACGGCATCCGGTCCGCTGTTCGGGCCGCCGGGTTACGAGATCAACCTGCTGTATATCGCCGGCCTCTTGGCGCTGGGTCTCTCCGGACCAAGTGCGCTGTCGATCGATCGGCTGCTCACGCGCGAAAACGGGGCTGCTCGCCGCCCGGGCTAGACACGGCCCATCGGCGTCCGTCGCTCGGTTTCAGCGCGGTGCTTTGTCGCATAGGCAGCAACATTAAACCGATTGCCACGTAGCCCCATGCTGCACCTACGGCAAGCCACAAGTCTGATGGCAGCGAATCAGAACCAGTCGCCTGGGAATGTCTGGCGAGCCGATGGGACGTCCGGCATGGGCGCAAAAAATCCTCCTGGTTTCTGATCGCCGAAAACGATCGGACGGTTTCACCGAAGACGCATGCTTTCTCGCCGAGCGCGTGCATCCCACAATAGTCGCTGCCAGCGGATCACTTTCCTGAGGCTGCGCTTAGATTGGGGACATTAGAGTTGCGGTCGAACGGCTTCAGGCAACAAGGCTTCTTGTTGCGCCGGAAGTTCTCAAGAGCCTACTGAAAGACTTCATCTAAGCTTCGCGGTGGATTTTTCCACCGAAAATGTGGCGTTTGTTGGCCGCGCATTTAGACGATAGAACGTTGACATGAAACTCCGGGGCTGGAGCCCCTGCCCACAAGCGACAGGAGGCTTCCAACCTGCTAGAAGTTCTGAGGACCAGAAATGGGTCGCGCTAGGTATCGACACGAATTGCCACGAAGCGCAACGAACGAAGTGACACCACAACTGCCACCAGCCAAAAATTGTGCCGATTGGCAGGGAGCGTCGGTGCAAGCTAACTCATTCCATTGTAAGATGTTATTAAACGTAGGGGCGTAGCTCAGTGGTAGAGCAGCGGCCTTTTAAGCCGAAGGTCGTGGGTTCGATCCCCACCGCCCCTACCATCCATCTTTCTGATGGATGGACGACTAACAAAAACACGCGGGGCCAAAAGGGGGCAAATAAACCCGATGATCCGGCATGCGGGTAAATCTCAAGCGGCACTGTGACACCCGGAAGTCGGTAAAAGGCGATTTTTGAGAGGAAATTACACGCTTTGCGCCTTTGTGACAATTGGAGTTTTCCCAGCCTGACAACAACACGTGTGTTAGACTGGATTTGCGTTTGTTGCTCTTGCAAACCTTTCGATTCATTTAAGGGGCTCCAGGTCCACACTTGCAGCCCCTCTTTTTTGACCTCTTGAGGCAGTCAGGCGGCACCAAATAGCCCAAAAACAGAGAACAGGAATTAGAGTGAAAGAACAAGGAACAGTTAAGTGGTTCAATGCAGGCAAGGGATTCGGATTCATCCAACGTCAATCCGGTGAAGACGTCTTCGTCCATTTCTCGGCAATTCAGGGGGACGGCTATCGATCCCTCAACGAAGGATAGGCGGTCGAATTCGAGATCACCACGGGACCCAAGGGCCTGCAAGCAGCAAACGTCACAAGCCTCTAGTCCATCAAGACGGGCCGAGAACATTTTCGGCTCGTCTCTTCGTTTTTTTGATTGGAGTGAGATCGGGAGGAAAGCGTATGGCCAATCTCTACGTAGGGAATCTTTCGTTTGAAATGACCGATGAAGCCCTGCAGCAGATGTTCAGCACGAAGGGTTTCAGGTAGCGTCAGCTCGCGTGATTCGCGACAAGGAGACCGGCCGCTCTCGGGGATTTGGGTTCGTGGAACTCGGGGCAGGAGAGGACGAGGCACGAGCGATTGGAGAGCTGAACGGAAATAGCGTGGACGGGCGGCAATTGCAAGTAAGTCAAGCTCGGCCTCAAGCTTCTCGAGGTGGCGGCGGCTCTCGCGACCATTGGGGCCACCGAAGGTCCGACAAAGGTGGCCGGCGATATTAGAATCAGCAGGCTGGGGTCAATGGGATTCTTGGATTGGGCCTCAGAGCCGATGCTCTCCAGAATCTCCAGCCTTTAGGTGCGCCGTATTACTGGTACCGATGGGCAAGACGAGAGGCGCACTGGTTGGAGTCGCTGAGTATCCGGAAATGCCGAGGCGCCACCGAGTGGTGCAGGCTTTGACCGTTTTTCCGAACGAAAATCAATAAACGGTTCACCTGGAGCAAACGTTGGATCTCACAGCAGAGGTTGAAACAACCAAGCACATTAGGCCAAGGGCTTCCTCGCCTTGGGAGCGGCCCTTTTGGAAACCGCTTCCCGGCAAGACGGGAGTTTTCATTTTTCTCGTGCTAATCCATGTATTGACCGTATTCGGACTGATTCTATTTCCGCTTCCCAGCCTGAAAATTCTGGGCTTGTCTGTCTTGATTGCAGCGCTTGGTGGACTTGGAACGACGGTGTGCTATCACCGTCTGCTTTCGCATCGCACCCTGAGGGTCAACAGGATCATTGAGCATGTGCTGATTTTCTTCGCGATGTTCAACGGCTCGGGAGCACCGGCGAGCTGGGTGGCCTATCACCGGCATCATCATTCCAAGACGGACACTCCCGAGGACATCTCCAGCCCGAAACAGGGTGGATTCTGGTGGGCGCATCTGCGATGGCTCTATCAATCGGCGCCTGCGGATTGCCGGAGATGGTGCCCAGAGTTGACTCGCGGCATGTACAGATTTTGGACTCTGGCAGAAGGCCCGGTGATTGCCCTCTCCCTGCTGAGCGGATTCGTACTGGGCTGGCAAGGATTCTTCTGGTTGGGCGCCATCCGATTGACATATTCGCTGCACATGCAATGTTTGGTGAATAGCCTCACGCACCTCGGCCATTCAGAAGACAGTGACTCAAGCCAGAACATTTGGTGGCTAGGTCCATTTCAATTGACAGCCTGGGGCGAGAACTGGCACAAGAATCACCATTCAAACGCCGGTTCCGCGAGGCTCGGGCTGCACTGGTGGCAACCGGACATCGGATGGTATTTCATCTACGCTCTGGAAAGAGTGGGGCTTGCAACGAGTGTCAAGCGCCCGCGCATCCGCTGAGCACTTCAGCCCCGGTTTTCCGGCTCGGCTGGAACCTCTGCGTTCTCGGAATTCCCTTTAGCAGCCTCGTCTTCCGCTCGCTTGGCAAGCTTTTTCTGGGCACGCCGCTCTTCCTTTTCGCGCCGTTTTTCCAGCCTCTTGAGTTCCTTCTGACGCTTCTTGAGAGTGATGGCCATATCCCTCCTTGGATACCATACGTCCGACGAACTCAGCAGTTCCGCCTCAAGTCCTGCCCGAAGCTCGGCTGCCGATCACAACGCACCATCGAGGAAAATCCGAAACCGACGCGAGCGCGACGGGTGGCGGAGCTTTCTCAACGCCTTGGCCTCAATCTGTCGGATGCGTTCACGAGTTACAGCGAACACCTGCCCCACTTCTTCGAGCGTGTGCTCGCTTCCGTTATCGAGGCCGAAACGCATTTTGAGGATTCTTTCTTCGCGAGGAGTCAGGGTCTTGAGTATGCGCGCCATCTGCTCCTTCAGATTGAGGTTAATGGCCGCATCCGAGGGAGATTCGATGCCTTTGTCCTCGACCAGATCCCGCAAGTGTGTTTCTTGTTCTTCACCGATCGGGGTTTCCAAGGAAATGGGCTGCTGCGCGATCCTCTTGGTGCTTCGCACGGCGTCAATCGGCACGCCGAGTCTCGCGGCGAGTTCCTCGGCAGAGGGCTCGCGGCCAAGTTCCTGAACGAGTTGTTGGGTAACACGGAACTGCCTGTTGATCCGCTCCATCATGTGGACCGGAACGCGGATGGTGCGCGCCTGGTCGGCGATGGCTCTGGTGATGGCTTGGCGAATCCACCAAGTAGCGTACGTAGAGAACTTGTAACCGCGTCTCCACTCAAACTTGTCGGTTCCCCTCATCAAGCCCAGATTGCCTTCTTGAACCAGATCGAGAAACTGCAGTCCACGGTTGTTGTATCTCTTGGCGATGGACACGACAAGGCGAAGATTTGCTTCGGTGAGTTCCTTACTTGCCTGCGCCGCCTGACCCTCGCCTCGTTGAATCAACACTAGCGTACGCTTCAAACCACGGATATCGGAGTGATTCGAGTCCTGAATCTCGGCGATTTGGGTACGCCGCAAACGCAGCTCCTTACAGAGTTCCGCACGGGCACTACGGTGAACAGTATTGGCGCGACGTTTCAACCGAGGAATGTCGCGTTCCAAGAGATGCAACTGCTCGATCTGGCGCCGCACCATTTCAATCAGGCGCTTCTTCTCGCGTTCGCTGAAGCGAATCGAGCGGACAAGGTGTGACAGCTCGATCCGGGTTCGGGCCAACCGGCGACGAGCTCTCAACCATGCACTGGTGTCAGATCTTGCGATGATTTCCAGCTTAGAAGCCTGCTGAAGAGCCACGCCGTGGAGCTTGCCGATCTGATTGATGATACGAAGAGTCTGGCGAGTGGCGCCTGCAATCTTTTCGGGGGTCAAATTATCATCGTCAAACCGCACGATCTCTTTGATGGTGCGCGCGCCGTCGCGCAAGGCCTTCCCGGTTTTTGACAACTCCTTGAGCACCATAGGAGAGCGGGAAATGGTTTTGAGAACCAACAATTGGCCTCGCTCGAGGCGCCTGGCGATAGCAACCTCTTGTTCGCGTGTCAGAAGTGGAACAACACCCATCTCGCGGAGATAGGTTTTTACCAGGTCGGTGGTCCGATCCAGAGGATCGCGCTTGAGATCGCCGTGTGGCTCATCAGCGGACAAATCCAGGTGCGTCTCCGCTTTCCCTTTGATTTCGAGCTCGCCTCGATCCGCGGGAGTGTCCTCGTAAACCTCGATCCCGTCGCTTTCGAGAGTGGTGAGCAGCCTGCCGACGTCCGCTTCGCCATGGCCGCTAGAAGCAAGGGCGACGTTCACTTCATCTACAAGAAGATACCCGCGCTCTCTCCCAATGGTGAGGAGACCGCGGAACTCGTTGTCCTCCTCTTGTTGAATTGCCTGCATGGACGCTCCTCCATCGAACTATTCTCGGAGCCGGGCCTTCCTCGAAAACACAGTGGCGTTTGCATGTGGGCACGATGCCGCAGATTTGACGGGAAGGACTTTGAGCGGATTGCAGCAGCGCTGACGAACGGCACAGCCGCTCTTATGCCTTTGGGTTTCAACTACTCCGCCGCTCGCTCGGCGTCTTCGTGTCGAACTCGATCATCTCTAGTGTATACCAGAGTCGCGCTTTGTCGGCTCAGCGAGCCCAAGTTTGTAGGGCACAATGCGCCCGCGAATCACCTGTGGCGCGCCGATACGAAACGTCCACCGGCGCGTGCCCGACCGCAGTGGTCTCTAGCCTTCCATTTGCGATTGCAAAACCTCTCCTGGAAGGGGCACCAACGTGGATTTGGGAGCGCTCGCCTGGTCACCCGTTCCTTCGACCCGATCTTCCCTTCCAGGTTGGCGACCGTCCATAGGGGCTTTTTCCATGCGGATGCCGAGAGTGCGTTCCAGCTGAAAGAGCTCAGCGCGCTGTTCCCGCGAGAACAGGGTCGAGGCGACTCCGCGTTTCCCTGCGCGTCCCGTGCGTCCAACGCGGTGGATGAAATTCTCCGCGACTTCCGGTAGATCATAATTGATGACATGCGCGATGTCCTGGACATGAATTCCGCGGGAGGCCAAATCCGTAGCCACGAGAACGCGGTAGCGGCCGCGATGGAATCCTTCCAGGGCCGCCGTGCGTTGCGATTGTGAACGATCACCATGAATCATCGCGGCGTTAATGCCGTCGCGGTTCAAGCTCCTGGCAATTCGTTCCGTACCACGCTTGGTGCGCGAGAAAACGAGGCAGCGGCCCGTCTCCCTGGCTAGCAGGTAGCGCAATGCGTCCTGCTTTCTGTCGGAGCCGACTTCAAATGCCTGCAGCCGAACGGTCTCCGAGGCTTGCAGGACGGACCCGAACGCGAGACGCACCGGGTCGGTGATGTAGTCCTTTACGAGGCGAGCCATCGCGCCTTCCATGGTCGCGGAAAAACACATGGTCTGACGCTTTCGTGGCAGAGCCGCCACGATTCGACGGATCGCGGGAAGAAACCCCATGTCCAGCATCCGGTCCGCCTCATCGAGCACCAGGATTTGAAGGTTCGCGAACTGAACGTGCCTGCGATCGAGAAGGTCTTCCAGTCGGCCCGGAGTGGCGACAACCAGGGAAGCACCATTGCGTATGGCGTTGACCTGTTGACGTTCCGGCAGTCCGCCGACCACGAGGGCCGCGGGCAAGAGGGTGCCCCGTAAGGCGTTGTATTGCTCGGCGACCTGCATCGCGAGCTCTCGCGTGGGAACGAGGACAAGCACGGAAATTCCAGACGCTTTTGGTTGAAGCAGCCTCTCAATCGCCGGGATGAGGAACGCAAGGGTCTTGCCTGTTCCGGTCTGTGCCGTGGCTAGGAGATCCTTGCCTTCGAGCGCGTGCGGAATGGCTGCAGCTTGAATTGGAGTCGGAACGGAGAAACGTGCGGATGCCAGTCGTTCCTTGAGATTGTTTGATATCGGTAGTTCTGAGAAATTTTGCATTTAGCTTTCTTGGCTGGGCCTGGTGCCAGTGCACGCGAAACTCCGCGGTGACCCAGCAGCACATGGCCAGTCTTCCTTTCGAATTACGCCAAAAACGAACGGAGGGAACGAAGGGCGGGTGTTCTCAGATCAGTCACACGAACCGGAAGAACCGCACAACACTGCCGCGGTATTAAGCGCACTGCGAGTATATCACAACGCGATGGTTCGCGAGCCTTATCATCGCTTTTTCTTCGGCCTTGTTCCTTCTCGATCAGGACACCCACGCAGCTAATTGCTCGCCCAACTTCCTGGAAACGTCAAAAATGCTCGAAACCCGCACCAATCCAGCCAATTTGTGGTTGCCGATGGAAGCCAATCCGGCAGAAGCCATGCAGCCGCATTCGGAACAGACCGGTTTCCCACCGAACTGACAGGGCGAGATGCGAGTTGTCAGATTGGCCGAAATACAAGTCGTGGTCTGCGCAAAGATACAGGCGTCCGGCGATACCGGAGGATTGGAGTAACCATCGAGAACCGCGGAAGGCATGTTCACCTTTGGAAATTTCTCGCGAAGCCGGGCTAGTTCCGCAACAGCGACCTCACGGTCACGAGCTTCGAGGCGCTCCTCGCTTTGTTCTCCTTCCTGGGGTGTGAAGAGGCTGAACCAGATGCTCCGCACTTCTTGGCGTCGG
>Ga0079220_10000063_pt1 | contig 20870 bp, 21 predicted proteins | sample GAAS100_FD_75071 | JGI IMG/M metagenome (GOLD analysis project Ga0079220, IMG submission 75071) | Agricultural soil microbial communities from Georgia to study Nitrogen management - GA AS100 | ecosystem: Environmental > Terrestrial > Soil > Agricultural land | place: USA: Georgia | collected... | reverse complement strand
TTGGCTCGGGCGCCGGCATCAAACAAGTCACCGAGGGCACGGTCGACTTCGGTGCGAGCGACGGGCCGATGTCCAGCGATCAGATCCAGGAATTCAATCTGAAGCGCGGCCTGAATATTCTGCACTTCCCCACGGTGATCGGCGCCGACGTGCCCACGTACAACCTGCCCGGCTCGCCCGAGCTTAACTTCACACCGGAAGCTTTGGCCGGCATTTATCTTGGCAAAATAACGAAATGGAATGATCCCGCCATCGCCGACGCTAACAAAGGCGTGAATCTGCCAAACGAAGACATTGTGGTGGTTCATCGTTCCGATGGCAGCGGCACAACATACATCTGGACCGACTATCTCTCCAAGGTCAGCACCGAATGGAAGGACAAGGTGGGCCGCAACACCTCCGTGAACTGGCCGGTTGGGCTCGGCGGCAAGGGCAACGAGGGAGTGATGGGCGTGGTCAAGCAGACCCCCAACTCCATCGGCTACGTCGAGCTGATTTACGCGATTCAGAATCACACTCCGTACGGGACGGTGCGCAACTCCGCCGGGGAATTCATCAAGGCGGATCTGGCCAGCGTAAGCGCCGCCGCCGCGGGAGCCATCAAAAATATGCCGGACGATTTCCGCGTTTCCATCACCAACGCACCCGGCAAAACGGCATACCCGATTTCCAGTTTCACCTGGCTCCTGATTCCAGAGAAAATTTCGGACGCTTCCAAACGCAACGATTTGAAGACTTTCCTGAAATGGATGATGACCGACGGGCAGCAATACTGCGAAAGCCTTGCCTACGCCAAGCTGCCCAAGGAAGTCGTGGCAAAGGAAGAAAAGGCCATCAATAAGGTGCAGTAAGGCATCGTGGCAACTCCTTCTACAACCGCTCCGAGCGCGGGCCCACTGGCGGGTTCGCGCTCGTTTCTCGCGCGCATCCGCACCGGAGACGAAATTGCGCGGCTGCTGACGTTTTTGTTCGCGGCCAGCGTCGTGCTCATTACCGTGGTGCTGGTGTTCGAATTATGGCAGCAGTCTTCCCTGGCCTGGCATAAGTTCGGATTCGACTTCTTCGTGACTCGAGTGTGGGATCCGGTCACCGAGGAATTTGGAGCTTTGCCGTTTATTTACGGCACGGTGGTCACCACTGCCGTGGCGTTGCTGCTCGCCGTGCCGCTCGGGTTGGGCGCGGCAATTTTCCTGGCGGAGCTCGCGCCCCAGAAAATTTCCGACACGCTGCAATTTTTTATTGACCTGCTGGCCGCCGTTCCCAGTGTGATTTACGGCCTCCTCGGGATCTTCATCATCGTGCCGATCATTCGCAAGGTCGTGGAGCCCGCTCTGAAGGAGTCGCTGGGCTTCCTGCCATTCTTCCAGGGGCCCGCGTACGGGCTGGGATTCCTCACCGCGGGAGCGGTTCTGGCGGTGATGGTCATTCCCTACATCGTTTCCGTTTCACGCGAAATTCTTTTGGCCGTTCCGCGCGAACAGCGCGAAGCGGCTTTGGCTCTCGGCGCGACGCGTTGGGAATCCACCTGGAAAGTGGTTGTTCCGTTCGCCCGCAGCGGCATCGTGGGCTCCATTTTCCTGGCGATGGCGCGAGCGCTCGGCGAAACGATGGCCGTGACCATGGTTATCGGAAATGCGCCGGTCATCAAGGCATCGCTTTTTTCGATCGGCGATTCCATCGCCTCCGTTATCGCCAATCAGTTCACGGAAGCTACCAGCGATCTGTACACGCATTCGCTGATCGCCCTGGGGCTGGTGCTTTTCATTTTGACGTTCATCATCAACGGTCTTGCGCGCCTGCTGATTATCGCGACGGCGCAGAAGGGCAGCGGAACGGGGAACGCATGACGGCGCGCCTTCGCTGGCGGAAATTTGTAAGCGGCCTGATGCTCACGCTGACGGGCCTTTGCGCGTTGATTACGGTCGGCGTTCTCTTCTGCATTCTCGCGTACCTGGTCGTTCACGGCGGCAGCTCGGTGAATTGGAACTTCTTCACCAGGCTTCCGGCTCCCGTGGGCGAGGCGGGCGGCGGCATGGCCAACGCCATCGCCGGCAGCGCCAAGTTGCTGGCCCTGGCCACGCTGATGGGCGTGCCGGTCGGATTTTTGGGCGGAGTTTATCTTGCGGAGTTCAGCGGCTCGAAAATGGCCTTCGTAGTCCGCTATGCGGCGGACTTGTTAAACGGTGTGCCGTCCATCGTGATCGGCATCTTTGCTTACACGCTGATGGTGCTGCCGTTCAAACATTTCTCGACGTTCGCGGGCTCCTTCGCGCTCGGCTTGATGATGATTCCCATCACGTTGCGCAGCACGGAGGAATTCCTGCGCGGCGTGCCGCGTTCGCTTCGCGAAGGCGCAATGGCGCTCGGCGCCAGCAAGTGGAGGACGATTCAGTCCGTAGTCGTGCCGGCGGCGTATCGGGGCATCGTCACCGCCATCCTTCTGGCGGTCGCCCGGGTCGCGGGAGAAACCGCCCCCTTGCTCTTTACCGCCTTCGGCAATCGCTTCTGGAGTCCCGGATGGGGCCAGCCGACCGCGTCGCTGCCGGTGGTGATCTTTACTTACGCGGTGTCGCCATACGAAGATTGGCACCGTCAGGCTTGGGCCGCGGGATTAGTCCTGCTGGGATTGATTCTGGCCGTGAACATCGTGGCCCGGGTCGTTCTTGCCCGGGGTGTCCGGGTTCCGAGGTCCTGACATGCACGCATCAACGAGGCCAGCTTTGTCGTTAAACATCACCACCACCGGCACGGGAGCGGCCAGCCGCGAAACCGTATCGCCGTCGCCTTTGCGCATGAGCATATCGGAAGTCAATTTCTTCTACGGCGCCAAACAGACCCTTTTCCATGTGAGTATGGGCATCGCCGCGAACAGAGTGACCGCCCTGATCGGTCCCTCGGGCTGCGGCAAGTCCACTCTTTTGCGGACCCTCAACCGCATGCATGAGACGGTGCGGGGCGCGCGCCTGGAAGGCGAGATCCTTCTCGACGGGCAGAACATACTCTCTCAGGATGTGACCTCGCTGCGGCGGCGGGTGGGAATGGTCTTCCAGCGCCCCAATCCTTTCCCGAAGTCCATCTTCGAAAACGTAGCGTATGGCGCGCGCATCAACGGCATCAAAGGCCCCGTCGCGGAAGTTGTGGAGAAGAGCCTGCGGCGCGCCGCGCTGTGGGACGAGGTAAAAGACCATCTGCACAAATCCGCGTACGAACTCTCCGGAGGCCAGCAGCAGCGTCTGTGCATCGCTCGCGCTCTTGCCGTTGACCCGGAGGTGCTGCTCCTCGATGAACCTTGCTCGGCCCTGGATCCGATCAGCACGGCAAAAATTGAAGAGCTTCTGATTGAATTGAAAGACTTCTGCACCATCGTAACCGTCACCCACAACATGCAGCAGGCCGCGCGGGTGAGTGATTTCACGGCGTTTCTCCTGGTGGGCGAGCTGATCGAGTTCAGCCCAACGCCGCATCTTTTTACCACGCCGGGCGACCCGCGAACGGAAGCGTACATCACGGGCCGCTTCGGCTGATCGCGCCATATTCAGGAGTGCAGGCAAGGCGCACAACGCAGAGGAACACATGGAACGCCATTTCGAGAAGGATTTGAACGAACTGAAGGAACGGCTACTGTGGATGGGCAGCCTCGCCGAACGCGCCGTTCACCAGGCTGTTCATTCCGTTCTGGACTCGGACGAACAACTCGCCAAGCGCGTGCTCGATGAAGAAGACGCCATCAATGAATTGCAGATCGAAATCGACGATCGGGTCGTTCAGCTGCTCGCCTTGCGCCAGTTGATGGCCGTCGACCTGCGGTTTGTTCTTGCGGTCTCGCGGATTAATGCCGATCTCGAACGCATCGGCGATCAGGCGGTCAACATTGCCCAGGGAGCGCAGCGCATTCTGCGGCATCCCCGCGTCAAGCCGTACGTCGACCTTCCGCGCATGAGCGAGGTCGCCGAGGAGATGGTACGCGACGCTCTGAACGCCGTAGTGCGGCGCGATGTCGAGCTGGCACAGAAAGTTCTGGCGGGTGATGACAAGGTGGACCATTACCGCGACCAGATTTTCCGCGAACTGCTCACCTACATGATGGGCGATTCCAGCGTCGTTTTTCCGGCGTTCGAGCTGATCCTCGTTGCGAAAAATCTCGAGCGCATCGGCGACCACGCCACCAATATCGCCGAGGACGTCATCTACATCGTCCAGGGCCGCGACGTCCGTCATCCCACCGTCGACCGCCGCTGAAAGCCCATCTGGCGCCGGCCACGCACGACCGGTTAAGTGCGATGTGTCGCGGCGGAACCGATCGACAAACGGAACCAAAGGAAACCAAGGATCAGCAAGCTGGCGGTGCTTACCAACCCGCCGATTGTGCGGTCCATTGTCCGCGTGAAAGTTGCCCGGACCACCGAATGCCCGGCGGGCAGGGGCACCACAATGGCTCTCACTCCGTGCAAGTGGCCGGGTTGGATGGGCTCGCCGTTCACCGTTACCCGCCAGGCGGGATAGTCGAGAAGCCGCAGCGCGAGCCGCTCCGGTTGTTGCGTTTGTACGTCCAGGAGCCGTCGCTCCGCGGTCCATACGCGCACGGTTATTTGTGCCCGATCGGAATCCGGAACTCCGTCGACAAACCGCGCCCGCGGTTGCTCTTTCGCAAGGTCCAGGTGATCGTCACCCAAAGGGTCGTACTCGTCGGTGCCCTCAAAGCCGTGCCCCAACTGAACTTCATATTGCATCGAGGGGAAATCATCAGCATCCCACCAGGTGTTTTTGCCGAGGTAGACCGCGGAACCCGCCAGCAAAACGAAAACCGCCCCAAGCCACAACCACGAACGCTTCTGCCGCGTCAGACCCCACGCGGCGAAGGCACTGAACACAACCGCGAGCATGGACATCCAGCGCCAGGGAAACTGCACAAAGCGCAGTTTCGGCAGAATGGCCCACAACGGCAGCGTAATCTTGACCATCAACAAGCTCGCTGCCGCGGCCAGCAGGACCAAGAGCATCCACAGCTTGCGCAGCTCCGCGTCGATCGCGAATTCTCTTGCGGCGCGGATCTTTTGCCACGCCCGCAAAGCAAACACAACGATGAAGAACATCGTGAGGAGGGCCATGGCGGACGCCACGCGGTTAAAGTGGTTGTGATCGGCATCCGCGATAGTTGTGAAGAGAAAATTTTCTCGCGGAGCGAGGCCCGTCGAGAGCGCTTGGGTGATCTTGACCCAGCGCTGCTCGTAAGCCGCGGGAATCCAATAGAACGCGGCCAAGCCGAGCCCAAGGCCAATTCCGGCCGCGCCGCGAACCGCGGGCTTCCACGACCTTTGTGCGACGGCCGCCCAAGCGAGCAGCAGGACCGCGGAATAGCTGGCGATCACGGCTGCCGGGGCATTGGTGAGCCAAATGGCGGCGAAGGTCAAAGCGAAGCACATCACGTATTTGACGTCTTTCGTTCCCTGCTTGGCGAAAAGTCCGCACAGCTGCAACGTGGCGAGGATTAGCAATGGATAAAAAGCGATTGCCAGCAACTCCGCGTAGTCGCTACGCACGTAAATGACCAGCAGCGCGTCCGGATTCGCGGCGAAGCAGGCCGCACCGGCCAGAGCCGCTCCGCGCGAAGCAAATTTCCGGACCAGCGCGTAAGCCGATGTTCCGGCGAGGGTTTGCGCAAGAACGACGTATGTCCCGACGACGGCTTTGATAGGTAGGAGGGTGATCAGCGCGCCGCCCAGAATCCAGGAGATGGGCGGATAGAAAATGAATCGCGGCTCGCCATAGCCGTAGTTTGCCCATTCGGTCCACCGGGGAAAGAGGATGCCCTCCTTCCACTGCGCGGCAGCATCAAGCCAGGACGACGCGTGAAAAGCAATGTCGTGGCCGGAAGGATTGGCCAGCCAGAAAAAGGGCGCCACAATGGCCAGTGCCACCCCCAGCGACGACAAGACTGCCAACAGCCACTCTCGCGCCGGGGAAGAATTTTTGTGGGGAGAATAAGCGTCGGGGTGGTTCATCTGGATTCAGGAAGCTCTTTTTCGCGGTGCTGCTTCAACGCAGGATTTGCTTTCCCTTCCGGTGAAGCACGGAAGATCTTCTTTGCGAGTCGCGCCGTAGAATCGCGCGTCCCTACTTCGTTAGTTCTCGGGCTAGGTAAATGATCTGCCCGGCGTGATGATAAGCGTGGCCGGCGCACCGGAGAAAAATGTTGAAGCGTTCTGTCGCCTCCGGCTCGCGGTCGGCGGAATACGGCTTCAGCCAATCCTCGGGATTCTGCTTTCGTATCGCCGCCACCACCATGTCGATGGTCTGATCGAACGCCGCGAGGACCTCCGCCTTGGATTTCTGCTCTTTCTCAGTGAACTCCTTTTCGCGATCCCGGATGTATCCGCTTTCCCCGACACGCGCGCCGATGTAGTAGTTCAGGTTTCCGGTCATATGCAGCAGCAAGTGGCCTATGCTGTTCCCGTAGCTGTAAGGGTTCGTCCAAATCTGCGCGGTGGAAAGACCGTCTACCCAGCGATGGGTTTGCTCGCGGACCATCATGTAATAAGCCGCCAGGTCTTCGGCGATCGTGCCGGCCAGTGAATTGGTCATCGGTCCTCGAAGCGGCTATTCCCGCCGCGCTATTTCCTTGCGAGCAGAAAGATTCCCACGATCAGAAGCACTCCGCCCGCGGCGCCGGCAAGAAATGCCGGCGTGCTGTGCAAACGCGAGATTGACGTAAGAATCGCCAAAGACGCGAACAGCAGCACCACCGTGCCTTGTTTCCGCTTCTTCTGCTCGTCGACCACCATTTGCCCGCCCGAAAAATGATGGATACAGTTGGCCGCGCGAGTCAACCAGAATGAATGCGAGCGGGCCATCCGGCGCGGGCCGCCGCGTTTTCCACAACATTTCGTGTGGCAGTATCTCCGTACTATTGACCATGGAACTGGCGGTCAAGAACACTAGCGGCGATGGCCCGCTACTCAGCTCTCCTCGGGCGCAGTGTGGAAGTGCAGTATCGTGCCGGAGACATTTGTCTTCCGGCTGCCGGTACGCTGGTGGCCGACTCCGGCCGCTCTATTTTTCTCGAACAGCATTTCGAACAGCACGGCCAGCAGAAGAATTTTCGCTGGGAAGTCCCCTACGCTTATCTGGTGAGAATCGAGGAGCGGCTCGCCGCTGAAGAAGTAGCTGTCCTTTCCAATGCCGGTTCGAATGCGCAGGCTGGGCCCGATCCAGGCGCGGCTTCTCAGGACGGTCCGTATGCCACCGCGGCCCGCGCCTCGGGTGGCGGTGGCGCGCTGCTCCCCGTTCCCAACCGCCCCAAGACCGCCTGAACGCTTCCCCTTCCGTTTTGTGCCGCTGCTGTTGCCGTCCGGGCCGCCGAATTCGCTACAATTGATGTTTTCCCGCGCACGAAGACGTTCTCGTGCCGATCCTCAACCCTGGGAGACGCTCGTGGCACAAACAAGAATCGGATTGATCGGCCTCGGCTTGATGGGCCGCCCGATGGGCTTCAATTTCCTCAAAGCCGGTTTTCCCCTGACTGTTTGGAACCGGACCGCCGCGCGCGCCGACGCTTTGGTCGCCGCTGGCGCTAAAGCCGCCGCAAATCCTCGAGAGGTGGCCGCCTCCGCCGACGTCCTGATTACCATCGTCAGCGATCCTCCTGCCTTGGAAGAAGTGCTCTGGGGCCACGAGGGCAAAAATGACGGCGCGCTCGCGGGCCTCAAGCGAGGTTCGCTGTACATCGACTCGAGCACCGTCTCGCCAACCCTGGCGCGAAGGGTCGCCGGTGCCTGCGGCGCGGCAGGCGTGCGATTCCTCGACGCTCCCGTTACCGGCGGCACCTGGGGAGCGGAAAAAGGCGAACTGGTTTTCATGGTCGGAGGCGAAGCGGACACCCTGAAAACCGCCGAGCCGGTGTTGTCCGCCGTCGGGAAGAAATGGTTTCACCTCGGCCCCAACGGCGCGGGTCAGACCATCAAGCTGGCCATGAATTCACTGCTGGCGGTCGAAGTACAAGCCTTCGCCGAGGCGCTCGCGCTCGTTACTCGCGCCGGTCTTCCCGGCGAGAAACTTGTCGAGGTGATGCAGGCCAGTATGGCGCGCGCGGGCGTTCTCGATGTGAAAGCGCCTATGCTTTTGAAAGGCGATTACACGCCGAGCTTTCCGCTTCGCCTGATGCACAAGGATTTGAGCCTGGCCCTGGATCTCGCGAATCAGGTCGGTGTGCCTCTTCCCGCGACCGCCTCTTCGCGCGAAACCTACAGCTACGTGAAAGGTTCAACGAAAGAAGACTTGGACTACGCCGCCGTCATGAAATTCTGGAACCGCTGACGTTTGGCAACTCTCTCTCGCCTCCCGCGGCGTCTCAACTCCCCGCGGGAGCCTGAAGCCATCGCGCCAGCCGCCGCCATGCCGACGGCGAACTTCGTTTGTTGCCCATCGGCTGCTGCAGCCAGGAGCCGACTCTTGTAGCAATCCCCGGCGCATCAAACGGCTCTTCCATCGTCGCAGCTCTTTCCAGGCCCGACAAACCCAGCGGCCCGGACGTGTTCAACCGCGAAAGCGCCGGCTCTCCATGACGCTGAGCCTCGAGCGTCTTCACCACTTTGCGCCCGTACCACACCAGCACGATCGGGATCATCGCTTGGGCCAGCAACGTTCCCAACTCCAGCCAATTCTGTTGAATCCAGTCGGTTAGTTCCATCATGGCTTTGCACCTAGGCGCCCAGTGTACGCAACTGAGCACCTCGCGCAGAACTGGCACAATGGCGGGAAAGAGGACAGGCCCCGTCGCCCGTTCCGCCGTTCTATACCGACCCTTGGGGAAAGCCTCGCTCGGAGCGTTCTACGCGGCTCAGGAACGCCGATGTTTTCAGGGCTTTGCGGTCGGCGAGAAAAATCCAATCGGCAGATCGCGCGCCGTGCGCAATCCCGCTGGAGCATCAAGAATCACCGGAATCGTATTCACCACCACCGACGCCGTGGCAATGTCTCCGTGCGACCCTCCCGGAATCGCCAGGCTGATATTCGGGTGTCCGGAAAGCGTCAGCGTATCCGCCGGATCCTTGGCGCCTACGTACATCTGCAACTCCAGGTGCACAAGTTCCTTCCCGCCGCCGAGCCCCCGCGCGATCTGATGCACCCCGGCGGCTTGTCCCGGCTCGACCGTCAGGTACTCCGTCTGCACCCGCTCCGTTGCCACCTTAGGCTCGATGCTCTCCGTAATCTCGTCCACGCCAAGTCCCAGGCTATCCGCCACCATGGCCACGGACTCCGGCAGGCCCACGTGCTTGATTACGCCTTCCTTCACCTTCGCTCGAAATTCCTCCACGCTCATCCCCGCCCCGATCTTCCTCTGCAACGGAAGCCGCCGCTTGCCCGCATCCACCACGCGCAGCGCTTTGGCATGATCGATTCGCTGGCAAACCGCTGCCAGCGTCACCAGGAGTTTGTCCATTACAAAGCCCGGATTGACGCCCGTCCCCACCAGCGCCACTCCCCAGTCCTTTGCCGTCGCGTCCAGCTTCGTCGCCAGGTCCGGATACGTTCGATAGGGATAGGACAGCTCTTCGCACGTGGATACCACGCAGGATTCCGCCTCCAGGCAGGCGATCAATTGATCCATCACCTTCGGCAGCGCTGAAGATGTCGAGTGGATTACCACGTCCGCCGCCTGCCCTAGTACCTCGCCCGCATCCGCGGAAACCGTCACGCCCCACGGCGCGTCCGAGGCGCCGACAACCTCTCCCAGGTCTCGCCCTGCCTTCGCCGGATCGGTGTCAATCGCTCCGCAGATTTCTATGGCGTGCTTCTCTCGAAGCAGCTTGACGATGGAAGCGCCGATGGGGCCGATGCCGTACTGAATCGCCCGGATTTTCTTTTTCACGAGAAGGTCTCCGTAGAATTATGTCCCGCACACGCCGTTTTTTTCCTTGCGGCGAAACCTCTACGATAATGGATTCACCGGTGGGGAGCAAGAAAGACCGCGCTGCCGGCCCGTTCCGCTGGCGCCCGAAAGCGCGGGCTCCCTCAGGCTGGCGTATGCTCTCCGCGCGGCACATAATGAAGCGATAGCCATCCGGAGGAGGTTCCATGGGCGCGCGAAAACTCACTGAGGCGGAAATCGGAAAACTTCTCAGCCGCCTGCACGGTTGGACGATCTTAGGCGGCAAGCTTCATCGTTCTTACGAGTGCCAGGATTTTGTCGCCGCTTTCGGCAACATCACCCGTGTCGCTCTCATCGCCGAAGCCATGAACCATCACCCGGAGTGGTTCAACGTCTGGAACAAAGTCACCTTCGACCTGGTCACCCACAGCGTGAAGGGCATCAGCGACTTGGATTTTGTCCTGGCCGAGAAAATCGAGGAGATTTTCGCCGGCGTCGGTGCCCGGACTCAAAAAACCGGAGCATGATCGGCGCGCATGACCTGAACCGCCCTTCGCGGGCCTGGGCCTTCGGTGTGCTCCGCTGGCTTGCTGCCATCGCGGTCTTCCTGTTGCTCTTGCATTTTCTCCCCCTTGCCCCTTTGCGCGCCGCATTGGGACGCGTCCCTCCCCTGCGCTTCGTGAGTATTCTCGTCCTTTACCTGGCCGCCCACACCGTCGGCATTTTCAAATGGCGGATGGTGATCAACGCCGCGGGAGGGGAAGTCGACTTTCCTACCAGCGCTCAGTGCTACCTGGGTGGCCTTTTTGGAACTTTGTTTCTGCCCTCGATCATCGGCGGCGATGTCGTTCGCTTGGCCGTCGGCCTGCGCCGCAGTCCGCGCCCGGCGGCGGTTCTCGCAGGCAATCTTGCCGACCGTTTTCTGGACGTGACTGCTCAGGGCGCGCTGGTTTTTCTCGGGTTGATCCTCTTGCCGGGATCGGTGTCGTCGGATGTGGCTCCTTCTGTCAGGAAGGCCCTGCTCGCTCTCGCGCTCCTCGGCGCAGTCCTGATGGCTCTGGCGCTCTTACTCTACCGTCCGCTGATGCAAGGCAGGTCCGTGCGGTTCCGCCGCCGCGTTGCCAGGTTGCGTCACGCGCTGCGTTCGGTGCGCCGCAGTCCACGGGCGCTCGCGACTGGCTGGTTGCTGGCGCTCCTTATCCAGTTTTCCTTCGTGTTCTTGACGGCGCTGCTTGCCATCTCGTGCGGCTTGCTCTTGCCGCTGCGCGTCTGGCTTTTTGCCTGGCCCTTGGCCAAGATCGCCGCTCTCCTGCCTCTCACGCAGGGCGGCATCGGTGTCCGCGAAGCGGCCCTCGTCGCGCTCCTTCTTCCTTTCGGAGCGCCTGCCGCTCTCACGTTGGCGGCCGGCCTGATTTGGGAGGGCGTTATTATCGCCGGCGGCCTCATCGCGGGAGTCACCGGATTTGCCTTGCGGCATGCCTCGGCGCGCCCTCAGGACGCGGCGTTACTTTGAGTGTGCACTTCCGGCACGACTTGCTTGACACAATCTCTACCTGAGGCAAAATAAGCGAACCCTTCCAGAACTGGCAGTCCAGGGGACTGTCCTCTCCAGTCTTTTGTCGATTGACTCTAGGCATGCCGCGGAATGCCGCCGGCGACACCGGCACGCTCTGCGCCGTGCGGAAAACTCAGGCCCATGAATCGACAGTCCCAATCCGCGAATGTGCCGCACAAACATCTGCGCGTTTTGCTGGCGGAAACGCCTCCCGGAGAGATCGCTGAAGCGCTGCGAAACCTGTTTTGCTCCGATTCCGCGTGCCTCGACCTCACCACCGTCTCCAATGCCGCTTTGCTGATTCCTACCGTGTGCAGAGTTCGTCCCGAGATCATCTTCTTGGACTTGGCTCTTGATTCCGCTGCTCCGCTGCATCTGGTCCGCTCGCTGCACCGGGAAGCCCCGGATATTCCACTGATTGCTCTGGTCGATTTCGCGGACAGAGACAACGCCCGGCAAACCCTGCGGGAAGGCGCCGCCGACTACTTGCTAAAGGGCCACGCCGAAACGCAAATCGTCGATCGCGTGCTGCGCGCTGCCGTCGAACGAAACACCATGAAAGGCCTCTCCGACCTGCTGCGCGACGCAACCACCGGTTTCTACAACCGCGAGGGCTTCTGTGCCGTGGCGGCCAAGGCGATGCGTTCCGCCGAAAAATCCGCAGGACGGCTGATCCTTCTCACCGTGGAAATCAGTAATCTCGACGATCTTCGTTGTGAATTTGGCCCTTCGTCGCCCGATCAGGCCGTCCGCGACCTGGCTACCCTGATACGGGGCAGCTTCCGAAGAACCGACGTCGCAGCCAGGTGGAGCGACTCAAAGTTCGTGGTTCTCGCGCTCGACGCCCTCGAGCCGACCGCTGCCCTGATGCTCCAGCGCGTCGAGAGGCATTTGGCAGCGCTAAACGCGTCGCGCGGTCCTTGGGGAGAAATCAAGCTCGGCCTGACTGCAGCCTTTTGGGATGCGACGAGTGCGAAACCCTTTCCGGAGTTGGTGGCTCTCACCGGCGCAGGCGCTTCTGGAGTGCCAAACCCTGCCTCGGAAACCCCGGCTCAAGAGTATTCCCAGGTGAAAACGAGGTGAGCGGCATGCGGGCGGCCCTGAGGTTCCGGCGGAGGCTTACAGGCGCGGGGATTCTTCTGATTCTGCTCATGGTCGCCGCCTTTGGGCTCGCCCTGAGGAGCCTTTGGCAGGCCGATTCCATGAATGCCATGGTCGTGCATACCCAGGAGGTGTTGCAGCGCGCGGAAAGATTGCGCTTCTGCCGGACCAGCATGCGCGACAACTACTGGGCCTTCCAATACACGCGCGGAGAAATCGCACGCAGGACTTTTGGCGAACGGCGCCAGGAACTCTTGCGGACGCTGCAGGCTTTGCGGTCTCTCACCGTCGACAATCCTCGCCAACAGAGACTCCTCCAGCAACTGGAACCGGCCCTCCTCAGTGAAGCGGATTTCCTGGAGAGCGCCATGCGGAAGACTTCTGCCGCCGCGCTTCCGGGCCGCGCCGCTCTGCCGGCGGACATAATTCCGTTCCTTCCCTCCGCCAACGTGCTTCCTTTGATCGACGAGTTTGAAAACAATGAGTCGCAGCTCTTTCAGGCCCGCTCTCTTGCCGTACGGAAGAGCGCGAACCTCGCGGCTCAACTTCTGATCATCGCCGGCATCCTCAGCCTGGCGACTCTCCTCATCGCCGGCCATTTGATCCAGCGCGAAGTCATGAAGCGCGCTACCGTCGAAGTCGGCTTGCGCCGCGCCCAGGAAATTCTCGGCGTGCGCTTGGACGAACAGCGTAGTGAACTCAGCCACGCCGTCCACGACCTGCACGCCCAGATCCTGCACAGAAAGGCGGCCGACGAGCAACTTCGCAAGCTGAATGAAGAACTCGAAAACCGCGTCGAGAGCCGCACCGCTGAATTACAGGAAGTCAACCGCGAGCTGGAGGCTTTCAGCTATTCCGTTTCTCATGACTTGCGCGCGCCGCTTCGCCACCTCGACGGCTTTACCAGAATTCTGCAGCAGGAATTCGCGTCCCAGCTCCCCGACGAAGCTCGCCACTATCTAGACCGCGTCAGGTCCGCCGCGACCAACATGTCCAGCCTGGTCGAGGATTTACTTCAGCTCTCGCGCGTTGGCAGGCAGTTGCCACGCCGCCAGCGCACTTCGTTGCTTGCTTTGGCCGAAGAAGCCAGGCATGAAATTCTGCCCGAAGCAAACGGCCGCGCGATCCACTGGACATTTCAGTCCCTCCCGGACGTGGATGCCGATCCCATCCTGCTCCGCCAGGTTTTCGCCAACCTGTTTTCCAACGCGGTCAAATTCACGCGTAACCGGCCGGGCGCCACTATCGAGGTCGGCGCCAGGGACGACAACGGCAAAGCCGTCGTTTTCGTCCGCGACAACGGCGCCGGCTTTGATCCGCGCTATGCCGACAAACTGTTCGGCGTGTTTCAACGCTTGCACCGTCAGGAAGAGTACGAAGGAACAGGCATCGGCCTGGCTACCGTTCAACGAATCATCCACAAGCATGGTGGAAAGATATGGGCGGAGTCCCAGCCGCAAAGCGGCGCAACCTTCTTTTTCACTCTTCCTCTGGCTTCCCCGCAACCCGCCTCAACCGAGCAGGAAGTCGGAGCCGCAGTATGAGGCGCCATCAACCCCGCCTCTTTGCATGTGACGCTGCCGCCAACCCAATCGTGCGCGCGGCGGCGCTTCCGCAAACCGCAAAAGGAGAACGTGGATGACCGCCAGCGCCTTGAAAGAGTTGCCCCGCACAAACCCCGCTGTCCCGCTTCGCCTTTTGATTCTCGAGCATTCCCCTGCGGACATCGAGTTGGTTTTGTTCGAATTGCGCTCTGCCGGCCTCGCCTTCCAGCACACCCTCGTCTCTGATCGCCGGGATTTCCTCGAAGCCATGGCCAAGGAGAAATTCGACGCCGTCCTCGCCGATTACCGCCTTCCTGATTGGACCGGGCTCGATGCTCTCCGCGAGTTGCGCTCGACCGGCCGCGATACGCCTTTCCTGCTGGTCACCGGAACCCTTGGCGAAGAAGCCGCCGTCGAGTGCATCAAAAACGGCGTTAGCGATTACGTTCTCAAGGACCGCATTTCCCGGCTTCCCATGGTCTTGAAACGCGCCCTGCGCGAAGGGGAACTCCGCCGCGAAGCGCAAACCGCCGCGGAAGCGCTGCGCATTTCGGAAATTCGAAACCGCGATCTCGTGGAAAACTCTGTTTACGGAATCTGCCGGGCCCGCGCGCGAGGCGAAATTCTCGATTGCAACCCGGCCTTCCTGCGCATCCTCGGCTGCGATTCGCGCGATGATCTGAAGCCCTTGAACCTCCTCCGCGATGTTTTCCGTTTCCCCGAACAGCAAGCCCGGATGCTGGCGGAATGCCGCCGCCAAGGCCACGTCAGGGGAGCGGAAACCGAATGGAAACGCCGCGACGGCGGTATCGTTGCCGTCAAGCTGCACTTGCGGCAGCTGCATCTGAAAGAGGATGCCGGAGACATTGAAGTTATCGCGGAAGACGTCACCGAGCTGCGCGCCATGGAGCGCCAGTTGCGCCAGAGCCAGAAATTCGAAGCCATTGGACAGCTCGCCGGCGGAATCGCGCATGATTTCAACAATGTTGTCGGCGCCATCCTGGGCTGGGCGGAGCTGGGTTTCGACCAGAACCGCTCGAATCCTCAAACCGCCGAGCGCTTTGCCCGCATTCGCGAGCAAGCGGAACGCGCCGCGGCGCTTACTCGGGAACTCTTGGCATTTGCGCGCCGCCAGGTGTTGCAGCCCAAGGCCGTCAACCTGAACAACGTCACCGAAGGACTCGTCAGCTTCCTCGACAAAGTCATCGGCAAGAACATCGAATTGAAGGTGAATCCGGGCAAGGTCGAGGCCGTCAAAGCGGACCCCACGCAAGTCGAGCAAGTGCTCATGAACCTGTGCATCAACGCACGAGACGCTATGCCCGATGGAGGAAGGCTGGTCATCGAAACCGAGATGATCGACGTCGATGAGTCCTACTGCCGCCTTTATACCGGCCTCGAAATAGGCCGCTACGCTGTTCTTTCCGTCTCCGATACCGGTTGCGGCATGAACGCGGAGACCCGCGAGAGAATCTTCGAGCCCTTTTTTACCACCAAGGAACTCGGTAAAGGCACAGGCATGGGGCTGGCGACCGTCTACGGAATCGTGAAGCAACATGGCGGCTTCATTCACGTCTACAGCGAGCCGGGCCACGGCAGCCTGTTCAGAGTGTATCTTCCGGCGATGGCGGAAGTGGAAACCGGGGCCGGGAGTGTTGTCTCTCCGTTATCCTCGCCCAGCGAGTTGCGCGGAACCGAAACCATCCTGATTGCCGAGGACCATGAATCGATTCGCGAGATGGCGCGGCAGACTTTGGCGGGCCTCGGCTACCGCGTGCTCTGCGCGGCCGACGGCGAAGAAGCGCTTCGCTTGTGCCGGCACGAGAAACCCTCGCTGGCCGTTCTCGACGTGGTGATGCCGAAGCTCGGCGGTCTCGCGGCCGGCGCGCGGATTTCCGCTGACTTTCCGGAGGTCTCCATTCTCTTCACCAGCGGCTATTCCCAGGACATCGCCGAAATGGAAGCGCCGGGCGAAAACTGGAGCTTTCTGCAGAAGCCTTACAGTCCGACGGCTTTGGGGCGCTTGATTCGCGAAATACTGGACAGGCCGGAACACAGCCGGGAATCCGCGAAACCAACTGCTTGATCCGAAAGCCTCTTTAGAAACGGACTTGTGTGCTTTTCGTCCTCGATCGCGCGGTTCAACCTCGTTGATCGATAGGGACGTAGCTGCGCGTGTCATGGCCGAGGTAAATCTGGCGCGGGCGGGCGATTTTCTGCTCCGGATCGAGCAGCATTTCCTGCCACTGGGCGATCCAGCCGGAAGTCCGCGGAATCGCGAACAACACCGGGAACATGGTCATCGGGAAACCCATCGATTGGTAGATGAGGCCGGTGTAAAAGTCCACGTTGGGGTATAGCTTGCGCTTCACGAAATAGTCGTCTTCGAGCGCGATGCGTTCGCACTCCAGAGCGATTTCGAGCAGGGGATTCTTCCCCATCAATTCAAACACCTCGTAAGCGACACGCTTGATGATGCGCGCGCGCGGATCGTAGTGCTTGTAGACGCGGTGGCCAAAACCCATCAGGCGCGTTTCGCCGGCTTTGACCCGCTTGATAAAATCCGGAACTTTCTGCACCGAACCGATTTCGTGCAGCATGTGCACGACTTCTTCGTTCGCGCCGCCGTGAAGCGGCCCGTACAAAGCCGCGATCGCCGCCGCTGTCGCGGAGTACGGATCGACGTGCGAGCTGCCCACGCCGCGGATGGTGTTGGTCGAACAGTTCTGCTCGTGATCCGCGTGCAGGATGAACAGGATATCGAGAGCGCGCTCGAGCGTGGGATTCGGGCGGTAACGCGTCTCCGTTGTGCGGAAAAGCATGTTCAGGAAATTGCCCGGGTAGCTCAGCTCGTTATCGGGATACACGAAAGGCATGCCCAGTGTGTGCCGATAGGCGAAGGACGCAATCGTCGGCATTTTCCCGATGAGGCGGTAAGTCTGCTTGCGCCGGGATTCCTCGCTGAAAATGTCTTTCGCATCGTGATAGAAAGTCGAAAGAGCGGCGATGGTCGAAATCATCATGCCCATGGGATGAGCGTCGTAGTGAAAACCGTCGAGAAACTTCTTGATGCTTTCGTGAATGAAGGTGTGATGCGTAATGTGATAGGTCCAGTCCTTCAGCTGCTTTTCGGTGGGAAGCTCGCCGTGGACCAGCAAATATGCCGTTTCGAGATAGGTGCTCTTTTCCGCGAGCTCTTCAATCGGGTAACCGCGATACCGCAGAATGCCCTGATCGCCGTCGATGAAAGTAATCCGGCTGACGCAGGAAGCGGTGTTGTTGTAGGCCGGGTCATAACTCATCATGCCGAATTCGGAGGGATCAACCTTGACCTGCCGCAAATCCATGGCCCGAATGGTTCCGTTGGTGACGGGAATCTCGTAGGATTTGCCGGTCCGGTTATCGGTGATGGTCAGAGTCTCGCGCGTTGCAGGGGCGGTTTCGGGCTTTTTGGCGTCGGAGGTGGAAGTTAGGGGATTCATTCTACGGCCCTTTCAGCCGGAAGGGGTGGAGCAGCCCGCTCGCCAGCCAACACTTCACTTTATCAACTCAGGGTTTGCAAGTGCAAACGTCTTCATGTCAGGGCTTGCAAGTACAAGCCCTGAAACCCGGAAACCCGATCAACTCAGGGTTTGCCAGTGCAAACGCCTTGGGGTGGCGAGTGCAGGAAGAGGCGGCGGGAAGTGGAGGGCAGATACTAGGCGGATTTGGCAAGCCAAGCAGGAATAGAAATCAGCAAACCGAAAAGCGTTGCGCAGCCAAGCGCAATCATCGCCGGGCCGAACGGCAGCTTGGTGGCCATCAGGAAAACGATGCCCGCAGCAATGGCGACGCGCAAGCGAATCGAGGTGGCGAGAAGGCCGCTCCGCAGAAGGCGGCGGAGTTCCGGGGAAAGCTCCTGGTTACCCGCCGGCAGAGTTTTCCGGATCTTGCCGAGTTTCGGAACATTGATGGCAACACCCAGAACAATCGCGGCGGCGATGGCGATGAAGGTCGCTGGAATCCAACCCTGCTTCATGACTCCGATGAGGTTGGCGAGATAGCCGCCGGAGAGAATCAGCAGGAGCAGAGCGGGTCCGGAGACGGGAGAGGAAACGCGGTAAACACGAAGCCACGAGCGGGCCTGCTCGGCATTGGCGGAGCGGCGAAGCAGCGCCGAGGAAGTCCACTCGAGACCCAAGCCGATGAAAAGGGCAACAGCGCTCATTAGATGCACGAAAAGGGTGATCGAATACATCGTCATGATGGCAGCCTCGCTCCGTTAAAGTGCGCGACTAGAGAACTACGTCCGGGGCGCGAAAATATTTCAGGAAAATGAAAGCGGAAAGAATTTTTTCCGGCGGATATACGCGGTGACGCGAGACCGTTGTCAGCCGCGGGAACGCTGAAAGTCGCGCATGAAGCCGACCAGCGCTTCCACGGCGGCGGGCTCGACGGCATTGTAGAGGGAAACGCGCATGCCGCCGACGGAGCGATGGCCGGGCGTGCCGACGAGGCCGTGGGCGGCGGCTTGTTTGGCAAATTCCTTTTCGAGAGCTTCGTCGGAACGGACGCGAAAGACCACGTTCATCAGCGAGCGGGAATCTTTTTCGACAGGGCAAGTGTAGAAGCCACCGCTGGAATCGACGGCATCGTAAAGGAGCCTGGCTTTCTTTTCGTTGCGTTTCTGAATTCCCGGGAGGCCGCCGAGCGAATCAATCCACTCCATCATCAGGCCGACGACATAAATCGCAAACGTCGGAGGGGTGTGATAGAGGGATTTTTCTTTAATGTGCGTGCGGTACTGGAGAAGAGTGGGGAGATTCTTATCGGCGCGCTCGGCGAGATCCTTGCGGACGATGACCACGGTGACGCCCGAAGGACCAAGATTTTTCTGGGCGCCGGCGAAGATGAGGCCGAATTTCCGGACGTCGAGCGGACAAGAGGCGATGTCGGAAGACATGTCGGCGACAATGGGAACAGCGCCGGTTTCCGGAACGGCGTGGTATTGCGTGCCCTCAATGGTGTTGTTGGTGCAGAGATAGACGTAAGAGGCATCGGGAGAAAGCGAAATTTCGTCTTTGCGGGGAATGCGGGTGAACTTGACGGATTCGGTGGTGGCGGCGACGCGATGAGGAATGCCCTTCTTGAGTTCTCCGATGGCTTTGGCGGTCCAGGAGCCGGTGTGCAGGACATCGACGGGCTGGTTGGCTAAGGCGAGATTCATGGGAACCATGGAAAACTGCATGCTGCCGCCGCCCTGGACGAAGATGATCGCGTAGTCTTCGGGAACGGCAAGATGCTTGCGCAGGCCGGATTCCACGGCGGCGTTGATGGACTCAAATTCAGGCGAGCGATGGCTCATTTCCATGACGGACATGCCGGAGCCGCGCCAATCGAGGAGCTCTTCGCGGATGCGCTCGAGAACCGAGAGTGGGAGCGCGGAAGGACCGGCGTTGAAATTAAAAACGCGCTTAGCTGTGGGTGCGGAAGCGGTACTGGAACTCACGATGACGGAATCTCCCTGAGAACGGGGCGAGGTGGCCCTCCCCCGGTTTTCTTGTAAGTGTTGATTCTAAAGCCAGATAAAAGCCTTTGTTTTCATACAGTTCTGCAAGTGTTGATTCTGAAGCGTTTAGAGTGATCGAAAAAGGAGTGGTCTTCCGAGAATTATCAAAGATCCAGAAGCGCGAAAGGGCGAAAGAATCGAGCTGGAGTGCGGTAACCACACGAAAGCATATCACGCTCGGGGCGGCAGGTTAAGCGATTTGCAGCGAACGGCGGAAATTCGGGGCTGAATGGCAAGGATCGACAGGCGGCCGGAACTGGGATGTCGCGGGCTACCGTAGAAGGGACGCGCTCCGCGGTGTGCCGACGAACGGGATAGCAGGCCGGGACAGTTTGACGAAGTATATCCTCGACGTATATACTTCATGCTAGAGGGGATCCATGAGGAGAGCTCGCGTCTTCAAATCCGGGAACAGCCAAGCGGTGCGGCTGCCGAAGGAATTTCGCTTTCAGGTTCAGGAGGTAGAGATTCTGCGGCGGGGGGACGAGGTTGTGCTGCGCGAGCCGACGAACAATTTGAGCCGGGCCTTTGCCGCGCTGGCGGGCATGCCGGCTGATTTCCTGGAGGAAGGCCGGAACGACCGGCCCCCGCAGAAGAGGAAACGGCTTTGACACCGCGGTATATGCTGGATACAGACATCTGTATCCACATCGCTCGAGGCCGTCCGGCGGAGGTAAAGGTTCGATTCGGCCGCCTGAGGCCCGATGAAGTCATGATCTCCACAATCACGTACGGGGAATTGTGCTTCGGCGCGCGAAAAAGCAGCCTGAGTGCAGACGCCTTCGCGCAGCTCGAGATCTTCACGCAAGACGTGGCCGTCGCTCCGCTTGATTGGATGGCCGGGGCGAAATACGGAGAAATCCGGGCTGCACTGGAACGGCAAGGGCGCGTTATCGGGAACAACGACCTGTGGATTGCAGCTCACGCGCTGGCGCTGGGCGTGGTGCTGGCCACCAGCAACGAACGCGAATTCGGGCGAATTCCCGGACTGCGCGTGGAGAACTGGGCGAAATGAACAAGGCGGAGCCGCGCCCGACAAGCGGACGCTAACCGACGAGGGCGAATTCCACGCGGTGGCGCATAGGGTCAATGCGTTCGGCGCGCACACGGATACGATCACCGAGCCGCCATTCGCGCTGGCGCGGTTTTGCGGAGGAACGGCGGCTGCCGCGGCGGTCTCCACCGGAAAGGGCGACGATGGCGTGGTCGCGTTCGCGATAGACGCAGCGGGCGCCGGCAGCTTCTTCGAGCGCG
>Ga0079220_10000062_pt1 | contig 20959 bp, 15 predicted proteins | sample GAAS100_FD_75071 | JGI IMG/M metagenome (GOLD analysis project Ga0079220, IMG submission 75071) | Agricultural soil microbial communities from Georgia to study Nitrogen management - GA AS100 | ecosystem: Environmental > Terrestrial > Soil > Agricultural land | place: USA: Georgia | collected... | reverse complement strand
GCGGCGGCCAGCACTTCGCCGAACCGTACGATGCTCCGGCTCCCACTGCAATCCGGAAGCAATCCGCCCTCGCGCCTTTTTCAAGTAGTGTTGCCTGCGCCTGCTGTCCTTTTCTCTCCGGCACTTCGAGCTTGATCTCCGGCGTCTCCGGCAATGTGTCGATCCACCCGGCGCGCCGCAGCAGTTCAAGGTAATAAAACTTCTCGTGAGCGGGTATCTCGTCGCGTCTGGGAACGGGAATTCGACGGGTCAGAAGAAGGCCTCGTCCGTCGCGATTGTACCCGATCCTTTCCACGATCCGCGCTCGCCAGGCGATCCAAGCCGCGTCAAATGCGTTTTGCAACAGCAAAGCCGTGTCGATTTTCTTCGCGCGAAGTTCCGAAGCGAGCCGTTCCCTTCCGCGAAAGCCCGCGTGGATGCCCCGCCAGTCATACCGGACAAGCTCATCGGCCACGTGCTGATCGGTATAGAGATCCGCAACATAAGGCCGCGCCAGAATCGCTATGTGCGCCTGCGGGAATTTCGTCCTGACGCCCCGCAGCGCAGGCAACGCCAGGATCGCGTCGCCTACCCAGTTCGTCGCGCGAATAAGGATTCTCACGCCGCGGCGCTCCGCTTGCTCATTAGCCGCTCTACCAGGGCGTCCAACTCGCTCTCGGCAGGAAACACGAAATCAATCACTGCCACATAAACCGGCAAGGCCGATCGCACGCCGCGAAGATTCTGCTCGTCTTTCTCTGTTGTCACTAGGCCTTTCGCGCCGGCGCTCTTCGCTAGTTGTTCCAGTTGCCGCACATCCTCTTGCGAGTATCGGTGATGATCGCGGAACTGCTTTGTGCCCACGATGGAAACGTGCCATCCCTTCAGGTCGTCCAGAAACGCTTGTGGATTTCCCAGGCCGCAGAACGCAAAGAATGAGTTGTCACTAAGCTCATTGAGATAGAACACTGCGCCTCGCTCGCCAAGCCGGCGGAATCCAAGCAGTCGCGTTTGCGCATAAAAAATATGGTGTTCGTGCGAGTCGCCGGCCTGGACATCCGGCCGCTCGCGCTTGCGCGTAACAACAATCACGTCCGCCCGCGTGCACGCTGAAATCGGTTCCCGCAATTCGCCCGCGGGTAGCAGCCATTCGTCGCGCACCTTATTTGAGCCGTCGAGCATCAGCACGTTCACGTCTCGCTCCAGCTGAATATGCTGGTAGCCGTCGTCCAAAATAAACACGTCCACGGGTTGGCGCGATTCGATTCGCCGCCCTTCCGCGTACCGGTCTGCGCCCACGCCGAATGCCACGCGGTCGCCCAAGCGAGATCTCATCATCTCGATTTCGTCGCTTGTCCCGCCTGTTCCGCGATATCCCCTGCTCAAAATGGCCACCGACTTCCCCGTGGCGAGAAATTTCTCCGCCAGCCAGATTACCATCGGCGTCTTGCCCGTGCCCCCGGTCGTAATATTGCCCACGCTGATCACTTGCGCGTTCAATCGCCTGCGTTTCAACAGCCCTCGCTCGTAGAGCAGCACTCTTATCCGCGACGCTGTTCCGTAGAGCACGGAGAGCGGCCACAGCAGAATCCGGATTGAGAATGGAACTTTCATTTGCTTTCGGAGGAGAACTGTCGCAGCAGCCGTGCTGCCGTTTCCAGCGCCCGGTCCGTCGCGCCGCGGCTTTCCTCCACCAGCCTGCGCGCTGCTTCTCCCATTCGTCGCGAGCGTTCCGTATCCCGGAACAGCTCGATCCACGTGACTCCTGCGTCTTCGGGGCTGCTCACTTGGATCGCCGCTTTCGACTCCACGAACTGGCGGCTCATCTCCGCAAAATTCTCCATCGACTCTCCGAACACGGGAATCTTTCCGAATGCCGCCGGTTCCAGAATGTTATGCCCGCCGCTCGCAACCAGTGAGCCGCCGACGAACACTCCGTCAGCGAGCCGGTATAGCGACGCCAGTTCGCCGATGCTGTCCAGCAGCAACACCGTTGTCTCGTCCCCTATTCTCGCGTCGCTCGAGGTGCGTTCTGAGGAGCCCGGCTTGGGGATCGCCAGCGCCGATCGCCTAACGAACTTGCGATTCGACTCGTCAATGAATTCCGCCGCGGCCTCGAAGCGTTCCGGCTTGCGCGGAGCCAGCACTAACAGTGCCTTTGGGTATTCGCCCTGCAGCACGCCGAAAGCAATCAGCGCCAATGGTTCCTCTGTCGCCACGACGCTTCCCGCAACGATCACCGGTGAGCGCCCGGAGCGCTGCAACTCGGTCTGCAACCACCGCGAGAGAGGCGTTTCCTCCGGAGTTCCGAGATCGTATTTCAGGTTCCCCCCCACAGCGATACGAGATTCCGGTGCGCCCAACTCTGTTATCCGCTCCACATCCTGCCGGCTCTGCATCAGGAAGGCATCTATCTCCGCGAGAACGCGGCGCAGAAATGGTTTCAACGCCATCCCAAACGCGGCCAGCAGCTTCCGGTACCTTGCGAACGAACCATCGGAGATACGCCCGCTCACCAGCATCACCGCGACGCCTCGCTTTCTACACTCATGCAAGAAGTTCGGCCATATCTCGGTTTCGACAAGGATCACGAGTCCCGGCTGCACCGCCTGCAGTGCCCGGCGCACGCAGAAAGCCCAGTCCAGCGGAAAATAAATCACTGCGTCGGCGAATGGCATCTTTTCCCGTGCCACCGCGTGGCCCGTCATCGTCGTCGTCGAAACGACCAGCGCGCTTTCAGGAAACTTTTCCTTCAGCCGCTTCGCCAGCGTAATGCTCGAAAGCGCTTCTCCCACCGACACCGCATGCACCCAGATCGTTCTTTTCCCCTTCGCCGCCGCAAGGTTTTCGAGGGCAGGAAACCTGAACCCAAGCCGCTCGCGCAGATTGGAAAAGTATTTTCCGTGCCGCGCTCCTTGAATAATCCAATACGGTGTGAGCGCCGCGGCCAAGATCGTCATCAGTGCGCTGTAGACTAGATACACGAACCGCGGCTCCGGTCTGTTGCCCCGGCGCTCCTTGGTGCCGCGGAGCGCAGGGCAACCCTGCACGTTCCCTGGGAATCGAAGGCGTCGAGATGCAAAAAGCTTATTATAAACGGGTCGGCAATGCCGCCTTGCCCGCCGCGGCTGTTCTGCTTCTCACCGCCGTTAATCCAGCCTGCGCCCAGCAAACGCCGACCACGACTCGGGCCGCTGTGCTTGACGCTCACGAGGGAATGACCGTATCCGCGGAACCCTGGCTTTCCGCCGAGCAGTACAAGCAGAAATTTCATAAGAAGTCGCCGTTCGAATCGGGGATCGTCGCCATCCGCGTCTCCTTCCGCAACGACACAAATCAGAGCATTCGCATCGGCCTTAATCGCATCCGTCTTTCTCTGAACCTCGACGAAAGCAACCGCCAGGAACTTCGGCCGTTATCTGCCGAAGACGTCGCCGACACAGTGTATCGTCCCGGTGATCCTTCTTCCTCCCGCAGTCGCTTTCCTCTTCCCGTGCCGGTCCCCAAAACCAGCCGGGACAAAAAATGGACCGACCTTAAGCAAGCGGCCGAGGAAGCCGGAATGCGTGCCGGAGTCGTTGCGCCTCACACCACCGCCGAAGGCCTGCTCTACTTCGACCTGCGCGGCCAGTTCGACCTGCTGGATTCCGCGCATCTGTACATTCCCGACCTCGTCGCGCTCGAAACTAATCATGCGCTTCTGTATTTTGAGCTGGATTTGAGCCGCTCGGGAGGCTCCTAGTCCTCTGCCCCCGTTTCCTGCTCTCGGCACGCTCTCTCTTCGTTTTTTTACCCGGTTTGCGCGGCTCGCCCCCGTCCGCTAACATGTCAATGCAAACATTGCTTTGTCGTCGGCCCATGACCAACTTCCTTGACAATCTGAATCCCGAACAACGCCTCGCCGCGGAAACAACCGAAGGCCCCGTGCTTATTCTCGCCGGCGCCGGCACCGGCAAGACTCGCGCCATCACCTACCGCATGGCGCATCTTATCTCGCGCCGCACCGCAGCCGCCGCCATCCTTGCGGTCACCTTCACCAACAAAGCCGCCGAGGAGATGCAGACCCGCGTGTCCGACCTCCTTCTCCGCGCCGGAGTGCCTCCCGATCGCCCCTGGATTTCCACCTTTCACTCGCTTTGCGCTCGCTTGCTCCGGCGCGAAGCCGCTGCCGCCGGGCTTCCCCGCGATTTCGCCATCTACGATGACGACGATCAACTCGCCGCCGTCAAGCTGGCCATGAGTCAGCTCAAGATCGACAGCGACGATCTCACTCCGCGCAACGTTCTCTCGGCAATCAGCTTCGCCAAAAATCATGCCAAGACTCCCGAAATGCTGCGCTCCGAAGCCTTCTCTCAGGATGGCCGCCGCATGGCCGACGTCTTTGCCGCGTACGAGCAGCTTTTTCATCAGAGCAAAGCCCTTGATTTCGACGACCTCCTTCTCCGTTCCGCCAAGCTCTTGCGCGAATCAGCTCCGGTTCGCGAGCGCTGGCAGAAGCGCTTTCAATATATTCACGTCGACGAATATCAGGACACCAACCGCGTCCAATACGACCTGCTTCGTCTCCTGACCAATCCCCAGCAGAGTGTCTGCGTCGTCGGCGATGAGGACCAGTCCATTTATCGCTGGCGCGGCGCCGACGTCTCCATCCTCTTGAGCTTCTCGCGCGACTTCCCCAATGCCAAAGTCATTCGCCTCGAACGCAACTACCGCTCCTCGCAAAATATTCTGGATGCTGCCGGCGCCGTCGTCAGAAACAATCCCGAACGCCTCGGCAAGACGCTGCGCGCGCAGAACGGCTCGGGGGCAAACCTCCGGTACTTCGAAGCGCGCGATGCGCAATCCGAAGCCGAATTCGCGGCTGCTGAGCTCCAAAACATTCTTGCCGACGATTCTTCCCAAACCTGCGCCATCGAATACCGCACCAACTTCCAATCCCGCGCCTTCGAAGAAGCCCTTCGCCGCCGCGGCCTTCGTTACAAGCTCGTCGGCGGCTTCAGTTTCTACAATCGCGCGGAAGTCAAGGACGCCCTCGCCTACGTCCGTTTGGCCATGCATCCGGAGAACGACATCTCCCTTCTCCGCGTGATCAACCTCCCGCCTCGCGGCATCGGCCAGACCACGGTCAACGCCCTCCGCGACGCCGCCCGCGAAAAAAATTGCCCCCTCTGGGCCGCAATCGACGCTTTCGTGAGTGGCGACTCGGCCGGGCGAGCCGTAGCCCCGCTTCGTGCTTTTCAGCAGCTCATCGTTCGCATCCAGGACTCCCTTTCCTCGAAGGAGCCCGCTGAATTCATCCGCTTCGTTCTTGACGAAACCGGTTATCTCGAAATGCTCCGCAACCGCAATACTCCCGACGACGTTGCCCGCATCGAGAACCTGGAAGAACTGGCTCGCGCCGTCGCCGAAAGCACCGAATCCGGGGAATCCTTTACCGACTTCCTCGACGCCGCCGCCCTCGTCAGCGACGCGGACGCTTACGAAGGCAAACCCGGCGTCACGCTCATCACTCTTCACAGCACCAAAGGCCTCGAGTTCGATCACGTCTTCCTCACCGGCATGGAAGAGGGCATCTGTCCTCACAGCCGATCTGTCAACGAAGACAAAGGCGTTGAAGAAGAGCGCCGCCTCGTCTACGTGGGCATGACCCGCGCACGCAAGACGCTCACGCTCACCCGCGCCGTTTACCGCCGCATTTTTGGCAACGAGCAGCAGCTTCGCGCATCCACCCCGTCGCGCTTTCTGGCGGAGATTCCCAGCGAACTCGTGGATACCGTTCGCGGCTCCATGGCCGAAATTGGCGAAACCCGCCGCTATGAGCCCGACCCCGAGTACTCCTATTCCGCCGAAGAATTCCTCCGGCGCGTCCGCCGCGGCCCGGCGCCTCCTCAGCGCGCCAATGCGCGTCAGGAAAGGCAGTCCGCCGCGCCTCGTTCATCCTCCCGTCGTTCTGATAGCAATCCCCTTCTTGGACAGCGCGTCCGCCATCCTGAATACGGCGTTGGCACCATCGTCGGCGTCGAGGGCGAAGATGACGACCGCCGCCTCTCCGTCAGCTTTCCCGGTCGCGGCACGCGCAAATTCATCGAGCGCTACGCTCAATTGCAGCAGGTCTGACCCGCGCCGTAATCGCGCCTGGGCTTTGCCTCAGTTGCGCCGCGCCGCGTCTCACGATACAGTGAGGCACGCAACGTACCCTTAACTTTGTGTCTCGCACGCCTTACGCATTCTGCGGACACGCTCTCGGAGCCCACGGGTGCCTTCACAACTTTTCCGCCGCAAAAATATCGACCAGCTCATAGCGGACGCGGAAAATCCCGAAAAACGCCTCAAGAAATCCCTTGGCTGGATCACGCTCACTGCCCTCGGCATCGGCGCCATCATCGGCACCGGTATCTTCGTGCTCACCGGCACGGCCGCGGCCGGCGAAGATGTCCTCTATCCCTCCATCTTCAAAGCTCCGGTTCTCGACGTCATCCTCCACGGCAGCCACGCCGCCGGAGTCTCGGGACGCCCCGGCGCCGGCCCCGCCATCGCTCTCTCCTTCTTCCTCGTCGCCATCGTGTGCGGATTTGCCGGCCTCTGCTATGCGGAACTCGCCTCCATGATTCCCATCGCCGGCAGCGCTTACACCTACTCCTACGCCACCTTGGGCGAACTTGTCGCCTGGATCATCGGATGGGACCTCGTCCTCGAATACGCCGTCTCCAATATGGCCGTCGCCGTCGGTTTCTCCGCGTACATTGACAGCCTCCTGCAGGCCTTTGGATTGCATCTCCCCGTCGCCCTGAGCACGCCGGCCTACTCGCCTTCCATGGGATGGTCGCTGCACTTCAACGTCGTCGGCTTCATCATCGTCATGCTCCTCACTATGCTTCTGGTCCGCGGCATCCGCGAATCCGCCGGCGCCAACTCCGTCATGGTCGCCATCAAGCTGATTGTCATCGTCATCTTTATTGTCTTCGCGGCGCACTACATTCAGAAGGTCAACTGGCACCCCTTCATGCCCAACGGCTGGCAAGGAGTCCTGACCGGCGGGGCTATCGTCTTTTTCACCTACATCGGCTTCGACTCGGTTTCCACCGCCGCCGAGGAATGCAAGAATCCCAGGCGCGATTTGCCTCTTGGTATTCTTGCCTCTCTTCTCGTTTGCGCTACGCTTTACGTCGGTGTAGCTATCGTCCTCACCGGCATCCAGAAGTACTCCATTTTCAAGGGCGACGCCGCCCCGATCGCCACCGCCCTCCACAACATCGGCCTCGATAAACTCCAGGTCGTCGTCACCATCGGCGCGCTCATGGGGATGATTTCCTCCCTTCTCGTTTACCAGCTCGGCCAGGCGCGCATTTGGTTTGCCATGTCCCGCGACGGCCTGCTTCCCTGGTTCTCCAGCGTTCATCCCAAATACCGCACGCCCCACGTCGCCACCTGGGTCGCCGGATTTGTCGTCGGCATACCCGCCGGCATTTTTGACATTGGCACCTTCGCGGATCTTTCCAGCATCGGCACGCTGTTTGCCTTTTTGCTGGTGTCGCTCGCCGTTCTGGTTCTGCGAAAGACGCAGCCCGGCCGCCCCCGCGGCTTCCGCGTTCCTTTTGTCCCCGTGCTTCCCATCCTCTCCGTCCTCTGCTGCTTGGTCCTCATGACCAGCCTTACCGTCGAAAATTGGGTAAGATTCTTCGTGTGGCTGATCGTCGGACTGGTGATCTACTTCAGCTATAGCCGGCACCGCAGCGCGTTGCAGGCCACCAGAGAGTGAGGAGCTTCGCGGATGCGATCTGCGGTTCTCAGGGAACTACCGGGCGCGCCCTTCCTGTTCGTTCTGACTGCTGTCGCGCTCTTTCATCCCGCCCCCGCGCTTGCCTGGGGCGCGAACGCCGATAAACTCATCGTCAATCGTGCCGTCGAAACGCTTCCCCCGGAGATGCGTGGCTTCTTTGAAGCCAACCGCGCGTTCTTGCTCCAGCACGTCACCGATCCCAGCACGGGCGCCAAAAACTCCGAGGAACGCCGCAACCAGTTTCTTTATCTCGATAAGTATGGCCGCTTCCCTTTTGACGCTCTGCCTCGCGACTACAAGAAAGCCGTCGCCAAATACGGCAGGGTAAAACTCGAAGCCAATGGCCTGCTCCCCTGGCAGATCGGTGTTTTCAGCGAGAAACTCACCAATGCCATGCGCGACGGCAAATGGGAGGACGCCAAGCTCTACGCCGCAATCCTGGCTAATTACGTCGCTGCTGCTCACGATCCTTTCGCCACCACGGACAACGCCGACGGCCGTCTAACCGGCCAGGCCGGCATTAACGAGCGGTTCGGCACCTCGCTGATCGACCGCTACGCTTCCTTTTTCCCCATGCGTCCCAACGACGCTATGTTCATCAACGATCCGACCGATCAGGCATTTGAGGCTTGCCTCAGCGCCCACAGTTGGCTGGAAACGATTCTGCTCGCCGACCGCAATGCGCGCCGCGGCTTGAACGCCTACACCGATGAGTATTACGACCGCTTCTACAATCAGGCTGCCGCTATCCTCATCCGCCAGCTCTCCGACGCCGCCACCGAAGTCGGCTCTTTCTGGTTCACCGCCTGGAAGAACGCGGGCCAGCCGCAACTCCCTCATTGACCGCTCCCCTCGCAAGCCGCTCTCTTCCGGAGCGCATCGCTCTTCTGCCCAAGGCGGAGTTGCATCTTCACCTCGAAGGCTCCCTTCAGCCGTCCACGGTCTGCGCCCTCACCGCTCGCCATCGCGTACCCGTCAGCGAGGAAGAAGTCCGCGGAAAGTACCTCTACAAGGATTTTCTCGGCTTTTTGGAAGCATTCAAATGGGTCACTTCTTTCCTGCGCGAGCCCCCCGATTATGCCCTCGTCGTCCGCGATCTCGCGGAACATCTGCTGGCTCAGAATGTCGTCTACGCTGAAGTCACGCTATCGATAGGCATCATGCTGCTGCGCGGCCAGTCTCCCGAAAGAAATTTCGAAGCAATCCTCCGCGCCGCCGAACCGTTCGAATCCCGCGGCTTGCGCCTCCGCTGGATTTTCGATGCCGTTCGCCAGTTTGGCCCCGAATCCGCCGCCCGAGTCGTCGAGGCCGCTCAAAGCGCCTCTTCCGATAAAATCGTCGCGTTCGGAATCGGCGGTGATGAATTGAGTGTCGCTACCGCGGATTTTCGCTCGGTTTACAACCGTGCCGCTTCCATAGGCCTCCGCCGTCTGATCCATGCCGGCGAAGTGGGCGGCCCTGAAAAAATCCGCGAAGCGGTCGAACTCCTCGCCGTCGAACGCATCGGCCACGGCATCGCCGCCATCCACGATCCCGCCCTCATGGACCTGCTCGCTCACCGCCGTATCGCCCTCGAGGTCTGCCCCGCCAGCAATCTCATGACCGGCGCGCTCGCCGCCCAACTCAGTTCCGCCGAAGCCGCCATCGAGAACCACCCTCTGCCCCGCCTTCTTCGACACGGCATTCCTGTCGTGCTCTCCACCGACGACCCCGCCATGTTTCATACCACCTTGGCGCAGGAATACGCCCATGCCTATCGCGCCGGCCTCACGGAGCAGGAACTCGTTCAACTTGTGGACATGAGCTTCGACTACGCCTTTCGTCCGGCTCGCTGATTCGCCGCCCGTTTTCGCCGCGATGCTATACTGTCCGCATGAAAGCACATGTGTGGGTGATGCCCAAGCGCACCGTTCTCGATCCCCAGGGCCAGACCATTCAGCACGCCTTGAGCGGCCTCGGCTACGCCGCGGTTACGGATGTCCGTCAGGGCAAGTTTTTCGTGCTGAATCTCGACGGCTGGAATCGCGACGAAGCTCAAAAGCAGCTCGACAAAATCTCCAAGGAAGTCCTCACCAATCCGGTCATCGAGGAATACCGCTTCGAAATCGTCGAATAGCGCATCCCTTTCGCCGCGCGCCTTACTATATAGCTCCTGTTTCGTTCCGCCCCGTGTTCGTGATTCCCTGCGCACTCTACGGGGTTCCCTGCATGGTTTTATACCGCGTCCGTGCTACGCTTTTTGCTTAGTCCCTCTGGAGAAGCCCTGAATGTGCGGAATTGTTGGCTACATTGGCCGGAAGAAGGTTGTTCCCGTCGTCGTTGAGGGCCTGCGCAAGCTCGAATATCGGGGCTACGATTCGGCGGGCATCGCCGTCGTGGGAGCCGATGGATCGCTCCAGATCCGTCGCGCCTCCGGCAAACTCCGCAACCTCGAGGAAGCCATCTCCAAGTCCCCCGTCGATGGCGTCTTCGGCATAGGCCACACCCGATGGGCTACTCACGGCCGTCCCACCGAAGAAAATGCTCACCCTCACCGCGACTGCACCGGTCAGGTCGTCGTCGTGCACAACGGCATCATCGAAAATTACCTCGAGCTGAAAGAGCAGCTCCAGCGCGAGGGCCACAAGTTTGTCACCGAGACGGACACCGAAATCGTCGCCCATCTGGTCGAGAAGAACATGCAGGGCGGCGTGCCGCTTGAAGAAGCTGTCCGCCGCTCTCTCAAGCAGCTTCGCGGCATCTATGCTCTCGTATTTCTTTCCACGAAAGATCCCAAGAAAATCGTCGCCGCCCGCCTCGGCCCTCCAGCCGTCGTCGGCCTCGGCGACGGCGAATATTTCGTCGCCAGCGACATTCCCGCTCTCCTCGAGCATACCCGCAACATTTTCTTCCTCGCCGACGGCGACATCGTCGTCCTTACTGAAAATGGCGTCCGTGTCATGGACCATGACGCCAATCCCGTCGAGCGCAAGCCGCACCACGTCGCCTGGGATCCCATCATGGCGGAAAAGGGCGGCTATAAGCATTTCATGCAGAAAGAAATTTTCGAACAGCCTCGAGCCGTTCGCGATACGCTCCTCGGCCGAATTTCCCAGGACACCGGTAAGATTTATCTCGGCGATATGGACATCAGCCGCGAGCAGTTCCGCTCCTTCCAGCAGGTTCGCGTCATCGCTTGCGGCACCAGTTGGCACGCGGGACTCGCCGGAAAATTTATGATCGAGCGGCTCGCCCGTTTGCCGGTCGAAGTCGATTACGGCAGCGAATTCCGCTACCGCGATCCCATTCTCGACCCCAAGACGCTGACCATCTGCATCAGCCAATCTGGCGAAACGGCGGACACCATCGCGGCCCAGCGCGAAGCCAAGCAAAAGGGCTCGCCCACCCTCGCCATTTGCAACGTCATGGGCTCCATGATCACTCGCGAAGCCGCCGGAACCATCCTCACCCATGCCGGCCCCGAAATTGGCGTGGCTTCAACAAAAGCCTTCACCTCGCAGCTTACCGCCCTGCTTCTTCTCGCCGCCTATCTCGGTGAAGTCCGCGGCACCCTTCTCTCGGAATCCGCCAAGCTGCTCCTCCAGGAATTCACGCGCATTCCCCACAAAATCGAAACCGTCCTCCAGGCCGAAGAGAGCGGCTTCTACGAAAACCTCGCCCGCCAATTCTTCCGCTGCACCGATTTTCTGTACCTTGGCCGCGGCATTCACTATCCCATCGCACTCGAAGGCGCGCTGAAGCTCAAAGAAATCTCCTACATTCACGCCGAAGGCTATCCCGCCGGCGAAATGAAGCACGGCCCCAACGCCCTCATCGACGAAAATCTCCCCGTCGTCGTCATCGCCACCCGCGATGAATCCGATCCCGCCTCCATGACCCTCTACGAAAAAAGCGTCTCCAACATCAAAGAGGTCAAAGCTCGCGACGGCATCGTCATCTCCGTCGTCACCTCCAACGACCATCTCGCCCGCGAAGCCTCCGACCATCTCATCGAGCTCCCTCCCGCTCCAGAACTCCTTGTTCCCCTCCTCGAAATTATTCCGTTGCAGCTTCTCGCCTATCACATCGCCGTGCGCCGCGGCTGCGACGTCGATCAACCCCGCAACCTGGCCAAGTCCGTCACCGTCGAATAGCCGGCGCGGTTGGACCGGCTGGACATGACCCGCTGCGGTCGGCTCGACACCATTCTTCCTCTATTCTTCTTTTCCGCTAAAATGAATCTCATGTTTCGGACCTGGTTCTGGCGTTCGTCGGCTTTGCTTCTTTCCGCACTCGCCCTGTCTGCCCTCGTCTCCGCGCAAACGCCGGACACCGCCACGGCCATGCTCCGCGAGATTACCGTTGACGGCCTCGCCAAGCTCCCCAAGGACCAGTTCGTCGCTCTCACCGGCTTGCAACTGAATTCGCAGGTGAACCGCGGCGATCTGCAATCCGCCGCCGACCGCCTCGTCGCCACCGGACTCTTCCGCGACGTCAAATACCGCTTCCGCACCAAGAACGAAGAGCTTTCGCTCGATTTCACCGTCCAGGAGTCCCCGCGTCTGCCCGTTTTCTTTGATAACATCCCCTGGTTCGGCGATTCCGAGCTCGCCGCCGCCATTCGCGCCAAGCTTCCCTTTTACGACGGCACCCTTCCCGAAGCGGGCAACGTAGTCGACACCGCCGCCGAAGCCGTCAAGGAACTCATCGCCGCCCGCAAACTCGACGTCACTCTCCAGCACGAAGTCATGGACAACCCGCTCGGCGACGGCAATGTTCAAAAGTTCTCTATCGAAGGCGCCGATCTCAAAATTGCCAAAATCGAGTTCAGCGATCCCGCCCTCGCCGACAATCGCGCCGTCCAGCAGCATATCTCCGAACTTCGCGGCAAGCCCTTTTCCCGGATCGTCATCGACGTCTTCCTCGCCGAGCACGTCAAGCCCGTCTACCTCAAGCAGGGCTTCCTTCGCGTCAAGCTCGGCCCCGCCCAGGTCCGCCTGACCGGTGATCCCAATCTTCCCCTCCCCACGCAGATTCCCGTTTACATTCCCGTCGAGACCGGCCCCGTCTATCATCTCGGTTCAGTTCAATGGTCCGGCAACAGCGTCATTTCCAGCATCACGCTTGATGGACTCCTCGGCATCAAGCCCGGCGCTGTCGCCGACGGCATGGCTCTCGAAGGCGCCTGGGACACCGTCAGCGAAGCCTACGGCCAGCGCGGCTACCTTGAAGCAAAGGTTGACGCCGTGCCCTCCTACGACGACGCTGCTCACGCTATCTCCTACAAAGTGAACGTTCAGGAAGGCGCTCAATTCCGCATGGGCGCTTTTGTTCTCACGGGAATCTCGCCCACCGGTGAACAGCGAATCTACGCCAGCTTCCCCGTAAAAGAGGGCGAGGTCTTCGACAAAGCCAGGTACGAACAATATCTCCTCGCGCTTCAAAACCACTCCAAAGACATTTTCGGCGAGCTTCCCATCCACTACGACACCGTTGGCCATTGGCTTCGCACCGACGACGCCAAATCCACCGTCGACGTCCTTCTCGACTTCAAATAACCACCGCATTCAACTAATCGGATCCCCCGCATTCGTGATCCCGACCGAAGCGAAAAACCTCTCCGCTCCACGAGTCTTGGCAGGCTCTTCCGGCGGACTCCTGCGCTATACTGAATCTGCGATGGCGTCCTTCGTCCAAATTCGCAACGATCATCCCGCTCCTCTCTCGCTCGACGAAAAGCAAAATCTTCTGCTTTCCCGCCTCTCGGTTCTTCCCTCTCTCATCGTCGCGCTCTCCGGTGGAGCCGATTCCGCCTATCTGGCGTGGGCTGCTCACCGCGCTCTCGCAAGCCGCGCTCTCTCCATCACCGCCATCTCTCCCAGTTTTTCCTCCTATGATCGCGCGCAACTCGAAAACTTCATCGCCCACACCGGCATTCGCCACGAGTTCGTCGAAACTCGCGAAATGGAAAATGCCTCGTATCGCGCCAATGCCGGCGACCGCTGCTACTTCTGCAAAGACGAGCTCTTTTCCGTGCTGGACTTGCTGGCGCAGCAGCGTGGCATCGCTGCTCTCGCCTACGGCGTCAACGCCGACGACACCCTCGATTTTCGCCCCGGCCACCGCGCCGCCTCGGAACACAAAGTTCTCTCTCCCCTTCTCGACGCCCAGCTCCGCAAATCCGAAATTCGCCAACTTTCTTGCCGCGCCAATCTTCCCACCTGGGACCGTCCCGCCTCCGCGTGCCTCTCTTCGCGCATTCCCTACGGCACCGAAGTCACTCCCGAGCGCCTCGGCCTCGTCGAACGCGGTGAAGCCGCCCTTCGCGAACTCGGTTTCCGCCAATTCCGCGTTCGTCTTTACGACAAAATGGCTCGAGTGGAAATCGCCCTCGACGAATTACCGCGCGCCCTTTCTCCGGAAATGGCCTCCGCCATTGCCTCGCGCCTCAAAACCGCCGGATTCCTCTACGTCACCCTCGACCTCGAAGGCTACCGCCAGGGCTCCCTCAACAGCGCCCTCGCGCGTTAGCGTCAGGGGAACATATTCCTCCCGTTTTGCGTATCATTGACCAGAGCGCATCGCGGCCATCCCTATACGCCGCAGCCGCTCCCGTCGGAGGAAAAATGCTTCGCCACCGTGGTTTTCTTATCGCCGGACTGGCTGCCTCCATCGCCCTGGCCAGTTGCGGTATCGGACCCGCCGAAAACGGCGTCTTCGACCGCACTCTCTCCGTCACTGGACCCATTCGCCTCGATCTCTCCGACCCTTCCGGCGACATCCGCATCACCGGCGGCGCCTCCAACCAAGTCAAAGTTCACGCCGAAGTCCACGCCCGCGGCTGGCTCTTTCAGGACGCCCGTAAAGTCCTCAACGAAGTCGTCTCCCATCCCCCCATCGAGCAAACCGCCGACACCATCCGCATCGGCAAGGACTTCAACGGCTTCCGCAACGTTTCCATCGACTACGTCATCGAAGTCCCCAACCTCACCGAAGTCGACACCTCCGTCGCCTCCGGCTCCGTCAACGTCAGCAAGATCCACGGCCCTGTCAAGGTAGACTCCGCTTCCGGCGCCATTCAAATCGATCACATCGATCGTTCCGTCCAGGTGAACTCCGCCAGCGGCTCCATTTCCGCTTCCGATCTCGGCGAAGATCTCCGCGTCTCCAGCGCTTCCGGCAGCGTCACCGCCACCAACATCAAGGGTGACGTCCGCGTCCATTCTCTCTCCGGCTCAACGGAAATCAATCATCCCGGCGGCCGCGTTACCGCGGACACCGCCAGCGGCAGCATTGAAGTTCGCGGCGCAGGCAACGACGTCAAGTCCAATAGCGCCTCCGGCGCCATCACCGTGCAGGGCAATCCTTCCGGCAACAGCTACTGGAGTCTTAAAACGGCTTCCGGCAGCATTAACCTTGCCGTGCCTTCCGACTCCGCTTTTTACCTCACCGCCCATGCCGTCTCAGGAGAAATTCGCACCGGTATCCCCATCGTCATCGAAGAGCAAGGCAAACACTCTCTGCGCGCTCGCGTCGGCCAGGGCGGGGGTCGCGTCGAAATTCACACCGCTTCAGGCGAAATCAACGTGAAGCCGTCCTGAGTTCACCCCTCCTCATTCCCTTTCGCGCTCCATCCGCTTACAATCCCTTCCAATGGGGCGCCCACTCTACCGTCTCCCTTTCGTTCTCGTGACCTTGTGCCCTTGGGCGCTGGCCGCCGTGGCGCCGGCCGCTTCGCCCCTTTGCGCCTCCCAATCCCCTCCCGCTTCTCACAAAAAGCAGCCGCGCGCCCCCTCGCCCGCCGAAGAACTCCAGAAAACCATCGCCGACGCCGGCAACGACCGCGCCGCCCTCGTCCGCAACCTTGAAGCCTATCTCTCTACTTATCCCGAGGCTCCCCAGCGTCCCCAAATCTACCGCGCTCTCGTCGAAGCCTGCCTCCAGTTGCGCGACACTCCCCGCGCCACCGGCTACGCCGAACGTCTCGTCGCTCTCGCTCCCGGCGATATGTCCATCACCCTGCTCGCCATCCAGCTTCTCGAACGCACTGGCGACGACGCCGCTCTCCGCCGCGCCCTCTCCTACTCTTCACGAGTCGTCGATTACATCCGCAATTCTTCCATCGACGAAAAGTCTCCGCGTGTTTCACCCGAGGAGTGGCGAACCGAAAAGAAGCGCGACCTGCTCAACATCCTTCTCTTGCGCGGACGCCTCGAAACCAAGCTCCACGATTCCGCCGCGGCACGTAAGGACTTCAGCGCCAGTTATGCCCTTCTTCCCAACCCCGCCGCTGCCCTTCACCTCGGCGAACTCGACGAACTTGCCTCCGACTACGACAGCGCCGCGACGCAGTACGCCCGCGCTTTTGTCCTCTCCGATTCCTCGAGCCGCGCCGCCGATCGCCGCGATATTCGCCGCAAGCTCGGCAATGTCTGGCGTCTCGCTCACGGCTCCGACGCCGGCCTTGGCGATTTCCTTCTTCACTCCTACGACGAACTTGCCGCCTCCTCCGCTCCCAGGATTGCCGCCAACGCTGGCGCCAGGGATCCCTACGACCTCGTTCTGCGTTCCGCGCCATCCGGTTCGCCCGTAAGCCTCGCGGCCTTCAAGGGACAAGTCCTCGTCGTGAATTTTTGGGCCACCTGGTGCGGTCCCTGCCGCGCTCTCGAACCGCTCTACGAGCATGTCGCCGCGCAGTTCCGCGACGCGCACGAAGTCCACTTCCTCGCCGCCGATTGCGACGAAGATGAATCCCTCGTTCCTGCTTATCTCGATGAAGTGAAACCCAAAACAGCGGTTGTGTTTTCCGACGGACTCGATTCCCTCTTCGCCGTCGATTCCTATCCCACCGTTATCGTTCTCGACCGTTCCGGCAAAGTTGCCTTTCGCTCATCCGGCTTCGGCGACGACACCTTCGAGCAGAAGCTTTCCTCCGCCGTTCGGCTCGCTTTGGCCGCATCCTCTCCGTCTCCCTCGCCCTCTCCTCAACCCGCCCCGTAGGTTCGCGACTCCTTCTGCTGAGCCGCTACGCCCAAGCAAAACCGTCGATCGGGATCGCTTGCCTACTCCTCCCGCAGCGTCTTCGCCGGATCGATTTTCGCGATTCGCAATGACGGCAAAATTGTCGCTGTTAGCGTCACCAGTGCCAGAATCGCCGCCGTGAACGCTAGGGTCGCCGCGTCGTAAACTCCCACTCCATAAATCACGCTTCTCATCACTCGCAGCGTCCCAAGACACAGCGCCAGCCCTCCGAGCAGTCCCGCCAGCGAAGCGGCCGTCCCGGATCGCCCAATTTCCACCATCGCTTTGCTCGCCGTCGACCCCAGCGCCATGCGAATCCCGATCTCGCGCGTCCTCTGCGTGACCATGTTCGCCACCAGTGCGAAAATTCCCACCGCGCTCAACACCAGCGCCAGGCCCGCCATCGCCCCCAACAACGCCACTTCAATTTTCTGCATCGCCAGCGTTCGCGCCAGCAAATCGCCCATCCTGTAAAAACCCGACACCGGCAGGTTCGGATCCGCGCTTTCCATCGCTTGCTGCATCTCCGCCATCAACCCTTGTACCGGTCCCTTTGTCCGCACAATCCAGTCGGGTTGAAGCCACACATGCACCAGCGATAGATATTCCGGCCCCACTTGCGCCGCCGGAATGTACATCGTCTGCTCGGTCATCAGCGGCGCGCCTCCGTATATCCCCGGCGAAACAGAAACGTCCGCCACTTCGCCTACAATCAGCGTGTCTTTGTTGACGTAGTGCCCCACGGGACTTCCGCTTCCGTAGAACCGTCGCGCAAACGCCTGGTTCACCACCGCCACGTGCTGTGTCGTTGCTCCATCGGCATCCGTCAGCACACGTCCCGCAAGCAGCCGCATTCGCAGCGTGTCAAAATATCCCGCCGTCACGTACACCACATCTGTAATGTCCTGCCGCCCTGCTTCCTTCCCATCGTTCAGGGTCACGCCATCATTCAACGCCCGCTCGTACGGCAGGCTCAGCCCTGCCGCTGCATTTTCCACGCCGGGAATCCGCTTCATCGCCTCCGTGCTCTCGGCCAGCAACTTACGGAATGCGGCGGGATCATGAAATCGCGTGTCATCCAGCGATGCTTTCGCAACCATGACTCCATCCGCATTAAAACCGGGCGGCAGTGTTTCCAGATGGATCAGGCTCCGAACCAGCAACCCCGAAGCCGCCAGCAGCACCACCGTCAGCGCCATCTCGCCCGCAATCAGTCCTTGTCGCATATGCAGATTCGTCGCTCTGGCAACGGAGCGTCCCGCCATCGCCGATCGCAAGTCCACCCGGTTTGCCGCCAGCGCCGGCAGCATCCCGAACAGCACGCTGGTCAGCGCCGAAGCCGCCAGCGTAAATCCCAACACCTGCGCATCCAGCGGCACGCTTGCCACCGGCAAGAAACGTTCCGGCAACAGCAGCAACAATCCGCGCAGCACCACAAATCCAACGCCGACTCCCGCCGCCCCGCCCGCCAATGCCAGTACCAGATTCTCGATCCAGAGTTGTCTCTGGATTTGCCACCCGGAAGCTCCCAACGCCACCCGCGTCGCCACCTCGGATGTGCGCCGCAGCACGCGCACAATCGTCAGTCCTGCCAGATTCGCGCATGCAATCAGCAGGATGAATCCTGCCGCCAGCATCAACGACAGCACTTGCGGCCGCACCGCGTCCGTTTGACCCTTTTGCAGCGGCACCGAATGAAACACCAGCGACCCGCCATGTCCTCCCTTCTCGTGTCTTTCCGCAAGGTAGGCCCAGGCGCGGTTAATCTCGGCATCTGCCTGATGCCAGTCCGCCCCGTTCCGCAGTCGCGTAATTACGCTGAAATTTGTGCCGCTCCCTTCGCCTTCACGGCTCGGCTGTAATGGCGTGTATACATCTGCGTTTTGCGGAGTTGTCACGCCTTCCGGCAGCACCCCGACCACCGTGTACGGCTCGCTGCGAAGCAGGATGGATTGCCCGATAATGCCGCGCTCTTCGCCAAAAACGGTGTGCCACAATCCGTAGCTCAGAATCACCGCCCTCGGTCCCTGCGGCCGGTCTTCAGTTTCCGAAAAATTCCGCCCGATCAGCGGCCGGATCGCCAGCGCGTCAAAGTAATGCGCCGAAACGCGCGCATCGTGCACATACTGTACCCGCGAACCTGCCCGCAGATTCACGCCCGAAAAGCTTCCGGAAATTGCCGCGATGAGCGAAGGCACGTTGTCGCGCAGCAGTTCCCATCTTTGGCCGTCGATCTCGGTCCGCTCGTCAAAAGCCTCTGCGCCGGTCGCCCGTGCGTAGATCGTCCCCATCCGTTCCGGATGCTCGTACGGCAAGCTCTTCAGCAGCAGCGTATTCAGCACGGAAAAAATCGCCGTGTTCGCCCCGATCGCCAGCGCCAGCGTAACGATCACCGTCGCGGCGAATCCGGCGTTCCTCTTCGCCTGGCGCGCGGCAAACCGCAATTCCTGCCACAAATTCGCCATAGCCCGCCTCCTCAGACACCCGTCCCCAACCGGCCCGCACAGCCTGAGTGTACCGCCGCTGTCCTGCTACCTTGAATTGCTTTTACCGGTCACCCGCAGCGCCGCTAACGGCAATGCTCCGATCCCTGATCGCGCGTTCCTCCGCCTCACGCCTTCTTTCTCATCCACGGAATCAGCATCGAAACGCTCTTTCGGTAGGCTCCGTAGTGCTCCGGATGGAACTTCATCAAGTCCCGTTCCTCGAGCTGTATTGCCACCAGGATGTATCCGGTCGTCATCACCGCGAAAAACAGGTGCCCCGCCGTCATGGTTGGCGCGCTCCAGAACGCCAGCAGAAAGCTGAAATAGATCGGATGCCGCACCGTCTTGTACATCCCCGGTGTACGGAAGCTCGGCGCCTGGTACGGCTTCCCGTTAAACCATTCCCATACCTGCTTCAACCCGAACAGATCGAAGTGGTTGATCAAAAATGTCGAAAGCACCAGGTTGGCCCACGCCGCCCAGAACAGCACATGCAGCAATCCGCGAACCAACGGCATGTGACTGTCCCACACCATCGTCGGCACCGGCTGCCAGAACACCACCACCGCCAGCAGCGCCAGGCTTGCAAACAACACGTACGTGCTTCGCTCCACCTCTCGCGGCACAACCTTCGTCCATATCCGCTTGAATCCCTGCCGCGCCATGATGCTGTGCTGCAGCGCGAAAATGCTCAGCAGCACCGCGTCAATCACCAGCGATTGCACCAGCGGACCTTTCGCCGCCGCGCTGTCCATCGTCCACACGAACCAGATCGCATAAAGAAAAGTCGCGAAAAATAGCACATAACAGATTCCGCCGTACACCAGACCAATCGCTCGGCCCATTACGCCACCTCCCTTGATTTTTCACTTCTCAACGGAAAGCAACCCGACCTGAATGAATGCCCTTGGCCCGAACCTTAGTTCCCCGCCTCCCGCCCTGTCAACCCCAATCCGTTCCGTCCACTTCCGAAGCTCCCTCCCACGCACACCTGTGCACGGCCTCGACCCCTTGCAATCCCCTTTAGGTCGCGGTCGCGTCCCCCTTGTTCTTAGTGATCCCCGATCGCTGCTTAACGCGTCTGCGTTTTCTTCGGGCGGGACGATTCTGCTTGACTTTTCTTACTAGAATGATATAATAACGATGATTATAGAACCCACGCGCCCGCCTTCGTGGCGGACTTTCAGTTAACTCGCGCCGATTCTGCCGTTTGTCGTCTGCTTCAACGCCGTCCTCCCATGAGCCATCGCTCCTTTTCGTCGTCCAGGCGCGCAGCCCGTAAACTCCTTGAAATCACTGTGCTGCCAAAACCAGCCGCAAGAGTGGCAAACAAAGGACTTATAACTCCTGTGTTTGCCACTCTTACAGACTCTGCATCGGTTAACTCCTTTGCTTCTCACTCTTACGCAAAAACACCCGGGGTGGGGGGACTCGCCCCTTTGCGGTCATCGAAAAAATCCCAGAGCTTCGCAAGAGACCCGGCTCGGCCACCGCGATCCCTTCCGCGGAGATTCTCCCGCAGCCCGTTTGACCCTCTCCTCCACATCCGCTATAGTGATTCTGCGGGGTGGAGCAGCCTGGTAGCTCGTCGGGCTCATAACCCGAAGGTCGTCAGTTCAAATCTGACCCCCGCAACCATGGGCGCTTAAGAGGCAAATCCTCTAAGCGCCCTTCTTATTTATAGTTACGAGTTGAGCCGCAATAAGTCTTCCGC
>Ga0079220_10000061_pt1 | contig 21038 bp, 19 predicted proteins | sample GAAS100_FD_75071 | JGI IMG/M metagenome (GOLD analysis project Ga0079220, IMG submission 75071) | Agricultural soil microbial communities from Georgia to study Nitrogen management - GA AS100 | ecosystem: Environmental > Terrestrial > Soil > Agricultural land | place: USA: Georgia | collected... | reverse complement strand
GTTTCGCTCCGCCTGCTCGGCCTCGAGTTTCGCCAGCTCGTTTCGGGCCGCCTGCCATTCCTCGCGAGTTCCGATCGTGTGCTCGGGCATCTCATCTACCTCCTGTTGAACTGCCGACTGCAGTGATACCCCAAAACCGGTCAGACCGCTGCCACGCTCGATTCGTACTCGTCGTGGCGGCGCAGCCAGGGCGGCGTGCCGGGGTGCTCGTCGCGCCCCTTCGGGGTACGGTCGAGCAGGGCGTAGTAGGGCATCGCGAGCTCAAGGCCACGTGCGGTGCTGACGTAGGTCCGGTAGACGACCCCGTCCGCGAGCGTGTACACGCTCAGGCCCGGCCCCTCCGCGACGTAGCCGCCGGGGGTGGTGCCGCACATCTCGGCGTTCTGGACGACCGTCACCGGGATCTCGCCTGCGAGGAACGGCTGCAGCTCCTCCTCCGTGTGCAGGAAGCCGATGTCACGGTTGAAGTCGCTGCCGCCGCTCGAGACCCAGTCGATGTCCCAGCCCATCCGCTTCCTGTAGGCGATCAGCTTTGCGAGCGGTCCACGGGACGCGAGGATCAGGGTGGTGTCCTTGGCCTTGAGGTGCGGCACCTGGACGGCCAGCGTGTCCGCGATCGAGGTGCAGACCGGGCATCCCGCCTCGTAGGAGGGCCCGAACATGAAGTGGTAGACCATGAGCTGGCTACGGCCGTCGAACAGGTCGGCGAGGCCCTGCGTCCCCCGCTCGGTGTCGAAGCGGTAGTCCTTCTCCACCGCCACCCACGGCAGCTCGCGGCGCTTCGCCGTCAGCTCGTCGCTGCGGCGGGTGAGCTGCTTCTCCTCCTTCAGCAGCTCGTCGCGCTGCGCCTGCCACTGCTCCTGTGTGCCGATCGTCGGGTCTGACATGTCCGTCCCCCCTGTCGTGTGGCGTCGAATTCACGGATGACCGGAGGGTAGACCGCTTCGCGAAGGGCAGCGACGAGGCATACCAAGTACGTTGGCCCCATCGCGGTGCCCACCACTCCTTCCCTACCTACGCGCCCCGGACTGCATGCTCGTAGCAATGCCTTTCTGCACCCTCGACACGGCGCGAAACGCGTCCTTCAGGTATGTCCGCACCAGCTGGGTGAGCTGGGTGGGATCGATGCGGTTGTCGGGAGGCTCACCGCGGCGGAGCTGCTGCACCTGGTGCTGCATGCGCAGATCGGTGACCAGCTCGAAGGCGTCGCGGAGCACGGCGACGTCGGACGCGGGGATCGTCCCGGCGGCCTCGGCGGCATCCAGCCGCGCAGGCGTCGATGCCGCCGCGACGCCTGCCGCCATGGCGGCCGAGCGAGCCAGGTCGACGATCGGAAGCAGCCCGCCCTTCTTGATGTCGAGGGTGCCTCTGTGCTCGCCGTTTCGCTCGACGATGATGTCTCGCAGGAACCCCGTCGGCGGCCGGTCGGCGAGCGCGAACGCCTCCAGCAGGCGCAGCAGTCGCGGGCGGTTGTGTGCTTCGGCAAACGCCGCGCGCATGCGGGCTCCGGCGACGTCACCTCCCCACACCGCCCTCCCGTCGATCACCACGCACACCAGGATCAGGGCCTTCTCCTGGTCGGGGTCATCGAGCCAGGAGCGCGCACGGCGCTCCCAGTCGCTGAGCGGCTGTGCGAACATCCCTTTCGTGGCGAACGCCCCGCCCTTGCACGGTGGGATCCCGGCGGCTTCGAGCCCGGTCACGACCCGGTCCGCCAGCGACCGCATCCACGCGCGGGCTTCCTGATCCTCGGGTGGCGCGTCCCAGGCGAGGGCGTTGTCCTGATCCGAGTCGGGATACGCCTCACGGCGCGCGAAGCTTCCCAGCGCAAACCACGTGTACGGCGCGGGCGGTGGTCCCAGCTCCGCCTCTGCCAGCTCGATCAATCGCTGGGTGAGGGCGTCATGGGCAGAGGTGATGACACCGCTCAGAACCGGCGCGGGAACTCGCGCTTCGTACAACGCGATCAGCGCGTCCGGCAAACGAGCCGCTGCGTCGCGGAGCGTCTGCTCGTCCTCGGCCTTCATGATCGCCGAGCGCAGCTCGAACGGCGTCCTTGCACCTGCGGCCACCAGGTCGGAGTCGGAGATCACCCCGACCACGGAGCCGAGCGCGTCCAGCACCGGCAGGTGATGCAGGCCGTGATCGAGCATCTCGACCAGCACGTCGGCGCCGATGCGATCCCCCGTGACCGTCGTCACCGGCGTCGTCATCACCTGGCTGACCGGCGTCTCGGGGCCGGCCCCGGCCGCCACCACCCGCGAGCGCAGGTCGTGGTCGGTGACGATCCCGAGTCCCTCGCCCAGATCGACCAGTGCCACCGACGAGTCCGCGTCGACCATCCGCTCGGCGGCATCGCGAACGGTGGTCGCCGGCTCGCACAGCACCACCTTCGCCGGATGTGCGATCTCACCCACCGGCCGCCGCGACGGCTCCGCACCGGCAAGGCCCTCACGAGCCCGCATCTCGTAGCGCCCGCTTACCGACACCACCAGATGGCGCAGCGCCGACGGCCGCGCCAGCACCGGCCGCACGGCGGCTTCAGGAATGCGGTAACAGACCGTGTCCTCGCGCGCGCTCACCGTCAGGCTGACCGGCTCCCCGGTGATCATCGATCGGTGCCCGAACATCTCGCCCTCACCCAGCAGGTCGACGACCCGGCCCTGGTCGGCCAGCTCGACGGTGCCCTCTCGCACCACCCAGGCGCAGGTCGAAGGCCCAGTCGCCTGCACCAGGATCCTCGCCCCAGCGGGGTACACCTCACGCCGGCACGCCGCCGCCACAGCCTCGATGTCGGTGGCCTCGAGAGAATCGAACGGCGCTACGCCGCTCAGAAAGCTCTCGACCTCATCCATGCCAGACTCCCTGTCGTCCAAACGGCCGGCGGGCCTTCGGTTCAGCCAGCAGAGCCTAGAACAATCTCAATGCCCGGTTTGCGTGTGAGTCAGTGCTGGTGTTCGGAAACGGGGCCGCTCCGCACGGTGTACCAACTCTCCCACGTGATGTGCAGGATCATCGCGGTGATCGCGAGTCCGATGATCGGATCAGCGATCGGGAGTCCTGCCCATACCATGGCGGCGCTGAGCACGACACCGGCACTGACCAGGGCATCGCTCCTTGCATGGGCGCCGTCGGCGACGAGCGCCGGACTGTCGAGGCGACGCCCGGCGCGCGACCGGATCTGCGCGGCGATCGCGTTGCCGACGATCCCCACCACGCCTGCGGCCGCCAAGGCGAGCAGGTGCGTCGGCGGCTGGCGCGTGATCAGCTTGTCAATCGCGAAGGCACCGGCCACAACGGCGCTCGCGAGGATCGTCAAGACCACGGCCAGACCCGCGTAGCGCTCCGCTTTCGCGGACCGCAGGGCGAAGGCGATGCCGAGCGGCAGGGCGGTGAGCGCGTCCCCGAAGTTGTGGATCAGGTCGGCAAGCAGCGCGATGCTCCCGGTAGAGAGGTAGATCGCTGCCTGGATGACGGCGGTTAGTCCAAGGATGCCGAGCGTCACCAGGACTGCGCGCAGTCCCTCCCGGGAGCGTTTGATCGACTCGTCTACGAGCCCGTGTGAATGCCCGTGACCGTCGTGCTCACGTTCGTGCGTGTGGGCCGGATCCAGGTGGCACGTCGCCGTGTGGGACACGATCGCACCGTACCAGCCAAGGGGTCGGCTAGATCCGCCGGTAGCGGGCGTCTGCGATCGAGTACAGACCGAACGCGATCAGACCGGCCGCCACCAGGATCAGCATGAACGGGCCGTACGACTGTCGCGCGAGCCGCGCAAGCGCGCCGTCCAGGCCGACGGCCTTGGACGGGTTGTAGTCGATCGCCGCCTTCAGCACGAATCCGCCGATCAGCCCAAATGCGACCATCCGGGCGAGGTGGCCGACCACGCCGATGATCGTGATCCAGTGCTTGGTTGTCTCGCCCATGGTCTCGGTCTTGTCCTCGTCGAGGAACTTCCTGGTGATGCCCTTGTAGCCCTGGTAGAGGGCGATCGCGATCAGGAGCACACCGACCGCTCCCACGATCAGCTGCCCGCCCGGCCACCCCAGCACGCCTGCAGCCTGCTTATGCGGGCTACTCGAGCTCTTGCTCGATGAGCCCAGCAGGATCGACACCGCCAGCAGGCACAGCACGGTGTAGGCGACGCCGCTGCCGGCGGCGGCCACGCGACCGAATGTGGAGTGGTCGCCACCTCCCTCGGGGCCGTAGCCGACGAACGCCTGCACAAATCGCCAGCATGCGTAGGCACCCAGGCCGATTGCGACCGCGATCAGCAGCCAGTGTCCGAACGGCTGGTTCTGGATGGTCTCCATGGCGCCGCGCTGATCAGTCGACTGCTTGGTCGCATGCATCGCGACCTGGATCGCGAGCAGACCGATGGTCACATACACCGCGCCGCGCGCGATGAATCCGAGCCTGGTGAGGACCTCGAAGGTCGTGCTGTGGGTCACCTCACGACCGGTGGTTCTGGCCTGTGCCTCGATGCTGCTGCTCATGTCGGTTCGCCTCCATTGGGATGGGCCGGCACGCACACGGCGACCGCAGCCGGTTCGACCTCGAGGGTGTAGTCCTTTGCCTTGGTACGAGCGCCGCCGTCCATCTCGTAGCGCACCTTGCGGTCGAGCTTCACATGGATGCGGTGGGCTTTCGTGGAGCGGAAGTACGGTGACCGGTCGGGAGTGCCGGTGATCGTGCGGCCCACCGTGCGCGCCCACTGCGCCACGCCGTCGGCCGTGATCACGGCCAGGTCGAAGACACCGTCATCCGGCTCGGCGTCGTCGAAGACCCGCACGCCCCCGAACAGCGCGCCCACGTTTCCGGCCAGGATGCAGCTCGCCCGCCCGCTGAACCAGGGGCTGCCGTCGACCTCGATCTTGGCCTTGAACGGCGGTGTGCGAAAGCTCTTGGTGCCGGTCCAGACATAGGCGGCCCGGCCCAGCTTGTCCTTGAGCCCGCCGTCTGCGCTGCGGATCATGTTGGCGTCAAAGCCGGTGCCGGCCATGACGGCGAAGCGCTCACCGTTCAGGTTGACCACGTCGATCTGGCGCGGCCGGCCGGACAGGCCGTTCGCGACCGCCCCGTCGATGGTGGTGGGAAGCCCGAGGTTGGTGGCGAGCAGGTTCGCGGTGCCGGCCGGGATGATCGCCATGGTCGCCCCGCTGCCGGCGAGCGTGTCGATGCACCGCTGCGCCATGCCGTCGCCGCCCCACACGAAGAAGTGCTCCGCGCCCTCCTTGAGAAACCGTTTCACCTGCTTGGGTGCCTCGCGGCTCTTCGGCACCTCCGCCCACATCGGATCCTCCACCCCGTGCTCGGCGAGGCTGCGGCGAAGCTGCGGCAGGCCGCCTTCGAGTGTCTTACCGGCATGGGCGACCACTGCGATCTTCGTCGTCACGACGCTCGCTCCCCGGCCAGTTCAGCGGCCTTCGATGCGCGAGCCGCGGCGAGCGCCACCACCAGGGTTCCGATGCCCACCAGCATGGCTGCGCCCACGTCGGTAGGGTGGTGCATGCCGCGATACATGCGCGAGACGGCCACCAGCAGCGGGATGGCGATGGCGATCGCCCAGATCACGATGCGCGCGCCGGTATTCCGGATCCGCGAGGTGATCAGCAGGGCCAGGCCGCAGTACACGGCCACCGATGCCGCGGTGTGGCCGGAGTAGTAGCTGGCGTCGACGGGAAGCTGGTCAAGGCGGTGTACGCGCGGCCGGTGCCGATGGATCAGCAGCGTCGCGACGCGGTAGGTCGCGGCCTCGATGGCGATGGCAGCCACGATGAAGGCCGCGATCCGCCACTTCCGCATCACCATCGCCCCCAGTGCGGTCACGATGACGAGCGCCGGGATCGCGAACACGTCGCCGATGCCGGACAGCCAGAACGACACGTCGTTCCAGGTGGCGGTACGCCGCGCCGCCAGCCAGACGTTGATGTGCTCATCGGCGTGCCCGATGCCGTGGTCGGGCAGCACGTAGGTCTTCAGTAGCCACCCTGCGAGCACCGTCAGCGCCGCCAGCAGCGCGAATCCAATCAGCGCGACAACGACGAAGGCGACCACCGGGTGACCGGCCATCCGCTTGCCGGCACTCGTGGCGAGCCCCCGCGGGCGGGGAGCGAGAATCGGTAGGCTGTCAACCGTATCGCCGGATGGCTGGAGCGTGCCGTCAGCACTGCGCGGCCGTGTCGCGGCGGGCTGGCCCACCTGTGGGTATTCGCCGATGCCCATCGTGAAGACATGTTTCCCGAATCCACGTGCGGGCAAACACCTGACATGAGGAGGTCGCCGTTCTGCCGGTAGCCGCGCTGCTGATCATCTCGATCATGGCGGGCCTGATCGCGTGGGCGATTGCCCGCCCCGTCCTGCGGCGACCGGCAGGACAGCAGCCCACACGTGCGGTCGCCGATGAGGTGCGAGCCCACACCCCGATCAGGCGATTCGTGCACAGCCGCCTCGACACGGAGGTGGTGACCGGCCTGGCCCTGACGCTCGCGGTGCTCATGCTGTGTCTGGCCGGCGTGGTGATCGCGCTGTTGGTGGTGTTGATACACCACAGCGAGCCGCTTGCGGATCTGGACAAGGGAGCGGCCCGCTGGGCGCAGCACCACTCAGGCGAGGCCACTCGGCGCTTCCTGGACGCGGTGACCACCCTGGCGTCGACGCGTGGAGTGATCGTGATCGCGGTCATCGTCGGCGTCGTCGAGTGGATCCGCGTGCCGAACCGCTGGATCCCCCTGTTCCTGCTGGCCGTGACGCTGGGGGACTCGTTCGTCACCAACACCATCAAGGGCATCGTCGACCGGTCACGCCCGACCATCGATCCGCTCGCCGCCCACCTTGGCCCCTCGTTCCCGAGCGGGCATTCGTCGACGGCGGCCGCGCTGTTTGCCGCGCTGGCGCTGCTCGCCGGCCGGCGACGGTCGCCGCGTGCCCGTGCGGCTCTGGTCGGAATCGCGGTCGGGCTGGCCGTCGCGGTCGCCTGCAGCCGCGTGCTGCTCGACCTGCACTGGGTATCCGACGTGGTCGCCGGTCTGGCGCTGGGGTGGGCCTGGTTCGCGCTCTGCGCGATTGCGTTTGGTGGCTGGGCGCTGCGCCTGGGAGCGGTCGTCGAGCAGGCAAGTCGCCCGCGAGGTGCGAAACCGCCTCAGCGCGAGGCCGGTTCCGCGCGCTCCTGAGCGGTCGCGCGCGGGCCGTCGACCAGCACCCGGGTGTGCAGAGGCCGCAGCAGGCCGTCGCGTCCGGGCTCGGCGCGGAAGATCGTCACGCCCGCCCACCGCCCGTCCAGCTCGATCACCCCGATCGAGTTGTCGAACGTCGGGCCCGCCCGGTAGCGCCATCGCGCGGACGGCCGGCCTACCCCGGCGAGCCGCGCAAGCCCGCCGACGACCACGGCCGCTGCCCTGGTCTTGGTCACGGCGACCACGCGCCGCTCTGCCGGGCCGAGTGGATTCCGGAAGGGGGAGCAGACAACCTGGTGGACGCGGCTGCGGCGTACCTCGAACCGTCCCAGCGACACCTCGGCGACGTACGCGTTGTGCACGTCGCCGCCGACCACGGTGATCGAGGCCGGGGGGTCGTGCCCGTCGCTGCCATCCGCCGCGTCGCGGAGCAGTTGCATCATCCGCTCGAACGACCGCTGGAATGCGGGCCAGTGCTCGAGGTCGAGCGCGCGGCGCAGCTTCTCGCCCAGGCGTGCGCCGAGCCCGCCCCAGGCCCCGGCGCAGAGGGCCTCGCTCCACGCCTCCAGGTAGTGCACTCCAGGCGAGAGGAAGACCGGCATCGAGCTGACGATCACGAGGTGATCAAAGGCACCGCGGCTGTGCTCGATGATCCACTCCCACTCCTCGTCGTCCACCATGTCGCGGCGTCCGTCGGCGAGCACCCGTGCGGCGCGGGAGTCGACGACGAGCACGCGCGACCGGCCGAAGTCACGAAAGTAGGCCCACCGCGAGGCGGCCGATTCACGGTCGGCGTGCTCGGCGAACCGCTGCAGCGGCTCCCCGATGTCACCGCCGGCGGAAGCGAGGCCGTACAGGGGCTCCTCGGCCAGCTCCGGCGGCGCCAGATTCCCGAGATGCTGATAGATCCAGTAGGACATGAACGCGCCCGTGATCCGGTCGTTCCACCACCCCTGAGAACGGGCATCCGCGACCCAATCCCACGAGATGTTCCAGTCGTCGATCACATCATGGTCGTCGAAGATCATCGCGCTCGGCACGGTGGAGAGCAGCCAGCGGATGTCGGGGTCGCTCCACGCCTCGCGGTAGAGGTGGGCGTATTCCTCGAAGTCCGCGACCTCCTCGCCGGGCGGCTGTGACACGTCCCGGCGCGAGCGGATGAAGTCGAGCGTGGCGGGGCTGACCTCGTCGGCGTACACCTGGTCGCCGATCAGCAGCAGCCCATCCGGCCACGGCTCCGATCCACCGCTCAGGCGTCGCGCGTACGCCCACAGCGCGTCCACCCCGAACCCCTCCTCGTGCTCCGTGGGCGACAGCGTGTACGGCTCGCGTTCGGGCGCCCCGACCCGGCAGGAGCCAAACACCAGCCGCGCCTCGCGCTCGCCTTCACGGGTATGGATCGCGCTGGGCGGATGGCCGGAGTCGGCGAGCGGCCAGACCGGCTCCCCGTCGAGCTCCACCCCGTACTCGGTCACGGCGCCCTCCTCCAGGCCCGTCGACACCACGAGCGCGAAGTGGTGACCGAAGGCCTCGAACGTCTCCGCCGTGCGGCCGAGCACACCGACGGTGCATCTCCGATCCGTCTCGACCCAGACAGTGGCCTCCGAACGGCCGACGTATCGAAGCAGCGGGCCGAGGAGGAGCGATGCCATCGCCCGCGATTGTACGCAGGCCGGCCGCAGCGCGTCGAGTCGCTGAGCGGCCTCGATCCCTCATGTGGCTCTCACACGAGGCGGCTAGGGTCGAGCGATGGGATCGACAGGCCCGGTCAGAAGGTCGGCCCGTCCGGAACGCGGCCGGCGCCGCTGGCGTCGCACAGGTGTCCCGGTGGCGCTGGTCTTCCTGCTGCTGCTGGCCCCGGCCGCCTATTCCTACACGACCACGATGATGCAGCCGTCGAGCCTGCCGCTCTGGCCACGCAGCGTGGAGTGGCTGCGAGCGCACCATGGCAACTGGCTCGTCGACGAGGTCGAGCATTACTACTACAGCTGGAAGACGCCCGCGAAGGGTGGTCCCCAGCTGACCAGCCTGCCGACGGCCGGACTCACCGACGCCGCGACGGAGAAGGCCGAGGCGCGACACCAGGCCGGGTACATGCCTCCGCCGATCAGCCCCGTCTTCGCGCACCCGCTGCCCGGCGAAGGCGTCTGGAGAGGCACCGGTCCCACCGTGAACGGGCGCTCGCCGGTGCTCCTCACGACCTTCCGGACCGAGCTCGACTATCCGCGAATCGTCGCCTACGTGGCGTGGTTCGATCACACGCGCACCTCGGTTGCGTGGTACCCGGGACGCTACGAACCTCCCAGCGCCCCCGTCCGGGGCCCGATGTCCGTGCCCCCGGGCCAGCGCTGGCGGCTGTTCGCCACGTTCAACGGCGGCTTCATCTACAACGATGGCGGCAACGGATCGTCGATCAACGGGAGGCAGTACGAGCCGCTCAAGCCCGGCCTCGCAACGCTCATCGCCTATCGGAACGGTCAGGTGGACGTGAAGAGCTGGCACGGCGGCCCGGTCGCCGGCACGCAGGTGGCGTTCGCACGTCAGAGCCTGCCGCTGATCATCGATCACGGACGACTCAACCCAGCCCTCAACGACAGCTCGCAGTGGGGCTTCACGCTCGGCAACGCCGTCCGCGTGTGGCGCACGGGCGCGGGCATCGACCGGCACGGCAATCTGATCTACGCCGCAGCGGATTATCAGACGGTGGTTACGCTGGCGCGGATCCTGCAGCGTGCCGGAGCTGTGCGCGCGATGCAGCTCGACATCAATCCGGAGTGGCCGACCTTGATCACCTACAGCCACCGCGGCGGGCTGGATCCGGTGCGGGTGGTGCCGAACTACCAGCAGCCGCCCACGCGATACCTGGTGCCGGATGACCGCGACTTCTTCGCCGTCTACCGGCGCGTGCCGGGTCCCTTTACAGTTCCGTTCAGGTAACGCGTGACGCGGCTCACCTGACGGCTGGAAGCTGGATCACGAACGCGCCGCCGGGGCCGGGAGCAGCCGTGATCGTTCCTCCGATCGACTCGGCGAGACGCCGCGCCAGCGGCAGGCCCAGGCCGGCACCGGCGGGCTCCGCCGCGGCGCTCCCTCCGCGGATGCCGGGCTGGAAGATCCGCTCGCAGTCGGCCGCTGGCACACCGGCACCGTCGTCGCAGATCGTGAACCTCAGCTCATGCCGGTCGCGCTCGGCCGCCACGGTGACCGTGGACCTGGCGTAGCGGCACGCGTTGTCCACCACGGGCTGCAGGATCCGGCAGGCCAGCTCCAGATCCGCGCTCACCTTGAGCTCCGGGGCCGCGATGTCGGTGGTCACGGTGACGCCGCGGGCCCTGGCCACGTCGGCCGTGGTCTCGACCACGCGGTCGACCACCTGGAGGGCCGAGCAGAATCCCCGCCTGTCGCCTACCGCTGCCCGGGCGGCGCCCAACAGAGCGTCGATGATCCGGGTCATCGCGCGCACGTTGCGTTCGATGGCCTCGAGGGCGGCGCGGTACTCCTCCATGTTGCGATCGCGGCGGAGACCCAATTGGGCCTCGGCGGCGATGCGTGCAAGGGGGGTGCGCAGCTCGTGGGAGATCTCGGCAGAGAGCCGTTGTTCGCGCCGCAAGGCGTCGGCTGTGCGTTCCAGCAGCTGGTCGAGGGTGTCGGCCAGCTCGGTCAGCTCGTCGTGCGGCGGCCCCTGGTTGAACCGGTGATCAAGGTCGTGCTCGCTCCACGTCCGGGCAGAGGCGGTCATGGTGGACACGGGGCGCAGCGCCCGGCTCAGGATCCAGCCGGCAACCGCGGCGTTGACAGCCAGCAGCAGCAGACAGAGGACGATCGACGCGACGAGCGCGGTCTGCTGGGCCTGCTCGTAGGCAGCGAGTGACACCCCGGCGACGACCGTCCCCAGGCGGCGTCCGTTGCGGACGACCGGTGCTGCGTACAGGCGAACGTCCGTCCCGGGGACATCGGTGGTGCGAGACGAGCCCCGCGCCAGGGCGTGTGCGGCGGCGGTCAGGGCCGGATCGACGCGAGGTGACTCGAGCGACCGGTCACCGGCGAAGATCCAGATCGGCGTGTCGCCGACAGCGGCGTCCGGCGCTTCGCCGACGGCGAGCTGCCCGTGGCTGGTCGTGAGCGCGGGCAGCTGCGCGGTGGCGCGCGCTCTGGCCCGGTCGGTCGCGTCGGCGTCCAGCCTGTGGGCGAAGAGCAGGTTGAAGCCGATCACCAGCACACACATCGTCGCCCCGACGGACAGCACCGTGGCGAGCAGCAGGCGGCTGCGGATGCCGCGCGGTCTTGCGATCACCGCAGCGAGTACCCAACGCCGTGAACGGTCTTCAATCCAGGAGCGCCCGGGAGCGCGCGGAGCTTGCGGCGAAGTCGTGTGATGTAGGCATCGAGCGTATTGTCGTGCACGATGGCGCCGTGCGGCCAACCCGCCTGGATCAGCTCCCGCCGGCGAACGACGTCGCCCGAGCGGGCGGCCAGGGCGGAGAGCAACCTGAATTCGGTTGGCGTCAGGCCGACCGTCTCGCCACCGCACTGGGCCGCGTGTGCGATCGGATCGACCACCAGGCCGCGCGCGTCCGATGGTGGGATGGTGTGGCGGCGAAGCAGCGCGCGCAACCGCGCCACTAGCTCGGCGAACGCGAACGGCTTGGTCAGGTAGTCGTCCCCGCCGGCGGCGAACCCGGACAGCCGGTCAGGAAGCGCGTCACGCGCGGTCAGGAAGACGATGGGCGCCGTGACGCCGCGCGTCCGCAGGGCCTGGCATAGGTCACGACCATCGGCATCGGGGAGGCCGATATCGACGACCAGGCCGTCAGGAGGATGCGCGTCTGCGAGCTCCAGAAGATGGCCGGCCGTGGCTGCCGCCATCACGGCGAACCCCTCCTCGCGCAGGCCGCGCAGGATGGCGCCGCGCAACTCGGCGTCGTCCTCCGCGATCAGGATTCGCGGCTCGGTCACTCCTCGCGAAGTATGGCACCAAGCGGCATCCGGCCGATCCCGCGGATGGTGATGAAGGCAGCGATCGTCCCTGCCGCCAGCGCGGTTACGGCCAGCACCGCAACGAACCCCCAGGGCACGGTCAGCTGGCTGGGCGGCGGGTCGAACACGTGCTGCAGCATCGCCACCAGCATCAGTGAGACCAGCCAGCCGAGCACTGCTGCGAGCAGCAGCGCGGCTCCCAGCACGACCGCCACCTCTGTCCACACGAACATGCCGATGTCCCGCAATGAGGCGCCGAGTGCAGCCATCGTGGCGAACTCGTGCCGACGCTCACTGATGGTGAGCGTGACGAACAGCGCCATGGCGGCGGCGGCCAGGGCGACCGCGAACGCCTCCTCGATCCGGCTGATCCCGGTCAGGTCGACGGTGGTGATCGAGCTTGTCGTCTGGCGCACCTGGTTGCTGATGTTCTTCACGGACGCACCGGTCGGCGCCACCCTGGCGGCCACCGCAGCGGCCACCGACGCGGGGTTGCCGGACGTGCTTGCGAACACCACGTTCGGCCCGGGCCCGTGCGTCACACTGTCGAGGTACGCCAGATTGGTCACCATGAACGAGTCCTTCGGCGCTGCCGGGAACTCCTGGACGACTCCCACGACGTGAAACGGCGCCACGCGAAAGCGGCCGGTCAGGTGGTCGAGCACCCGCAGCTTGAGCAGGTCACCGACCCTGAGCTGATAGTCGGTGATGGTCTCCTTCGAGACGAGGATGCCGTCCGGCGTGGAGCGCAGCCTGCCGAGCACCTGAAGTGCGCTGCCACCGATGAAATAGGAATCGCGGAGCGTCGTTGCGCCGGTCAGGGTCGAGGCGTCGATCCCGTACGTGTCCTGCAGATCCGGGCCCACGTAGGCGTAGTCGTGGTTGACGGCGGTCGTGGCGCTGACGCCCGGAACGCTCGCCACGGTAGCCGCCAGGTTGCTGCTCGTGGCGACGCCGGGCGGAGCCGTGACGACCACGTCGGCGCCCAGGGTGAGCTGGGCATCGACGTTCGCCTGCTGGTTGTACGTCGCGGTGAAGACGCCGAGGTTGACGCCAAAGGCGAGGAGGAGGCCGGCGACCACGAGTCCGCGGTTGATCGCCGTCCCGCGGCGGCTGATGCTGGCGAGCAGAAGTCCACGAAGCCCATTCGGGCGGTTGCCGCCGACCCGTCCGGCGGTCCAGGCCACGAGCCGGCCTTGCAGACGCACCAGCAGCAATGTGGCGCCCAACCACAACAGCGCCGGTGCGAAGAACATGTAGACCGACAGCGACAAGGTCGGGTTGGAGTCGGGGTTGACGACCGCCGAGAAGCCGGTGCTGGCGGTCAGCCAGTAGATCAGCCCGCTGACCGCGAGCGCCGCGAGGTCGAGGTACAGGCGCTGCCAGAGCGGGCGCTTCGATCGCCTGGCACTGCGCCGCGATTCGCTGATGGTCGCGCTCAGCACTCCGGCGGTTGCAGCGACGCGGGCGGCCAGGGCGCCGGCGATCGCGAGCGCAACACAGGCGGCGAGCGTTGCGGCGATCCGCAGCGGCGTCAGCCCTGCCGTCCCGATCAGCAGCCGTACCGAGGCAATCGCGAGGCCGGCTCCGAGCAGGCCGCTGATCACGCCGATCAGCACGCTCTCCACCCCGGCAAGCGTGAGCAGATCGCGGCGTGTGGCTCCCCGCGCTCGGAGTAGGCCGAGGTCGCGGCGGTCACGATCGGCGGTGCCGAGGGCCGCCAGATAGGCGAGGCCGAGGGCGATCAGTGCGCCCGGGACCGCGAGCATGATGTAGAGCGTCTGGGCGTAGAGCGCGTCTCCTGCGGCGCCGTTCAACCCGTCTGACAGGTTGTCGACGAACTGCACTCGCCCCGGGAGGCTGCGCGTGACGCGGTTTCGGATCTGTGTCGCCTGGCCGAGAGCATGGGCGGGACTTCCGGTCAGTGCCGCCGGGTCGATCTGCGCCTGCACCTGCCACTGCACGCCGGTCTGCGCGCCCGGCACCGCATTGGTCGCGGCCGATCCGGGCTGCCGGTACGCCGGCGCAAGCCGCGTGGCGAAGGTCTGCAACGGCATCACGATGATCTCAGCCGGCGGCTGGGCGGGCGCCGGCCCAAGCAGCGGGTTGAGTGGCTGGAAGAGGACATCGGGAGCAGTGACCAGCGCGATCCCGCTGACGGCGAACCGCCGTGGCGCGGCACCTTTGACCGGAACCACGGAGATCGTGTCGCCGATCCTGGCCTGCAGCGTCGCGGCCAGCTGCTGGTCGAGCACGACGCTGCCGGCTGCGAAGCGGCCCTGGAGCATGCGCAATGTGCTGAGGTGCGCGAGGTAGTCCGGCGGGACGGCGAGGATCGATCCGCTGGCCGAGCTGATGCGGCCCGCCGGCGCGGTGTGGCCAGACTCGGCAAACGGCGCCGTCGCGGACGCCGACGCCTGCAGCACGTCGCGCTGGCGTGCCACGGCGGCGGCGACGGCCGTGGCCTGTCGCTGTGAGCCGACCGGTCCCTGCCAGTCGAGAGGCACGGAACGCACGGCGGTCGCGGTCATGGTCGTGAGTGAGTGGCTGACGAATGTCAGCATCGAGCCCAGCATGGCCACCGCAGCTGCGAGCACCAGCACACGCACCGCCGTTCGTCCGGGCGCGCGGCGAAGCGCCGACAGCGAGAGCCTGAGGCTGATCATGCCAGCGACCCGTGGAGCAGCACGCGGCCATCGTGCAGCTCCACCTCGCGGTCGAGACGCGCTGCCACGTCGGCGTCGTGGGTCGCGATCACGAGCGTGAAGCCCACCTGCTGCCGGAGCGCCTCGATCAGGTCGAGCACACGCTCGCCGGTGTCCGAATCGAGATGCCCGGTCGGCTCGTCACAGAGCAGCGCCCGGGGCTGCTGCGCGATGGCGCGGGCCAGCGCCACGCGCTGGGATTCACCGCCCGAGAGTTCCGCAGGCAGGCTGTCGGCCTTCGCTTCCAGCCCGACCAGGCGCAGCAGCTCGATCGGCGAGTACGGCGATCGGGCACTGGAGACGCATTCGGCGAAGGCGATGTTCTCGTAGGCGGTGAGGGTGGGCAGCAGGTTGGCGCCCTGGAAGACGTAGGCGATGCCGCTTGCGCGGACGCTGCGTCGAGCGCGCGCGTCCAGGGAGGAGAGCGCGACACCGTCCCACTCCACGACCCCGGAGCTGGGCACGAGCAACCCGCCCATCGCGTGCAGCACCGTGGTCTTTCCCGACCCTGATCGGCCGCGCAACGCCACCGACTCGCCTTCCTGGACGACCAGGTCGAGCGCCGAGAGGGCGGTCACGCGTGAGTCGCCCTGCCCGTAGGCGACCGTCACGTTTCGCAGTTCGATCAGCGGATGGCCGGTCGTCATGTCGCACGCCCGTCTCGAAGTTCGATCACGTCGTCCGCACGCTCCCGGACGCGTGGCGAATGGGTGACGACCACGACGGTGCTGCCCGCGGTATCCCGTAGGCCGAGCAGTGCGTCGATCACCAGCCGCTCGTTTGCCGAGTCGAGCTCGCCGGTCGGCTCGTCGGCCAGCACCAGCGGCGCGCGCCGGGCGGCCGCCGCGGCGATGGCGACGCGCTGCTGTTCCCCACCCGAGAGCGAGGCCGGGCGATGTGTCATCCGGTGCTTCAGGCCGAACTGCTCGAGCGCGGCCCGGGCCGGCCCGGCGACATCGTCCGAGCCGCCGAGCCGCAGCGCCATCTCCACGTTCTCGAGCGCCGTCAGCGACGACCACAGGTTGTCCCGCTGGAAGACGATGGCGACGGTTCGCGCCCGATGGCGCGACAGCTGCTGCTCATCCATCCGGTCAAGCGGCCGGCCGAACGCCCGCACCTCCCCTGCAGACGGTGTGTCCAGCCCGGCGGCGAGGTGCAGGCACGTGCTCTTGCCCGACCCGGAGGGGCCGTACACGGCGGTCACGCTGTGGGCAGGCACCTTCAGCGAGAGCCCCTTCAGGGCGACGGTCTCGGTCGTCCCGGAGGAGAAGATCCGGAACACGTCGAGCAGTTCGAGAGCCGGCGGTTCGCGCTCGTCCTCGGCCGGCGCCGGCTCGACGTAGAGGCTGGTCAATGCCACCGGAAGCTCTTGATCATCTGGCAGTAGGCGTCGACGTTGTCGACTCCCTGCGGTGTGCCCAGGTCGACGACCGCGCGCCTCGCGCCGTGCCCCAGGTAGTAGCGGTCGACGCCGAGCTGGACGCGTTTGCCGGTAACCGGGCTGGGCGCGCCGAGGGTGGTGTAGACAACCTTCGCCGACACCAGCGGCAACTGGACGGTGGCGCCCTGGTTGGTGCAGGTCGGGTGCGCAGCCACCGACACGACCTTCAGGGACGGTGTGGTCGCGGTCAGCGCGGCGACGGCTGCACGAGCCTGGGTGGCGGTCGCGGCCCCGGGCTCGATCACGATCCGAGCGAGGTTGCTCTTGTCCTGGAACAGCACCCGGCTGCCGGAACCGCGCCTGGCCCAGCCCTCCGGATAGCTCATCGAGTAGCCCTCGGCCGCGTTGTGGTAGGGGAGGAACACCTGGTTGTCCGGGATGTCGCCGGCCGCGGCGGATTGCGCCTCCGCGACCAGCGCGCCGGCGCCCGACGATGACGCCGGCTGGCTCGACGCCGGCGCCGAGGAACCGGGTTGGGGTGTCACCGGCGACTGGGTCGACGCGGAGCCGGAGCTGCCGCAGGCGGTCGCGAGCGGCAGCGCGGCGATCGCGGCGGCGATGAGGATTCGAGTGCGTGTGGGCATGCCAGCATCCTGCATGCACCACCCTGAACTCCGCCTGAATACGGTTAGCGAAGGATGCCGGTGTGGCCGAGCGAGTAGCGGCCGGGCTGCGGCCACACGCAGAGGCCGTGCGGGCTGGCGCCGACCGGGATCTTCGCCAGCAACCGCCCGTTGCGGGTGCTGATGGCGTAGACGACGTCGTTGTAGCGCCCCGAGACCCACAGCACCCGGCCGTTCGCCGACACGCCGCCCATGTCGGGGCTGCCGCCGCCGGGAATCCACCACTTCTTGACGACCCGGCCGGTGCGGAAGCTGATCACCGAGATCGAGCCCTCGCCCCGGTTCGTGGCGTAGAGATACCGGGCGTTGCGGCTGGGGTACAGCCCGTGCACGCCGGCTCCGGTGTGGATGAACCCGGTCACCTTGAACCGCCGGCCGTCGATCTTCCAGAGGCCGTTGGCCATCATGTCGGCCACGTAGAACAGCTTCCCGTCCGGGGCCAGCTTGATGTCCTGCGGCATCCCGCCGGCGCCGTCCGGCAGCTGCAGCGTGCCGATCACGCGTTCGCGCTTGACGTCGACCTTCAGGATCTGCCCGGAGAACTCGCAGGTTGCGAGCAGGTAGCGGCCGCTGGCCGAGAAGTCCATGTGATCCACCCCCGCACACGGCACATGCAGCGAGTGGATCAGCCGGAACGTGTGCGGGTTTCGGAAGTCGAGCCGGTCGAGCCGCTCGGCGACCACGATCGCCCGGCTGCCGTCGGGCGTGAAGTAGAGGTTGTACGGATCCGCGACCGGGATCGGCCGGCCGGGGCGGCCCGTCACCGGGTTGATCGGCGTCAGCGTGTTGCTCCGATCGTTGGTCACGTACAGCCGCTTGAGATCCCACGACGGCACCACGTGCTGGGGCTCCAGGCCGACCGGGAACTGCCGGATCACCCGCCGCGTGGCTGGGTTGATCACATCCACGGTGTTGCTCCCGGAGTTGGGCACGTAGATCAGCGGGCGCGCCCGCCGCGCCGCGCCCGTCAGCATGTTGGCGCCGTCGTGGGCGTAGACGTTGATCTGGTGCGTCGGTGCCGACCCCGCGGCGCGTGGCGTCGACGCGTCGATGCCGCCGGCAGCCGTGGCGCCGTGCGAGCCGCCGGCGACGGCGATCTGGTCTTCGGCCGCGACCGCCCGCGGATGTGGCGGCGCAGCTGCGGGCGCCACCCGATCGTCGCGCTGTGCCAGTGCCAGCAGCAGTACCGCGGTGGCCATTGCGATCGTGATCACCGGCCAGAGCACTCGCGATCCCCTCGGTGGCTGCCTCCGGCGGTCGTGGCGTCCGCGTGAGGTCACCATCGAGCCAAACCGTAGCGCCGCGCACCCCGCCGATTGTTGAGCGGTCGTTAACCCGGCCGCGGTGGACGGGGCGTCACAGACGCCACGACGCCGTGGTTGCAGGCTGTAGGCAGGTTGCGCCGGCGCCGATACACCCACAGGATGCACCATCGCTCAATGACCTGCCGCGCCGTCATCGGAACGATCCTGGTGCTCTGCCTGCTGGGGATGACCGCGGCCCAGCCGAACGCCGTGCCCGTGAAGGTCGAGCGCCCCGCCGTCACCGCATCAGCGCCCTGCGGAGCACTTGCGGGCACCGTCCCGCACGTTCGCTCCGTCGTGCTGGTGATGATGGAAAACCACGCGACCCCGGTGCTCGGCTCGATGCCGTACCTGCACGCCACCGCGGCACGCTGCGCCCGCGCCGCCGGCTACTACGCCGTCGCGCACCCCAGCCTGCCCAACTACATCGCGCTCACCAGCGGCCACATCCCCAGCGGCATCCGCGGCCGGGACTGTGAGCCCGGCGGCAGCTGCCTGTCGCGCGATCGCAGCATCTTCGGGCAGACCCACGGCAGCTGGCGGGTGTGGGCGCAGTCGATGACGCGCCGCTGCCAGCGCCAGACGATCGGACGCTATGCGACGCGTCACACCGCGGCTCCCTACTACACGCGGATCCGCACCCAGTGCAGGGCCAGACAGATCCCTTTGGATGGCCCTCGCCACGGCCTGTCGGCGACGCTCAACGCCGATCGGCTGCCCGCGCTCTCGATGGTCGTGCCCGACGTGCGAGACGACCAGCACGACGGCTGCATCTCCTGCGGCGACCGCTTCGCTCAGACCTGGATCGGCCGGATCGTTCGCAGCGCCGCCTACCGCCGGGGGGACGTCGCCGTGTTCGTCACCTGGGATGAGGACGACTACAGCTCCGGCAATCACGTGCCGCTGGTGGTCGTCTCGCCCTACACGACGCCCGGCTCGGTCGCGCGCGGCCGCTTCACCCACTACGACCTGCTGCGAACGATGGAACGCACACTCGGATACGCCCCGCTCGGCTCCGCGCGGACGCGGTCTGACAGCCTCGCCCGGCAACTCGGGCTCGGCTAGCGCGGCACCAACCGCGCCAGCTTCTCGCGGTCGGTGATCAGGTCGATGGCGGCGATGCGGCCGTGGGCGATCGTGAAGCTGACCACGGCGATCGGTTGGCTGGGCCGTCCCACCACCAACCCGGCGTCGCTCTCGGTCACCGACCCGCGCATCCGGTCCTGGCGCTCGCCGCCGCCGCCGGACGATGAGTGAGGGCGGCACCTTCTGTCCTTAGATCACCCTTGTGGGCGAGTGCATGGTCACGGTCTTGGTCGATGGCAGGTGTGCGCGCAGGGTTTCGTCGCGAACGGTGACTGGTTGGTATGGGAGAAGATGAGGCGGGGGAGAGTTGACACCGATGCCGGTCGTGAGTTGGCCGGGCTCTACGAGGAGCATTCGGGGCCCGTGTTCGCCTTCGGTCTGCATCTTTGCGGGTCTCGGTCGGACGCCGAGGATCTGGTTCAGATCGCGTTCCTGCATGCGCACCGGGCGCTCCTGCGTGGGGAGCGCCTGGTGAATCCGCGAGCCTGGCTGATCACCGTGGTCAAGCGTCAGGCCTTCAACCGGTGGCGCGACCGTCGCGAGATCCCTGCAAGCGAGTCGATGACGGAGCCAAGCGCTCCCGATCACGACAGCGCCGTCGACGAGCTCGCGCGGGTGCGGCTGCTGCTGTACTCGCTGCCGGAGGCGCAGCATCAGGCGTTCGTGCTTCGGCATTGGAGCGGCCTTTCCAACCGCGAGATCGCCGGCGTGCTCGATACTTCGGAGTCGTCGGTGGAGTCGCTGCTGGTACGGGCTCGCGCGGCGATCGTCGCGTCGGGACCGGCCGACGAAGAGTGCGTTGCGCTGCGTCAGCGGCTGACCGACAATCGCGACCTCACCCCGGCCCAGTCAAGCCACGTCGCGCGGTGCAGGGGTTGTGCTCGGGCACACCAGCGGCTGACCCGTGCCGCCGCCGCGGTCGTCGTGCTGGGTCTGGTTCCACGTGCTCACGTGGCGCAGGCGCTGGCGTCGGCGGTGCCCGGTTTTGCTGGCACGGCCGGGGTCGGGGCAGGCGCTGCGTCAGGAGCAGGTCTGGCCGCCAAGGTCACCGGCACCAAGACGGCGATCGCCACGTTCGGCTCGCTGATTGCCGTGGCCGCGGCGGCGCCCGTCGCGCTGCATGTGACACACCATCTGCCGACGATCTCGCATCATGCATCCGTTTCGGCGTTCACGCACGGATCGCTGGGTGGGGCCGGGCCGAGCGCCGTCTCGACCGGGCCGAGCCAAGGTGCCGGCGCTGCCGCCCACCAACAACCGGCCAAACGCAACCCGCAGAAGCTGCGGCCTGATCGGCATCCCGCCGAGCACCAGACCAGTCACAGCGGCGATAGCCAGGGCGACTCCGCATCCGGAGCCGAGCCGGGAGCGACGGCGTCCTCGGACGGCGACTCGCAGGGCTCTTCGGCGACCGGCCTGGCCCCGGGCGATCCGCAGGGACAGGACACCGGCGGTGGAGCTCCCTCCGGTTCCAGCGGGGACGGGTCGTCGCAGGGCGATGGTGGCGGCAGCTCCAACGGCCAGTGAGCCCGTCGCCCGTGACAACCGGTGCATGCAACACCATCATCGCAAGGCACACGCGGGATGAGGGAGCTGGCGACGTCACCATCGGCGCCCGCCCATCCCCAAGCCAAGGACCCCCTCGATCGGGTGATCTTCGCCGAGCTGGTGAAGGGTATCGCCAGGTCGCGTGACTTTTGGATAGTGCCGCCGAAGGATCGAGCGGC
>Ga0079220_10000060_pt1 | contig 21153 bp, 44 predicted proteins | sample GAAS100_FD_75071 | JGI IMG/M metagenome (GOLD analysis project Ga0079220, IMG submission 75071) | Agricultural soil microbial communities from Georgia to study Nitrogen management - GA AS100 | ecosystem: Environmental > Terrestrial > Soil > Agricultural land | place: USA: Georgia | collected... | reverse complement strand
GCTTCGCATCTATTGCGGGCGCAAAAGTGACGCGGGGGAGTACCTTAAATTTTTTGCAATGGAGGGGCAAGGCTTGCCCGTGGTGCTGCTATCTGCTGTCCCTTCACTGTAGCGGGCTCCTAGTGTGTGCGCCTATTGTAGGGCATGTAATGCAGTGTATAGACCTAATGCAGAAAGGCTACTATTTGGGGTAAGGAATGGGCAAAAATAAACCCCTCGCATTTGGAGGGGTCTACTTGTCATAGCGTCAGCCTTTAAGGTTAGTTAATGGTTAAACGTTGACCGAATGTAGGGAATAGATGGCACAATAAAAAACCCCTCCGCATGGGGAGGGGTTAGGGTTACTAGGTTGGTCCTAGCTGGTTAGTACATCAATGATCCAGCAGACCAGGAGGAGGACAACCAGGCGCAGGATGTCCGCCCATTCGCTGTAACTCTTCACGGTTGCAGGGGTTTGCCGTTTCCGCTGTGGCCTACCATTGGCGAGTTATAAAAATTCCTGTCTTGTCTCAGAAATTTACCTACATGGATGGCGTAAACCTTACCCCTTGGTGTTACTTGTCGCTGTGTCCTGTGTTTACGATCTACCAGGATAACCCTAACACCTTGGAGAAATCCAAAGTAATAAACCGGCACAATTACTACTGTTAATTGGGCATGGTGAACAGATTGAACTGAAAGCCAATTTTCTATTTTTGCTTTCATCTCCTCCGCTGTGTTGGTCCCATTCTGGTACCAGCTATATATACAATCGTGGAGGGTGTCCGTCATTGCCTGGCTAATCCTGTGAATACTCACCTGGCCGTAAATTGGATGTTTCATAAAGTGTGTGTTTTTGTTTCTTGATTCGTTTTTACTTTGTCCCTCCCCATTGCCTAACGTCTGCTTTGCTGCATCCGGTCACCTTGTTGTATCGGCAAATAATACCCCTCTCTCTGCAAAGGTAGGTAGGTGATTCGCTGGTTTTTTCCCATTCCCCTACATCTGCCAAGAGTGCAAAGGACTGTTGTAAATAAAAATCACCATAGCCATATTCAAAAGGTGCTCTATACTCTCTCTCATCTTTCATCCCAAAATTGACAATGACGATTGATGAAACGTAGCTATTCCCGTTGACCTTATCCCTCCATTCCTTCGCGTTTACGTCAATGGTCTGCACCTTTCCGAATTTGCAAGGTAATTCTATCAACAGTTCTTTTTCCCATTTGTCGTTAAGGACTGCGAACACCTTACCCGTCTCTGTCATTGCAAAGTGTGAATAATGGTAAACGCTGGTCCCATGAATTGCCTGAACATTGCAAACGCCAAACATGGCGTAAGATGAGGAGGAAGTATAGGCCAGTCCTAAAACCTGGTCAATTGCTTTGAAGGTGTTACCAAAGGTCACCCGTTTACCATTGTGCAGCGTCACCGATTTGTGCGCAAAGTGTTTTCTAATTTCCTTTTGGACCTTAGAAAAATCTTCTTTTGTCCATTCTGATTTGAATTTCATAAAGTGTGTGTTTTTGGTTAAGTGAAATTATTTGATGAGTGAACCAATGCCCGCGGCAATGGTGAAGAGTGCAACAGCGGCAACCAGTCCCCCAAGGAAAAGGTATGCAATGGCCGCGGTCTGTTTAATGCTCCTTGCCTGTCTTGCTGTTTTCATAGTGTTGTTTTTTAGTGTGTGTTTTTTGTTGCGTTCCAATACTCAAAGGTAATATTTTAAAACCTTACCACAACAATAAACGCAAAAATATTTTTGCATTTGCATTCTCTGCCATCCGACCAGGCACCAGCGAACGAATGTGCAACGAAACGAAAACTAGCTTAGAGGTTCGAAATTTATTGACCAGGCAGGTCCACCTAAATTAGAGGTTCAAAAATTATTGAACGAAGTGATCTCCCTGAATTTTTCTTCAGAGATGTTTGCCATGAACTTGCGATAGAGATCAGGATCATGCTCCTGGATGACTGGCAATAGCTGCGAAATGTTTTTCAACTCTTTCCACTCATCGCCTGCCGGATTCTCGATGGCCCTGTTGCATCCGTGGCAAGCTGGCCAGAACAGCCTGCGATCCCAAATCAATTCCGTTTTATGAATCTGTTTGAGCCTTGCCCTGGCGATGGTGTGTGCTGATCCGCAAGCTGGCTGCTGGTTGCATCCACGGCAGACCTGCTGAGGGCTCCCTACATAGGCCCGCTGAATTGCTTCACTGTAACGTTTCTTTATCGTGGCCTCACTGACTCGCGATCCGTCAGAACAGTAATAGAGGTTCATTTTTATTTGATTGGACTGATCTCCCTGAAACACGAAGCCCCAGGAAATTCTGGGGCTAAGTGCGAAGCATGAGTAGCATGGAGTCCTTGCAATCTGGTGAGTAAAGATAATCAGAATATTTTGGAAACAAATGAGCCGGGAGACAATCCGCCTGACTGAATCCCGGCCCTACCTAAACCTTGTGAGAGATTCGAATCTACCTATCTCCTGGGAGTTTTCCAACAGGGTATATGGTGATGCTGCCGAGTATTTTGCGACCGGCTTCCTTCAACGACTTGGCGTAAGCATATTCCTCCCTTGTGATTGATCCAATGCGCCGCGAGAGGTGGCCATTGATGTCACGCTCCAATGCGTTAAACAGTCTCACGATCACACCATAAGTCGGGTATTGCGACATCTCCTCCGGATCGAAGAAAATGAATTCGTTGCCGAACTCTTCGAATAGCACTCCCTTTTTCTCAAGGCTCTCACGGAACTCGATGTTGGGTCTCTGATCTGCTGCCATAGGTTATTGATTAAAATCCTTCGTGAACTTTGGTGTAACTGTTCTGTATTTTCATCCACATCTCATAGGTCACATCTTGTGGCTCCGGAATCACGATATTGAATTCATCGATGGCCCACTGCTTAACCTGGTTGACGTAAGCTGCGAACTCTTTGGTGTCCATGTCAGCGGTTGACCTGCCCATGATCTCTGCGCCTCCACGTGGCAACTGAACAATCTCGGCATTGAACTTTCGCTTGCAAATCTCATGCAGCCGCTCATGTGTAATGCCAGACTCAGCGCCGATGATGTTCAGGGTGGCGTGATAGTATTTGTTTGCGTTCAGACTACGGATCGGCTTGTTCTTCTTGATTGTGATGCAGTAGTCCCCTGGCGGTAGTTCGCGCAGCAGTCGCCCGAATTTCTGGTGCTCCGCTTCATCGCCAGCCTTGTAGACGTGGATGGTCATTACTTCTCTGCAAGTAGTTTGCTTCTCTCTATCTCGATGAAGTTTTTCACCATTTCGAATGCACCCAGGACTTCTATACCGTTCATCTGCTCATAGCGATAATCCCAAGTCATACTGCCTGACTGATCCGGTTTGATCAAGATTCGTAAGTGTTTTCCCTTCGGAATCACGGATACCTCTTCGATGGCTTGTTCCAGACGATCCTGAATTTGCTTAATGTATTGCGGATCATCAGAGCCAATGTGGGCTGCGAAATTCGCTGCGATTTCTTTTGGTGTGCTCATAGTGGTGTTGTTAATGATTTGAACGGATCAGATCGCTTCACGTACATGCGGCCATCCTTCTCGAATTGCTTCAGGTCTGCCAGAATTTGATCCTTTCGTCCCTTGAGTTCCTCCGGAAATATTCTGCATCGTGAAATGGTGCCGTCAGGTTGTTTGAGATACCAAACGCCATCGATCTGCACCTCTGCCGCCTTCAGTGGACGCAAGTCCTTTTCGTGATCAGCGAACTTCAGCATATCCACTTACCCTCATGCGCTCTCATGAACCACGCTGCAATGCTACGCCTGAATGCTTCGTTGCGTCCTATAACAACAGCGACTACTTCCGCTGGATGATCACTCTTTTCGACGGCGAACTGCATGAAGATTCCAAACTGCATTGCGACCGGAATTTCGTGGTACTTGATGCTAAGTTTGGGGTTGGGAGCACTGAACAGATCAAGCCAATCTACGCGCTCCTTGTACTCATCGATCCATTTGCAGAACACTCCCATCTCGCCTGGATACAAGTCCATCATCTGATTCCAGAAGTTATCCTTGGTGAGTGTGTCCATTGGTTCAGGCCCAGGATCGAATAGTGATGTCTGACCTGAAGATAACTCTTGTGGCTGTGATTTCTCAATTCTTTGTGTCAGTCGCAACAGATCGCGCTGCATGAATTGTTCGCGTAGCGGATTGAGTGGATCATGCTTGATCGGTTGAGTGGCCAAGTCGCGAATCTCATCGTGGAGTTTCTGGGCACAACGCTTTAGTATCCTCATGCGCCTGGTGTCTCCTTCTCTGATTTCAAAGTCCTTCATATTTCAAAATGGTAAGTCGTCATTGCCAGCGGTTGCCTTCGATTCGGTCTCGAAGAAGTTTGCAACGGTCTGTTCGTTCTTCTTCTCTGATCCTGGGGCCACACTGCCATCGATAGGGCAGATGTCGTTGAAGTAATACCTCCTCCTGATCCAGTCGAATCGTATGCCCTCGCATTCGCCGCGGTTGCAGCCTACTATCTCTGCCTTGCGTTGCTTCAGGTTGAAGAACGTCACGTTTGGATCATTGGGTTGCTTGTGCCGCAGTGGCCGGTAGATTGAATACTGGCCATCCATGTTGATGTCCCACGCTGATCCGCCAAGCTGCATGAATTGGTTCACCACCTTGTACCTGCCATCCTTTTCCTTCTGGTCTGTCATCGATTTCGCGTGGCTGATGAAGTTCACTGATGTGTTGGTGGACAGCGCGAACTCTTTCGCCTCGATGAATACCTTGGTCATCATGTGATCACCGCGCTCCTCGCCTTCCAGAATGAATGCCTTGAACGGATCGCCCAAGAACACATCGATGCCGTAGTTCTCGTACATGAACCTGAAGATGTCCATTACGTTTTTGAATCTCCTGTCGTGCGGATATACGATGAAGAAATGCTTCTCGACCCACTCCATCGCAGCATAGTACTCGTCCAGAATCATCTGCGGTTTGTGAATTCGCTCCGCCACGTGCTTGTACGGCGTTATTCCTTTGTACGTCCACACCAATCCGTTGTAGATGTCGTTGGCTGTGATCTTGATCTTCTTATTCGACTGACGGACTGAACTCATGTCCTCCTGTTTGAACATGCAGAACTTCCAATCATCGCGCATGGCTTTGACGACCGCCAGATAGTCGAAGAACGTGCCTTTCCCATCGTTGCTCCACCCATACCAACCATTGATGAATCCTCGCATCCACTTGAACACGGAATCGAGTTGGGTGATGCCGGAGGCCTCTCCGCTTTGAGCGCCGTCAGACCACTCCTTGCTCATCGATGCGATGTCCGGAGCGTAGTAGCTTGGATCGATCTTTACTTTTTCGCCCATGCTGCTATCTCTTTGATTCTGCTTTCGAGCCGGTCTACCAATCCGAGTGCGTCTATTGTGTCGTCATGTGCTTCAGCGATGACCATGTTCGCCATCCTGATAGCCTCCCTGCGCATGGCCATCTCGATGATGATCCTGGCGTGGTATTCGATATTGGCTGCGCTGCTCACCCTGGAACACAACTCTGCGATGTAGTAGGCTCCTCCGATCTCTTCCAGCCTACCGAGTTTACTCAGGAACCGTACCACGGTGCGCATGTCGATTGGGTGCTTCTCCTTGTGCATCGTGATCAGGGCACCGTAGATGATCACATGATGATCGAATCCAAAGTGCTCCGGCAGCAGGAACTTGGCCACCTTGGCCAGTGGGCTCTCCCCGCGGGCTTTCATTCCTCCAATGTCGATCTCGGGTCCGAGAGACTCAAGAATTGCAGCACCAATTACCGCCTCCTCCAACGATGTGTCCCGTGGCGGAATCTTACCAAGGGTGATGTCGATTTCCTTTTTGAAGGCTGTGATCAGCACTTCAGTGTTCTGAATCAGTTCCTCGTCCTGGCCAATGCGAATGCGCTCCTTCTCGGTGAGCCCTGACTGTTTGCTCAACGTTTCAATACCAGCCTTCTTTTTCTTGAGGATGTATTGGATGACACCGATTGCCTGATCTACTTTTTTCATTTCAATCGTGACAAAATCCTGCCTGACATCCTGCCCCCCCCCCTTCGAAATTAAAATCAGCCTGAAGGCCAACGTTTTTGATTTGGGTGTAGGTCATTTCCTTCTTCCAACGCTTGTCCTTGCGCTCTTGCCTTTCCGCCCACGCCATCTTCTTTGGGTTCGTATCGAAATTCTTCCTTAACTGCTGAACTGACTTCCAAAAACAAAATACACAGTTTGAATCGGGAGGAAATTTTAGGCCTGTTGTCTGAACCCACTTGTAAATCGTGTAATGGCCAATTCGATCCGTGATTAATGGGAATTTCACGCTCCGCCACCCCTGCTCCACCTTGAAATCATCACCACGTTCCTTTTCATCGAACCGAAAGCCTATGTTCATCACCACATCACCAAACTGTTTGGAGTATTTCTGGATCGGGCGCAGTTTCATTTCTCTGGTGCAATAGCGCCACACCTGATTTGGCAGGTGCTTTCTAAACTTGATTGTCCTGTCGAATGTCTTTCCTGAAATCCAAGTGATCTCTCTGCCAATTAACTGTTCAAGGTCAAACATGGCGTAGAGCGTTAAGTCATCCTCTGCTGTAGCAATGAACTCATCGCCTAATTTGTCTGATACCCGCTGGACAAGTGCTTTATCTGTAGGGGCGCACTCAGGATCGTTTAGACGAATCAATGCAAATACATTCTTGTCAGCCGGGTAGTGTGCTGCCATGTAGGAAGATGTTTTGCCTCCCGATATGGAATTAACAGTAATCATTTCACCAATATAACTTTTACCAATGGACAAGACTCCTCGATGATCTCAGCTTGCCGTGGATCATCCTCATAAAACTCAGTGACTCCGAGTAATTGAATCATCCGTGCCTTGAACTGCCCCGCGGCTTCAGCGTCACCAAACTTTCCGGTCCCGCGAATGTAAACGGGAGCGTACCTGGCCATCGCCTTGCAGACGTAATCGTATTCATGAAACGTCCTGCCGGAGATCACCACGTATGGTTGAATCGGATCGACCGGCTTCTTACCTGGACGCGCCAGCACACCATCAATGTCGTAGCCTCGTAGTGTTTTCATTCTGGAAATTCTCTGATCTGTAAATGTTCGGGCCACTCGCTGATGTCGCCACCGTGGCGATCCTTGTACCCCTTCTGTTTGGCGATGAAGGTGCCCATCTGCTTGATGAAGATGGCTGGCTTGTAGACAGTCGATTCCAGGGATGCTACCAGTGCTGCAATCCATGATTCGTCACATGGACGGTAACGGTACTTGCCCTTGTCGTTCCCGGACTCCCCACCAATGATCGCCCAATCGATAGCCGGACACGTCTGATCCCAGACTATCGGTGTCCACATCGGCTCAAACGAAATGAAGTGGACCAAGGCTGGTGCTTCAACCAACTGCCATGCCCGAACAATAGCCTTTTGGTGGCCGATGCTGGTGCCGAGCCATACGTTCGGATAGCCATTGTTGCCCCAATCTTCAGGCAGGCATTCGAGGATGCGCTCAGGACGTTTGGTGAGAATCTGGAATGTGTGATGCGGGCATTTGCGAATGATGTCCCACATCTCCTGGCGGTAGCTGTCGATGGCCGGATGGAATACATCGGTCAGCGAAGAGGTAAATATCCGTGATGGTTCCCCGATCTTCAATGGCGAAGTGAACACCCCTTTGGTTTTGCGCACCGTCTTGGGGTCGTAGCGAGTGCTGTCAAGGCTCTGGCGGTACATATAGCAGTACTTGCAATCCTCGTCCACCTTGGTGCAGCCAACGGCAACGTTCCAAGTGTGATCAGTCCATTGAATTTTTGAATCAATCATTGAGGCTCAGGTTGCTGTTGAGTGTGTTGGCGTTTGGTTGAGGAATTACTGGTTTGAAATGTTGCCTCATCGGATTTTCCGAAGGCTGCACTGGACATAAATATCCCAATCCGTACTCCACACTGCCGAGCGGCAAGTGTTCCTTGCGTGGCTTTCCGCATAGACGACACATTTCCTCCGTTGACCAATTCATGAATGTGCGCTTCGATTCTGCTGACTCTTCTACCATGTGTATTCCTGTTTAACCTTGTAACCTCCACCTTCCAATTTCTGAATCCTTCGTATCCCGGTGAGCACGTTCTGCACACCCTTGTTCTTGTCGTACACCACCTCCTCCCGCATCCAACAGTCGATCAGGAATGCGAGTGCATGAATATCGATCTCCGGCACCAGCCTATCCACGTCCGCAGCCATCCTGATCACCTGTGCTGCGCTCATGGGGAACTGGATCAACTGATTGATCCGCACCAGTTGCTTGCTCAGGAGTTTGATGCGCTCCGGAATATCAGAGGGAATCAATGATCCGCTCTGCTGATGTGGCACGATGCCACTCTGCGGCTCCTGGTTTCCCTGCTGTTCTGATTTGGTCGATGATCCCATCAAACTTACTATTCAACGTTTTCAAATCCGCCGTCTTGAAAAATTCCGGGAGCGACAAGCAGAAGTGCTGGAAGAAATTGATCAACTGCTCATCTGTCGGTTTCGCCCCATCGTTCTTCTTTTCGCTGTACCTGGTCATGCGCTCGATGATACCCTTCATCGACTTCCCATCGGTGGCAGAGAACGACCAATCCGGGTGAAACTTCTTCAGCCAGAAATCCACACAGGCCACGTAAACCGGCCCGCCCCCCTTTTTCTCTTTCGACACTGCTTTCTTTCCATTGAATGCTAACTCTACCTGGTTAGCTTTTTCTGGTAGGTTACCAGCAGATTCTTTTGAATCTGCATGTAATACTTCCTCTCTGGCTAATACTTCATTGCCTGATTTTCCAGCATAGGGGTCTACCTGTTCTTCCGAGGGGGGGGCTATACCTGATTTTCCAGCATAGGGGTGTTCTTCCGTCAGGAGCCCGAAATCCTTCGCAGGGACGAAAATTCCCAATAAATCAGTGCTGATCTCGTAGACGTTGCTGGTGAGCCCACCCTTGTCATTCCTACGGGGATGTACCGTCACAAAGCCTTTGTCGATAAGCTGCTTTTTGACCTTCTGTAGCTTCTCCATGCCCCATCCGGTATCCTTCATCAACGTGTTGTTGGATGGCCAGCACTGAGCCCTCTTGTTCATCCTGCGAACGATATGGTTGAGTAGCCAGAATTCATTTCCGTCCACCAACTTGTAGAGTCGATCATCAATGTTAACCATGTTGCGTTGGTTTGGTAAAGTCGTTCACGAATCCTGTGAACTTCAGCATGTTCAATGGCACCATTACAAATTCGAATTCCAGTGAATCCTTTTTGGTCTCCTTCACAACGACAGCCAGCGGCTCATCGTTGCCGCCTCTGACATAACCATCGACAAAGCCCTTGTCGCCCTTCTTAAATTCGCCGTGACGGTTGTCATCGGATTCAATTGTTACTGCGCTTCTCATAGGGTTCAATGTTTGTCTCGTTGTACTTCACTCCCGCATACATCAACGCCATCGGGTGCATCGGCGCTCCGCTCTTCGTGCGACCGAAACATTTGCCACCAGGGATAAGAGAGATCACGAACTTAGCCCGGAGTTCAATCTTCTTAAAGTCTCCCCAACAGTAGATGACATCCTTGCACTTCACCCTGGTCTTGAGCAGCCAGTCGTTGTTGCCTTTGATCGCATCCGGCACCTCAAATAGCCGCTGAGGTTTCGAAGATACCAGAGCGTACAGATTTGTCATCTTTAGACCCCCATATCCCAACCAGGTTAAACGATCTATCAACTGGCGGATTGTCGGGTCATCCTTGTCGATGCCAGCGGTGGAGGGGTTCAGACCGATGCACATGGCCAGCGGCCTCTTCTCATCCCATATCCGGGTGAGACAGTAGCGGTACTGACCGCATTCAGAAAAGTCTGCGCTGCGGATCATTTGATTGGTGCAATGAAATCTCCGAGTGCTGTCGCCACCTTCACGTAGTCGTCACAGTACATCTCCGTGTAGAATTCCAATGGCTTGAATTCACCATCGATCTTCACCAACTCTACCATCAGGAAGATGGTCAGGTCGTACTCTTTCTGCATGGAGAAAGCCCGCATAGCCTTGGCGTAGTTCCCTCCCCGCGGTTGAATGAACTCCACCTTGCCGCCAGTCATCAGTGTGAATGTAGTATCCATTATTGCAGTAGTGATAAGTCTCCTGTATAGAACCCGACTCCCTGTTTTCCCTTGAATGGGAATGGCTTCACCGCCTTGACGTTTTCGAAATAGAGCAGCCAGCGGTCGTATTCAGCATCATGTGTTGGTACCACGAATGACTTGGTGTAGGCCTCCGAATTGCCGTCAGGGTCGGAAATATCCCACTTCACCACCCTCACCAGTTCACCAACACAGATCGCGTGACCGTCCGGTGTCCATGATCCTCCGAGTAACCGCTTGATCTCATAGAAGTTTTCAATGCCAGCCACGAATTGTAACTGCTGATCATTGTACTTCTTTTTGCAGGAGTAAATCAGGTAGGTACCGATTGGGAATGGTGGCTTCTTGCCCTTCTTCACCCACCTGGTTTCAATCTTCCCGTGGAGCATGAGTGATGCGTAAGGCTGGTAGAGCCCAAGTGTTCTAATCTTCATGGCTTCGAGTTAAGATTCGTTGAACTGCCCTTTCGTGCAGCATCCCCAACCATATTCCGAGCAGATTAGCTGTGATGACAACCAGCGTCTCCATTGTTCTGAAGGTTTGAGTGTGCTCCCATAATAGTTCCCCATGACGTGTTGTCGTGGATGCGATTGTCGATGGTCACGTTGTTGATGTTGATAGTCAACAGCGCATCAAGCATTACATCAGCTTCCTGAACGGTGATCCGGCCATCCTTCAACAATCTCAGTGTGGTGGCCCTCGCCTGACTGACCTTATCCCTTTTGAATAATGTCATCAGAGATGTTTTTACTGCGGGTAGGTTCATGCTTTTTTCAATTGCGCGATTCTCCGGTTGAGGTACCAACTGGCCTTCTCCAAATCCTCAATCTCTTTTGACTTGTCCTTCTTGCCAGCACGTGAGATGTACTTCACGGTGTTGCCCAGGCAGAAGTCCAACTGCCACGCCTCGATCACTTTGATCGCTTCGTAGGTGGTGTCACCACCGTAATGCTGTGGATGGTTTACGTGATCAGGCATCTTGCAAGGCTTTGTAGATGTTTGGGAACTGCATGGCGAATATCTTCTCGATAGCCAACGCAATGTCACGGTGCTCCTTCTGTGCGTGCTCGTCAGTCCTGATCTGAAGGTAGTGAATCCAGCTACGGACGCTTCCTTTCATGTAAATCTTGGTCTGCGTGGTGATGGGGAGCACGAATCTAGCGCACTCCTTCGCTGCACCGGCTTCAAGCAACTGCTTGTAGAGAGCCTGACATGCCGCCAGATGCATCTCGATGGCTACGGATGCCTTTGTGTTCAAATCAGCGGAGACCTGAATATCCGGGTCGAACTCCTCCGTGGATGACTGTCTGTTTTTCTCAGCCTGCTTGCGCAACTGGATGGATTCCATTTCGGTCACGTTCGCATAACGCTGACTGAATTCCTGAAATGAGAATGATCTATGCCGGAGAATCTGCTGCGCAATGCCGCGGCTGGTGACGATCTCAACCGTCATGTCCACCATCTCAAATGGAGACCAGTGTTTGTTACGAATCAGGTAGCCGAGCAGCTTGTCCGCTGTGGCTTCGTTCATCTGGTTGCTAGGGTTACTCACCCTGGCGATATAGGCAATAAGTGATTCCGGAGTGAGTGTCCGTTCGGATTGCGTGATTGAGACAAGTGATACTTCCATATAGATTTAAGTTTTGGTTACTCCCAATATGCCGCTCCCATCAAATCCGCTAATGAATGAACCTTCCTGCATTTCGAGCAGGCACATGAACCGCCAACTACCTGTGTTCCACGGTCACTGGCAATCTTCCAGATGTATTCCAGCGTAGCCTCGTCAGTGGGGCATCGATGATCGATCTCAAACAGAACGTCACCATTAGCCAGGTTGAACACGTTCAGGTTGTCATCGTGATCACACTTGTCCGGAACGCCGGTCATAAATGCGTGACCAAGCCCAGGAAGGACAATCAATTGCTCATGTGTGCCCTTGACTCCCATCTTATTCCGTTATACGTTCAACCCGCTCCAAGGCCACCAGTGGGTAATTCAATCCCGCATCCTCCGGAGCAATGCGCCAGTTGGGGCCGTCCTCGCTCTTCAGTAGAGCATCGCCGTCCTCCCAGGATAGCACCTTCATGTCGGTTCTCCGGTAGAACTTGAACCAACTGTAGAACAATTTGCGTAGCTTTTTCATAAGATTTTTTTCATCCAAATACAACCCTTGTACCGCTTGTGCCTTTCGTGGAACTTGTACCCCCGGCGCTCGTACCACTTCCGCATCCATGACTTCTCCAACACCCATAGCAATGCGATCTTGTACCCCCGGCGCTTGATCATTTTCTCCCGCAGCACTTGGAGTTCAGTGCCGAGGCCTCCGCGCCTGTAACTCTTAGCAACAGAGAGTGATGCCAGGTAGCCCCGTCTCTTGTCATCCGGTCTGAAGTAAACCTCACCGAATGCAGAACCGTCCGCAGCCATGATGTGAATAATCTCGCTACCAGGCAGATCGGTGAAACTTGATTTGTGTCTGAGCCACTTCATGCGGTGACGATTAAAATGATCAGGTATGCGATCAGCCATGCAATCGCAGTGATGTGTCTGCGTTTCACTTACTTGAACGATTCGAAGTTTTTCAGGATTTGCTCGATGAAGTCAAAGTCAACATCGTCCCCCGCAATATTGCCATGGACCGGACCACTGAAGATTCTTTTCTCCTTAAACCCCTTCGTCATCAGTGTGATGGCTACTCTATCAGGCTTGTCGTAGAAGATTTGGAACTTGATGCTGATGTAGGGGTCCACCATAACAAGCCAGCCATAGCTTGTGTCATCGAAGTTGGTGACAGGGAAAATCTGCACGTCAGCGTACAGCTTGCGGATGATCTGTTCGAGTGGTTCATCGAACGGGTTTTTGAGTTCTAGTTTTTCCTTTCTCATAGTCCTGATTGTACGGGTCTCCTTGTTGATCCGAGTAGTTTAATTGTGCCTTCATTCTGATTACACCAGTTCCGGAATGCCTCAAAGGTTTCCTCTGCCCACTTCACCACGAAGCTGTGTGGTCCCATCTTGAAGAACGATCCATTGTAAACGTGGGCCGGGAGATGAAAGGGACACTCGTAGATGTTGGCCACTTCATAAACCTTGATGTCGATTTCGTATTCGTGCATGGTGCTATTTTTTGATTGCCACTACAATTGGGTTGGTCACTTCAGCATGTTTCAGAATCGACCTTATCTGCCCGCACTTCTCCTGGTCAGTTGTTTTCTCAAGAAGCCGCTGGTATTCGAGGTATTGTGCCATGGTCATTTTATGGTCCATCAGAGTTCGTCAGTGTTGATGTCCTTGTACCATGAATTCTTGATCGTCCTGATGTATCCTGGCCCAACGATCTTAACCTTGTTCCGTCTGTAGATGAAGAGTTTGTCACCAATGACCGTCATTGTCTCTCCGATGTAGTATAGCACACCGTTGAACTTGAAGGAGGAGTGATCTTGTGCTATCATTTCAATGGAGGGCATTGTAGTAGATTGTTAAGCCGATGTCCGATACCTCCCCGAAAAATAGCATGTGCAACAGTTCGGGAACCAGCCAGAGTACCATCAATATGAACCAGAAAAATCTCATTTTATCGCGGTAAGTTTTTCATGAACCTCAGTGCCGTGGCGATTACATCCACCGCTTCCTTCTCCATCAACTCCCGAACCTTTTCCAATGTCAGATCGTGATCCGGACGGCGCTGATCCTCTGGTGTGCGCATCAGCCCATCGTAATCGTTAACCGCCTGAGCCAGGTCACCTAACTCCTCAGTGATCACCGAGACACCAGTAGGGAGACTGGCTGGCCAGTTAGGATATTTCTTCTCAGCGGTGGATAGTTCAGCTTCGATCTTCTGTACCTCCTCAAAGCGAATGCGCTCAAGCCCTTGGTGCTTGTTCACGGCAGCAATGATGTCATTCATCTCCGTCTCCGTCAATGTGAGGTTGTGATAGTTGCTGAAGTAATTGAAGAGTTCCATTAGGCTATCGTTAAATGCAAAAATCCCATCCAGTTTCCGAGGGAGTGACACCTCAGTCCGGACAGGATTTCGCGCTCTTGGCAAAAAGCTGTCACAAATGTCACTCCGAATTTCCAATTCTACAAGGGCACCGCAGCGGCCTTGAACAACCGCTCCACCATAGGAGACTTGTTCTTGACCCTTCCGTTGAGCACCTGGTAGATGCTGTTGGGCTGGAATCCCTTGTTTTCACCGCAAAATGCCATTACCCCGCCAGCCTTCATTAGAGCCGTTTTAAGCGACTCTACATCCGAGGCTCTCAGTGCCCGCTCCGGAGCCTTGGCCTCAAGTCTGGTGGCTTTCCGCTCAACGTCAGCCATTTTCTTCGGGTCTGGCTTCTTCAGGGCGAATAGCTTCTGAAGTTCGTACCGATCCAGGCCCGCCTGCCGAGCGAATTCCGAAATCGACCCGAAGCGTTTCTTGATTACTTTTTTGACCTGCTGAGTGCTCATATAATGGCCCATTTTAACAGTTCCAATTGTCCTCCGACTACCAGTACCAGGAGCCTGAACACCTGCCAGGCAATCATCATGATCGCGAACACCTCAATCCAGAATACAGTTCCGAAGTCCGGATCAGCGAAGCATGGATCATCAATCTTCGACCTGTAGGAGGATGGCTTGCGGCGCAATGGCTTCCGCTCCATCTCTACAACCCTCACGATTTCGATCTCGTCCTCAGTGTTCATACGTCAAATATACTGTGAGGGTTTTAAATTCCTACAACTTTGTGATCATTTTTTACAGCGCATCATGCAGACTCCCGAACTCGTTCCGGAGAACCTTCAGTTTGTACTTCCGGTCCGGGTCGCTCTCCTCCTTGATCCGCTTGCTGAGTCTCAAGAGGAACGGGGGTAGGGAGTCCTTGAGCCTTCTCTTTAATATGGTCGGTGATCCGGTCAATGGCTTTGTTGGCTTCTTCGGAGAACATTCCATAGCAGTTCTTGTTGAGTTTCTTCGAACAGTAATTTTTCCACTCCCTGTCAAGTTTATCGAACAGCGCAACGATGTGTGCGCCTTCCGGATTGGCTCCGTTCTCAATCTCATCCAGGAACCGAACCATCAGTTTGTCCAACGCCTTGTTCGCATCGTTAACGGCCCGCTGCCTCTCCCTTATCGCGCTGTTGCGCTTTCTCCATTTACTCTTCACAACCTACACAGCTACACGCTCGTCAACGAAGAGTGGTAATTGACCATCCTCCTGGTACTTCCCCGCGATGTAGGCGAACACCTCATCGATGAGTGCCTCGACCACTTCGGTGAGTTTGTCCACGTTCTCGTATTCGACTTCCGTTCCTGACTTGTCAGGATACATCGTCACCTGTGGGCTCCAAAAGCTGATCGTTTTCTTGGTACGCTTCACGTACTTGGAAAGCTGTAACTGCACCCGGCTCTTCTTCATCACCACGTCACCAGCTACCTTGATTCCTGTCACACTCCACGATCCCAACTCCTTGCCAGCGATGCCGATCTCACAAACATCCATCGCGTGTTTCTTCAAGTCCTTCATGCACTCCCACAAATCCTTGTGCGGTTCATTCTCCGACTTGATAGTGTATCTGTTGGCCGAGGTTGCATCCTCGTCCTCATCTTCGTCCTCGGCATCTTTGGCGACCTTGAGTCCGGCTGTGATCACCTCTTCGATGAACTGAATTGTTTTCTCGCCCTTCGGCGAGATCGTGAATTGGCGGAGTTTCTTTTCCATGATTGGTTATTGGTTTAGTTACGATGAAGCCATAGCACAGCTACTTGCACAGGTACAGTGACTTGTCCTGGTTCGTTGCCGTAGAAGCAACTGTAGGACACCACTTCGAAAGGCATTGCCACCTTCAGCGACCGGACACCGCCAGACTTCATATCGATGAAGTTGTGGGTGGCCCATCGGGTGATCAGGTTGCCTTTTTGAGTTTCGTTCATTGATGTGAATCTAGGCGATTTTGTCCAAATATTCCACCTTTGGCAGCGGCTCACCTTTGAGTCTGCAATATACATTGGCCAGTGTCACAACGTCACCAGTACAGTAGTTGCCTATCTGCCTGAGAATATCCTCTTCTGCATCAAAAGGCAGTTGATCCTTCGCTGGCTTTATCTCCTGATAGAAGAACCCCGCCACTTGGTCACCACTCATCTCCTGTTTCGGTGATGGCAATCCCATGCAGTAGGCCAGCAGGTCGAGAGAGCAACGGTGCTTGTACTGAAGGTGAGACCACAGTTTCATAGTATCCACATGAGGCACCTCCCAGGGCTTCTTCCCGGCAACGTTCAGTACTGCCGGAATTGGAAGCCCATTGATCAGGAATCTCCGGAACAAGAATGGCCAGTCGAATTCCTCGCCGTTGTGTGAGACCAGTACGACAGCCTTCTCCAAGATCGCTGCCGCCTTGGTCAGAATAGACATCTCATCCTTCGATACGAATGACTTCACACGTAAGGTTGGTTCACTACCCTCTTTCTTGTCGGTGGCGATGAATCCTAATCCGATGCAAGCTACCTTCCCGAATTCTGCGAACAGTCCAGCCTTCTCCGGCCACATCCTGTCAAGCAATACATCCTTGTTGGAACTACCTGGGTAGCCACCCTTGCTCAACTCATCGATCTCCCTCCTGAATTTGTGTGCAAACAATTTGGCTACATCGCCTCTCGGAATATCCTTCGATGATGGTACCGTCTCGATGTCGAGGAAAAAAGTAGTTGATGGTATCATAGCTAAAAGTATTTGATTACAAGTACGACTACGCCACCGATGGCATACCCAAACATGATGATCGTGATGCGTATTGCCATCTCAGTAACCCGATTGTGGCGTTGGGTGTGTTTCCATGACTTCATCCGTTGGGCATAGGTGACCTGATACATTCCCACGGCGATCAGCCAGAGGACTACAACAACCGCCAAGCCTATAAAGAAAACAATTCCTCCCTCTTCCATCAGATTGAAACTTTGATTGCTTTCGGTGTCACCGCCTTGTCCTCACATGAACTCCTCAGTGGGCACTTCAGACACTTGCTCAACTCCGGGTACGGAATAAATCCAGTCTGCACCGCACGTTGAAAGTCTGCCATCAACAGGTTGGCGCGTTCCTTGTGACTATTGATCCGCTCTTCCGTGAAGCCGGTCACTTCCAGCATCTTGATGTCAGTCACGTTGTCCGGCGCGATGACCAGATAAAAGAACCTGGCCCCTTTGGTGATCATGTGATAGTGAATCGCCTGGACTGAATGGTAGTCCCGCTGGATGTCAGACCAGGCCCACCCGAACTCCGTCCACTTGTCATCCAGGAGACCAGAGTACTTCAGGTCGATGATGAACACCTCACCCTTCTTCCAATCCTCACCATCTTCGAGCGCCTCTACCAATAAATCAATTGTTCCTTCGAATCTGCCGAACACTTTCTTCTTACCAGCAGCGATCACCTTCAGTTTCCACTTGTCGAAGTACTCCTTCACACGAATAGCGTTCTGATTCGCACGGACGTATTCGATGTACGGCTCCTTCCCACTCTTTTGCATTTGCGCCTTGGGTTGGAATCCATCCTTCGGCAAGGAGCCTACACCCGTCAGGAGTTTAGTGAGTTCGTACTCGAAATAGGAACCAAGCGCCTGAGCCTTGGATGGGAACACAAATTTGTCGTTCACATATTTGTGACGGATCAGGTTACCGCATTCACGACCAGCATTGTAGTCGATCATGTCCTTAATGAAGGACTGTGAAATCTTCTTGATCATTGTACTATTCTAATAGTTTCACCACTTTCCTAAATGCCCACTTGAACTCCTTTTCAGTGCATGGCTCTACGTATGCGCCAGCAACGTAATTTGAAAAGAAGGTGATCGTGGTAATCACATTAATTCCTAACGCAATCGCCGCTCTCCCCCTGCGCGATTCAGTGCCGGAAGAAAGTACCACTTGGACAACCCCATCAACAGTGTGTCTGAATAACCGGATGCCCCTGAAGTGTTGATACTTCTTTTGGATTTTGTAGTAGATGCGATCTTTCATGGGGTTATCCGGACTACGCTTTGGCTTTTGGTTCTGCTTTTTTGAGCGCCTCTTCCTGTTCCTCGGAGAGCGTATAGTACTCCTTCACACCTTCGAGTGTCACGTCACCAGCCTTGACCTTTTTGAAGGTGGCATTGAACTGTGCGTCCGTCATCTCGCGCTTCCCATCCTTGGTCTGCTGCTGCACTCCACCCTTGCCATCATCATCCTTGTCCGCGCTGCTGAGTCCGAGCATCCCCGTCAACGTGTACCTCCGCAGGTAGGTGATGGTGGAGGCCTTCGCCTGGATTCCCTGCTTACTGCCGGAAGTGTCCATTGATCCGCTCAATGGTTCTCCTGTCTCCACGTGGCCCCCTGTGTGGGAAATGATACACCACACCTCGATGGTGTTCCCGGAATCCTTCTGGCCCCATTTGAATGACAGCCCACACTTAGCAAGAGGCTCCCGAATGTGAGCGGTGATGTCCGCCAGGTCTTGATAGTCGTAACTCGTATTCCCAGGCTTATCGCGGTGAGCGAAGGATGCCGTTTTGTTCTTCTTCAGGTCAGGGGCGATCCGCTGGAACTCAGCGAAGGCTCTCAGGTATTCCTCCTTGGCCTGGTTGGCCTTCCAACGCTCTTGCAGGGCTATGAGCCGCTCCAATTGATCGAGGGACACACCCTTGTCCACAGCCCTTTCCAGTAAGTTTCCGGGTTGCCATTGTTGGGGAACGGTCTCCATATGCTCCATAACAGCAGTTGGGGTCTCAGTTACTTTTTTCTTTGATTTAGCCATGTGTTGCAATTTTAGAGTCGATCATTTTTTACCTCGTTCCAAATCTAAAAATCTCTCCACCAATGTTGGATGTTTCTTGTATGGCGGCATGAATCCATTCGCCTCAAGGAACTCATTAAACCTGTATAACTTCTGCCTTTCTTTTTCAAACTGTCTGTCCCTATTAATCTTTCGACTCCTCCGGTTAGCGGCAGCATGGCACCTTCTGCAATAACGCTGACCATCGGCTCGGACACCTCTTTTACATCTTGAGCAGTGCTTGCTACGCATAGTCATCAATGTTTCACGTGCAACATTAATGAGTAGCCACTCCACACTCCCCCGTTGGCATCCACGCCGCGTTCGTTCCGCTGCGTTTGCCATTTGAGTTGATGTGTGGCCATAGTTTGAATTCGAAAATCTGTCCGTACTGATCCATCCATACATTCTGCACCGTTCTCCCGGCGCTGGTGAATGTGCTGTCGTACTTCTTGAACCTGCGCCCCTTCCCACTCCTGGGTCGATCCGATGTCTCAGTGTAGTGTGCCATACCTATCGATTGAAATAGTTGAGCACCTGATTACCAATCCATCGACCGAGCGGAACAGCTACAGCATTCCCGACCTGCTTGTAGATTTCGTTGTCGGTGCCAGCGAACTTGAATGAGTCCGGGAAACCTTGCAGACGCGCATACTCCCGCGGAGTGTACGGACGCACAACTCCCTTCACCCTTACCAATCTGGTGGACAAATCCTTCGCGTAGTGAGCCACGCATGTCGGTGCGATGTCGCCGCGTTCAGGATCACTGATGATGGGCATGTCGCGGTACTTTCCTTTCAGCCGGTTCTTCACCGCTTCAGTGATCTTTACTTTCGGATCACGTTCCAGCAGATCACCGAGACGTGCTGCGCGCTGCGGACTTGGTGCGGAGATCGCAAATGGTTTCCGGGTGGCGATGATGATCAACCGCTTCCTGCGCTGTGGCAACCAGTTGGCAGCATCGAGCGGACAAAAAGTATTGATGTAGTAGTTCGGCAACTTGGTGAAGCACTCCATCACCAATTTGAACTTCAGCATCCCAGGAACATTCTCGATCACGTACACTTCCGGCAGACGGAGCGCTACGTGACGCAGCGCATGAAGGAACAGTTCATCTCCTGTCCTGGCTCCGTGTATGTCCGCTATGGCTGAGTACTTCGTACACGGGTAAGTGAATGCCATTACATCCGAGTGAGGCTGTCCCTCCACCAACACCTTGGTGATGTCGTGCTGCACTATCTTGTGATTGAAATTCAATGCGAGTGTATCGACACAAGTCCGATCGATCTCAAGCGACTGCTGCAAGTGCAGGCCAGCTTGTTCGAGTCCTAACTCAAGTCCACCTGAACCTGAGAAGTATCCGTTGACGGTAGGGATGTACTTGCTCATCGGTTGATAGATTTGTCGAGCAACTGTCCTATCGCCGCTTCTGCTTTCCTCTGGCCAAGTTCCTCCCGGCTCATCGGTTGATCGGAGAGTCGTGTGTTCTCTATTCTCCAATGCTGTCCATCGATCACGACCTGGCTGTAGCCGTTGGGTAGGTTCTTCACCTTGAAGCCGTCCTTACCCACCAGCTTGGGTGTGTTGCCGATGAAGTAAATCTTCGAGTGCGGCTTCACCTTCCTGATCCTATCGATGTGTTCAATCCGTGCCTTCTCCTCTTTCGCTTTCCAAATCTCGCTGCTCAAATCCTTCATCCTCTGGTAGGCTTCATAGAGAGTCTTGCGAATCGTGTCGTCTCCGGATTCCAGACTTTTTTTCGTCTCATCCCAATCGATGTGAACAATTGACTTTTTTCCCTCCCAGAAATTTATTGATGCCATCGTTGATGCTGCATCGTTCAGAGTCTTGTAGACCTCGCTCTCCATTGGGAACTCGTCCATTGCCGCGCGGATCGCTTCGATCTGTTGTGTGAAGGTTGTGTTCATCCCTGCAACGATTTACAGAGATCAATGTAACCACGGTACTCTTCAATTTCGGCATCTGTGTAATTTTCAATCTTACCGATTCTGGCGTAGTTTTCTAACCAGTATTCAATCGTGTTGCAATGACATCCGATGCTTATTTGTCCATTCGACTGCCAGGTGACGGAGTGTTTGCTACCCGTCAAAAAAAGTGATTTAATAATGCTGGCTTCGTCCCCGATGCTGGCTTCGTCCCCGATGCTGGCTTCGTCCCCGATGCTGGCTTCGTCCCCGATGCTGGCTT
>Ga0079220_10000059_pt1 | contig 21315 bp, 17 predicted proteins | sample GAAS100_FD_75071 | JGI IMG/M metagenome (GOLD analysis project Ga0079220, IMG submission 75071) | Agricultural soil microbial communities from Georgia to study Nitrogen management - GA AS100 | ecosystem: Environmental > Terrestrial > Soil > Agricultural land | place: USA: Georgia | collected... | reverse complement strand
GCTTTTGTCCGTCACGTAGACCAGCAGGAAGCCTGCTTCTTTGGCCACCCGCACGTCGTTGTCGCGGCTCTGTACCGTCACGAATTCGCCGTCCTTGGCGGTGCGCACCGCGTCCAGCACGGCTTTCACGTCCACACCCTGCATGTCCCCGCGGTCGATGACCACCTTCCCGTTGTGCAGGCGGTCATGATTGATCGCCGGCAGAATCTTTTCGGCCATGTCCAGCGGCACGTTCACCTTCACGGTCTCGTTCTTGTCGTCGCTGCTGGTCACCCTCACGTGAATCCAGCGGTCCGCCGTGGAAGCCGAATGGCCTGCCTCTTGCGCCAGGGCTGCCGCAGGCATCAGCGCGAACGCCAGGGCGGCTCCCGCCGCCGCGACTCTCCACGCGTTCCGCGTACTCGGGTTGCAATCCTTCATAGCGTCTATCCTCGTTTCTTGGCCCCGCAGGCGCGGAGACCGGGTGTGCCGGTCGCCAGGCGGCCGGATGGGCACTTGCTTCCATATACGGCCCGACGCCCTTAAAAGTTCCCGCGTCCTTGACTCGCGCCCCATTTCGGCCTATACCGCCTGCATGCCCAAGCCTGCCGCCCGGAAGCTTGCCCCGGCCCGAAGCACCGGCCGCTCGATAGTGCTGGGCCTCGGTATCAGCCTCGACGGCTACATCGCGCGTCCCGACGGCGCGGTCGACTTCCTCTTCATGCCCAAGGACTACTCTATGGCCCCGTTCTTCAAGACCATTGACGCCGCCATCCTCGGCCGCAAGACCTACGACGTCGCCCAAAAAATGGGCGGCGGATTCAGCAGCTTCAAGATCGAGTACTACATCATGTCCCGCACATTGCCCGCCGGCGAACGCGATGGCCTCGTCTTCACTTCGGAATCGCCCAAGCAGATCGTCTCCCGCCTGCGCAAGAGAAAAGGCAAAAACATCTGGCTGATGGGCGGCGGCGAAGTCGCCCGCGCCTTCCTCATCGACGATCTCGTCGACGAACTCCATCTCGGCGTCGTTCCCGTTCTTCTCGGCTCCGGCCTGCCCCTTTTTCCGCCCGGTTTCCCCCAGCGTAACTTTACGCTCGCCGAAAACAAGACGTTCTCGCGCGGCCTCATTTCCCTCAAATACCAGCGCACCCGCTCCGTCAAAAAGTAAGGGCCGGCATCACCGCTCCAATGCCTCGCTGTCCCAACGGCCAGCATAACTCTCACGCCATAGCGCCCCACAATCTCCCGCCGCCCGCCCCAGCCCGCGCGATGATAAAAGCCTCAGCCGCAATCCCTGAAAGGCAGGCGCATCATGGCCGATACCCTTCAGAAGGAACCCACTTACTCCGGCGAACGCATCAAAACCGCTCCGCTTGATAGTCCCGCGGAGGCCGCGCCGCATGGGGAAGCCGCCCCCACGGAGCCGCCTTCCTCCCCAAAACAGCCGCTCGGCAGCGAAATCGCCGCGTTCGTCGAGCGTGCCAGCGCTGGCCAATTTCCGTCCTTCGCCGAAGTCGCGCAATTCTTCAATCGCACGCGCCGCCTTTGGCTCGGTATCGGCGGCGCGATCCTTGCTGTTTGGTTCGCTACCAGCGGCGTCGAGCGCTTTTCCGCCTGGATGAAAAACCGCCGCGAAACCCGCCAGGAAAAGGCCCTCGCCACCCTCACTCCCGATCATCTCATCGCGCGCTGCGGCCAGCCTGCCACCGACGTTACCCAGGACGTCTACCCCGTCCTCATGCGCACCATCACCTACCAAACGGACTCCGGCCAGAACCTCTTGCTCGCTTTCAGCAGAACCGCCGAGGAGAAAAGCGACTGGGTATTCCTCTCCATGAAGGACTCTTCCGGCGCCGCCTTCGACGGCAACGCCGCCAAGATCGCCGCCTTCTCCTGCCTCGACTCGACCAAGTAATCGCTGTCTTTCTCGCACGCGCGCCGAATAACCCGAATACGCTTGACATACCTAGAATTCTAGGTGAGCATTCCTCAAGCCAAGTTATCTAGGGGTAGGTGTTAAATGGCCAGAAACGACCTCCAGGGAAGCCTGGACCTCCTCATCCTGAAAACGCTTTCACAGACCGGCGAGTTGCACGGCTACGGAATCGTCCTGCACATCCAGCGCGCTTCGGACGAACTCCTGTCGGTCGAGGAAGGTTCGCTTTATCCCGCTTTGCACCGCATGCAGCAGAGCGGATGGATCCGTTCGGAGTGGAAGCTGACGGACACCAATCGCAAAGCCAAGTACTACCGCCTGACCCCCGCCGGCCACAGGGAATTGCGCAAAGCCCGGGAAGATTTCGAGCAACTGGTGAAAGGCGTGCGCGCCATGCTGCGGTACGCCCAGGGGTGAACCATGTCCATTCTTCGCCGCTTCGCGAATTTGTTTCGCCGTTCGAACCTGGACCCCGAGATCGCAGCCGAATTGCGCTCCCATGTCGAAATGCGCACGGCGGACAACATCGCCGCCGGAATGCCGCCCGAGGAGGCGCGGCGCGATGCGCTTCTGCGCTTCGGCAATCGAGCGGCCTTGCAGGAACGCGTGACCGAAGCCGACGCGCACATGTTTCTCGATTCGCTCTGGCGCGACCTGCGCTATGGTCTTCGCGCCCTGCGCAACCATCCGGGATTTACCTCGATCGCGGTCTTGTCGCTGGCCCTGGGCATCGGCGCCAACACCGCCATTTTTACCCTGATCGATGCGGTAATGTTGCGGATGCTCCCCGTGCAAAATCCGCAGGAACTTGTCTCCCTGAAGCTCGCGCCCGACTCGCGCTTTCCCCGCGAGGCTCCCGACGGCGATCACTCCATCGTGTTTCCCTATCCCGCGTTCGTGCAGATGCGCGACCGCAATCAGGTATTGTCGGCGCTGTTTGCCTTCAGGGACGCCGCCGGGCTCAGCGTTCTGGTTAACGGCAACGCGGAAGTCGCGCACGGACAGCTTGTCACCTCCAACTATTTTTCCTCGCTCGGCGTTCGCGCCGCGCTGGGCCGGGATTTCATCGCCGCCGATGATGCGGCCGGAGCGCCGCCGGTCGCGATCATCAGCTACGGATACTGGCAGAGCCATTTCGGCGGCCAGGCGTACGCGCTGGAGCGCCAGATCGTCGTCAACGGCGTGCCGGTGACCATCATCGGCGTTGCGGCCCCGGAGTTTTTCGGATTGCAACCGGGAAGCGCGGTCGATCTTTACATGCCCCTGGCCATGCAGCCGCGGATCGCGCCGAGCGTCGCAGGGGAAGACCCGGGCACCTCTGCATTCACCGCGGCCAACGTGTGGTGGATTCAGCTGATGGGACGCCTGAAGCCGGGAGTGACGCCGGAACAGGCGCGCGCGAATCTCGACGTCATTTATCGTCCGGCAGTGCTTCATGGTTTGCACCCGGAAGCCGGCAGAAAGCCGCTCGTTCCGCCGGCGCTTGAACTGCTTCCGGCGAGCGGCGGGCTCGATGCGTTGCGAACTGCCTTCTCGAAGCCGCTCGCGATCTTGATGATCGTCGTGGGCATCGTGTTGTTGATCGCCTGCGTGAACGTCGCCAACCTGTTGCTGGTGCGTTCGTCGGCGCGCGCCAGGGAAATTGCGGTGCGCCTCTCGCTGGGCGCCTCGCGGGGCAGGTTGATCCGCCAACTGCTTCTCGAGAGCGTGCTGCTTTCGTCGTTTGGCGGATTGCTCGGACTCGTCTTTGCCTACTGGGGATGCAATGCCCTGGTGGCCATGATGCGGCACGGAAACAGTGCGGTGTTGCTCGACGTGCATCCCGATGGGAACGTGCTTGCGTTCACCGCCGTGGCCTGCGTGCTTACGGGAATTCTCTTCGGCCTTGCGCCGGCGCTTCGCGCAACGCGGGTCGAGTTGACTCCGGCGCTGAAGCAAACTACAGGCTCGCTGGGGACGACTCGCGAAAAAATGTACACCAGCAAGTCGCTCGTCACGGCCCAGGTGGCGCTCTCCGTGGTGCTGCTCTTCTGTGCGGGGCTTTTTGTGCGAACCCTTGTAAATCTGGAAACCATGAACGTCGGATTCTCGCGCGACAATTTGCTCCTCTTCGGCGTTTCGCCGAAAAACGGCGGTTACACGGGGCGGCGCTACGCCGATCTTTGCCGCGAAATTCAGGATCGCGTTGCCCAATTGCCCGGCGTCAAGTCCGCGACTTCCTCGATGCTCCCCCTGCTCAGCGGCAACCTGTGGGTCGGCAACATTCAGGTGCCCGGATATACCGCGGGACCCGATGAACACACTTTCGTGTCCGTCCTGCCGGTCGGCGACGGCTTTCTTTCGACCATGGGAATCCCGCTGCTGCAAGGACGCGATCTGACTCCGCGCGACGATGAGAATGCCCCGAAAGTGGCGCTCATCAATCAGTCCCTCGCCCGCAAATATTGGCCCAACGTCAATCCTGTGGGACGCCATTTCACCTTGAGGAACGTCGATACGCAGGTTGTGGGCGTCGTCGGTGACGCCAAATACATGAGCCTGCGCGGCGATATTCCGCCGACTTTGTACGACCCCTACGTGCAGCAGATGGATGGCATGCCGCGGATGTCCTTCGAGGTACGTACGTCGGGAGAGGCCACAGCATTGATTCCCTCGGTGCGCCAGATTGTCGCCTCGATCGACAATCGATTGCCGGTGTTTGACGTGATGACGCAGACGCAGCAGATTGACGACCTGCTCTATCAGGAGCGGCTGTTTGCCAGGCTGGTGGGATTTTTCGCCACTCTGGCGCTGGCGCTGGTGTGCGTGGGGCTGTACGGAGTGATGTCCTATAGTGTCGCGCGCCGTACCAGCGAGATTGGTATTCGCATGGCCATGGGAGCGCAACACGGAAATATCTTGAAGATGGTTCTGCGCGAGACCTCGTCGCTTGTCGGCGTTGGCGTGGTGCTCGGCGTCATCGCTTCCTTCGCGGCGGCGAAAATTGCCGCCCATCAAGTGGCCGGCCTGCTTTATGGATTGAAGGTCACTGATGCCGCGTCGATTTGCATTGCCATTGCGTTCATCGCGGTCGTCGCTGCCGCCGCCAGTTTTGTCCCCGTCCGCAGAGCCATGCGCGTCGATCCCATGGTCGCCTTGCGCTACGAGTGAGCCATGTCCATTCTTCGCCGCATCACCAATTTGTTTCACCGGTCAAAGCTGGACGAGGAGATCGACGCCGAACTGCGCTCGCACATCGAAATGCGCACGGCAGACAACCTGGCGGCCGGGATGCCGCCGGACGAGGCGCGCCGCGATGCGCTTCTGCGCTTCGGCAATCCAGCCGCCATGAAGGAATCCGTGAGGGCAGCCGACGCGCCGATGTTTCTTCATTCGCTCTGGCAGGACGTCTGTTACGGCCTGCGCATGTTGCGCAAATCTCCCGGCTTCACGACCATTGCGATTCTGACGATGGCTCTGGGGTTCGGAGCGACGACGGCGATTTTCAGCCTGGTCGACGCCACGCTGCTGCATCCGCTGCCCTATCCGCACCCGGAGGAACTGGTGCGCATCGAGGATGATCTGCCAGGTGCGGGTGCTACGGACGCGGGTATCTCGATTCCGGAGTGGAAGGATCTGCAGCGTTCGGGAATTTTTCAGTATGTTGTGCCGGAGATTTTCGGGTCGGCGAACCTGACCGGTGCATCGCAACCCTCGCGGGTTCAGTATGAGGGGGTGGCGCCGGGGTATTTTGCGATGCTGGGAGTGAAACCGGAGCTCGGGGAGACGTTCGATCCTCAGGATCAAACGCCGGGGTTCACGCTGGACACGGTGATCACTCACGGGTTGTGGAAGCGAGCCTTCGGGAGCGATCCGCATATCCTGGGAAAAAGTATACGGATGGACAACGATCTGTACCGCGTGATTGGGGTGATGCCGCCGGGTTTTCGCGACCCGGGGCGAACTGCAGGCGAGAGGAATACGGAGCAGTGGGCAGCGTTGGGTTTTTCGGATGATCCGGCTCGGGCCTCGAACCGCAGTTTCCGGTTGCCCGTCGAAACGGTCGGGCGGCTGAAGCCGGGGCTGACGCTTGCCGCGGCGCAGAGTCAGCTGGACGCGTTGGTTGCTTCGTTGCAGAAGCAATTTCCGGACGCTTATCCGGCCGACAGCAAGTGGACGGTGCGGTTGGTGCCTCTGAAGGAAAACGTGGTGGGCAACGTCCGGCAGTCGCTGATCCTGCTGTTGGGGGCAGTAGCGCTGGTGCTGCTGATCGGCTGCGTGAATGTAGCGAATCTTCTGCTGGCGCGGGCCAGCGCGCGATCGCGGGAGATGGCGGTGCGCCAGGCGCTGGGGGCGGCCCGCAAACGGCTGGTGCGGCAGTTGCTGACGGAGACCCTGCTGCTTTCGCTGCTGGGCGGCGTGGCGGGGCTGGTGATTCTGTTCTGCATGAAGGGATTCTTGCTGCGGCTGATTCCGGAGAGCCTGCCTCGGCCGAACGACCTGTCGATCAACTGGACCGTTATGCTGTTTGCGCTGGCGGCTTCGCTCGCAGCCGGGGTCATTTTCGGGCTGGCGCCCGCAAGGCAGGCAGGGCGTTTGGATCTGGCAAATACGCTGAGGGAGGGGCGTGGGTCGAGAGGTTCCGCGGAGCAGACGCGCACTCGGCGAGTGCTGGTGGTGACGGAGTTTGCGCTGTCGCTGGTGCTGATGGTGGCTGCGGGCTTGCTGCTGCGCAGTTTTTGGGATTTGTACAAGGCCCCGCTGGGATTCAATCCGCAGCATGTGATGTCGGTTCAGTTGTGGCTGCCGAGCCCCAACGATCCGAAGACGGACATTTATGGAACGGCTCCTCAGGAGGCCGTGTTTGCGCGCGAACTGCTGCGGCGCAGCCGGTTGCTGCCGGGAGTGCGGGAGGCCGCGCTGGGGGCGGAGCCGTCGATTCCGCTGCAACACGACGGCAACCGGAGTCAGCTGATCGTGGAAGGACGCGAGACACAGAGCAAGCAGCCACCTTTGGTGGAGCGGTCGGAGGTTACGCCGGAGTATTTTCATTTGCTGGAGATTCCCGTGCTGCGGGGCCGCCTGTTCAACGACGGCGACAACGAGAAGGCGCCTCTGGTTGCCGTGATCAACCAGGCCATGGCGCGGACGTACTGGCGGGGCCAGGACCCGCTGGGGAAGCGGCTGATGCTTGGCCGTGGGAGGCCTGGGGTCGGCCTCCATGTGCGCAAGACCTGGATCACGATCGTCGGGTGATCGCGGATGCTCGAACCGAGTCGCTGGCGGACGCGAGCGTTCCGCAAATCTACCTGAGCCTGTACCAGGACACTCCCAAGGAGTTGGCCATCTTTCTGCGTGGAGACCTGAATGCGGGCGCGATCCCCCAAGAAGTGCGAGCGATGGTGCAGTCAGTGAATCCGGAACTCCCGGTTTATGGGGCGAAGACGCTCGACGATGCGGTGTCGGCTTCGCTCGAGCAGAGACGATTCTCGATGGATATTGTGGCCGCCTTCGCGATAACGGCGCTGCTGCTGGCGGCGCTTGGAATTTACGGAGTGGTTTCGTACATCGTGAGCGAGCGCACGCGAGACATCGGCATCCGGCTCGCGCTGGGCGCGGAGAGGGGGAACATTCTGGCGATGGTTCTGCGCCAGGGGCTGGGACTGGCCATGGCGGGAGCCGCGCTGGGACTGGTGGGCTCGCTGATCGTGTCGCACCTGATGGCTGGTTTGCTCTATGGCGTGATGCCCACCGATCCTCTCACATTTGTTGGCGTCACCCTGGTGCTCACAGTTGTGGCGCTGGCGGCCTGTTATATCCCCGCCCGCCGCGCCATGCGCGTCGATCCCATCGTCGCCTTGCGCTACGAATAAATTGTTCGACACTTTAACGCTACAATCCCGTCCAACCATTTTGTCATTGACAGCCGGAACGGATACTTCTCTGTTCTGCGAGCAAACCTATCTCTACAAAGGCGTGGCCGATTTGACGGAGCGCAAGAGCCCGGCCCGTGAACGGAATCCACCAGCGCAGCGCCGGACCCCACTCTTTGTAGCTGCAGGATGTCAAAAAGAAAGAACGCCTTGCGAGGCCGGCAACACGGATGTATAAGTCCTCAAGCAGCACTGCACCAACGCTCAAGCCCCAACCTTATGGAGCTCCCACCTGCGTGCAGCGCTCATTCGCACGGACACTTCAGTATCCTGACGGTCCGCAGCTTCCGCAGGAGGAAATCTCATGTCAGAACAAAATAAGAGTGTTATGCGCCGGTTAGTCGAGGAACTCTGGAACAAGGGAGACTTGTCTCTGGCGGATCAATTCTTCACGCCCAACTACACCCATCATGATCCCGCCACTCCGGACTTTGGACGCGGCCCCGAAAGCGAGAAGAAGAGGGCGTCACTCTACCGCACGGCGTTCCCCGACCTGCGCCTGACAATAGAGAACATCATTTCTGAAGGCGATACGGTGATGGCCCGTTGGTCCTGCCACGGAACCCACAAAGGCGATCTTGGCGGCATCGCGCCCACCGGTAAACGGATTGACCTTACAGGGGTCAGTGTCGCTCGCCTTTCGGGCGGAAAGCTGGCGGAAGGTTGGGTCAACTGGGATGCGCTTGGCCTTATGCAGCAACTGGGTGTTGTACCGGCGCCGGTAAGAACAAAGGCTGCGGGAAAGTGATTCGTTAGCCCAGAAATGCCTGAAACCCGCGGCCGGCCGGACTCGGCTGCGCCGCGGTTTTCAGCAGCAGTCCAGAGCTCGGGCAGTTGGCGGCGGACTGGACTTCGGGCCGGGCAAGAAAAAAGTACGTGTGCCTTTTCGGCGTTCAGTGGCGCGCGATGCGTGTAGATCCTATGGTTGCTTTGAGATACGAATAACTCACCCAACGCCTTACTCCAGCATGCGAACCAGCGCCTGCCCGCGCCTGGGCGGGCCTGGGATTCGCCTCCCCACGCCGTTCGAATGGAGTACCATCAAGTAATAGGTATTGACAAGGTACGGATTCTGTGCTATTATGTCTCATGATAATCGCCGCTCGCCCCCTCCTCTCTGCGCTTCCTTGGCGAGCTTGGCGCCTTTGCGTGAACCTCGGCACCTTCCTCTTCTACCGGTCGCCCGTCGCTGATCATCGGTCGCTTTCTTCTCACTCTTTTTCCGTTAAGTCCTGTGCTTGCCACTCTTACAGAAAAACACCGGGGGTACTCCCCCAAAGGAAGATTCCCAATATGGAACTCCAAACTCTAACTCTTAACCCCAATCAGCCGCTCCCGTCCTGCCGCCACGTCTCCCCCAAGGGACGCCACTGTCGCCAGGCCGTCCCAACTCCGGACGCGCTCTACTGCGCCATTCACGCAGCGAAGCACCGCTCCGCAGCCTCTTCCACTCAACTCACCATCGACCTCGCCTCGCAACTTAGGGAAGTCCATTCCTCTTCGGACATTACCGGCTTCCTCATCGGCGTCATCAACCTGCTCGCGGAGAACCGCATTCCCGCCCGCCGCGCCGCCGTTCTCACCTACATCGCCAATTCCATTCGCCAGTCGCTTCGCGATGAGCAGCGCGAAGCCGATTCCGCTCCCGTCGAAATCGACCTGGGCGACCTGGCGCCCAGCCGCCGCCATCTCCTGCAACCCCCTGAATCCGACGGATTCTCGGGACCCGCTCTGACCGGCCAAGTCTGAAGAAAAAGGGACGCGCACACATGTCGCCCAACAGTTGCGCTCCAGCCGGACTCGTCGTCACCGCGGCACGTGACGCCGCTCACTTACAGAGTCGCACCGCCCGCGTTACTCAATTACCGTGGCCGGGCCGCGGACCAGCGGATAGGGCGTTACGCGCCGTTAGCGTAATACCGCTGGCGCCCGGCCGCGTCCTGTTGGTCCAGCGGACTCCGCGGGAGGCTGACTATGGACACCACCATTCATCGCACGCTTGGTCCCGTCAAAGTAGGGCTGGTTCTCGGGGCGTTCCTCGGCGCCTGGCATTTTCTTTGGGCGCTGCTCGTCGCCATCGGATGGGCGCAGCCGGTGATCGATTTTGTCTTCTGGGTTCACCTGATCCGGCCCGTCTACCTGATCGAGCCGTTCCATGCCGGCATCGCCGCCTTGCTGGTCCTTATCACCGCGGCGATCGGCTTCGTGATTGGCTACGTCTTTGCCGCGCTCTGGAACTGGCTGCACGTCTGACCGGGTCACCCGGCCCACACCACGCCGCGAGCGGGAAACCGCGCCCCGCGAGGCGCGCCGCTCCACTGCACTGTCGTACAGGCGCGAAAAAAAGTACCTGTACCTTTTCGCCGTTGAGTTACACGCCGGGCCCGGTCTACAGTAGAGCCTTACCGGTCGATTTTCTCGAACTGACGACGCTGCCAAACATGGGTTCTCTCTTCGGTCTGCGCTCGGACAAGCCCAGTCCCTCGCCGCTAGAGGGCACGGCGGTCTTTCGCGCCCAGCTTGCCGACAATGGACTGCAGCAGCTCGGCCGCCGCGAATGGTGGCTGTGGTTTTCCGCCCTTTCGGTAACGCTTCTTTCCGCCGTTTCTCTTTCCTTGACTTTCGTTCCTTCCTTTTTCGAGCAGATTCAGCATTTCTATCAGCCCCGGCCGGATCAGGCTCGCTGGGCCAGCATGGCCCTGCTGCTGGTTTTTAATTTCTGGCTGCTGTACCGCCAAAGATCTTTTCACAACGAACGCCGCGAACTGATTCACCAGAAAACTCCCCAAGCTTCCGTGCCGGGTCAGATTGTGGACGCCAGCGGCGTCGATCCCGTCACCGGACTCTACACCCGCGCGTACATCGAGCAGCAGCTTGGAAAAGAAATCGCTCGAGCCAAGCGCGAAAATAAAGCGCTGAGCATCGCCACCGTGCAAATCGAGGACTTCGAGGAGGCCGTCAAGAAGCACGGCCAGGGCGCCACCGATCAGGTGCTGAAGGAACTGGCGCGGCGCCTGAAAAAAGCGTCGCGCGGCTCGGATTTTGCCGTGCGCCTGAGCAGCAATGAATTTTTGCTCGTGCTGCCCGAATGCGTGCTCGGAGAAGTCAAGCATGTCCTCGACCGCATCGGCTCGCTTGATATCGCCGTCTCCGGCAAAAAAATCAGCCTCAACTACACCACCGGCTGGGTCGATTACCAGCCCGGCGATATGCCGTCCGACCTCCTCAAGCGCGCCGCCGAAATCCTGCACCTCTACGACGGCGCCGCCAAAAACGCCACCACCAGCATCCTGATCCGCTGAGAAATTACGAGCGCTTGGGTTTGAGGATTAAGGCTGCGAGGGGAGGCAGGGTCAATGTTAGGGAGTGCGGCCGGCCCTGGACCTGAGTGGGGGAGGAGTCCACGCCGCCCAGGTTGCCGGCTCCGGAGCCGCCGTAATGCGGGGCGTCGGTGTTGAGAATTTCCTGGTAGAAGCCCGCCACCGGAACGCCGACGCGGTAGTTGGTGCGGACGACCGGCGTGGCGTTCAGAACCACGACGAGAAAATCACCGGGATTTTTGGCGCGGCGGATGAAAGAGAGGACGCTGCTGTCCGCGTCGTTGCAATCGATCCACTCGAAGCCGTGCCAGTCGAAATCGACTTGATGGAGCGCCGGCTCCGAAGCGAACAGGCGATTGAGGTCGCGGACGAGGTGCTGCATTCCCTGGTGCGGCGCGTACTGGAGCAAATGCCATTCAAGGCTGCGCGCTTCGCTGAATTCGCTGCGCTGGCCAAATTCCTGTCCCATGAAGAGAAGCTTCTTGCCGGGATGCGCGTACTGATAGGCGTAGAGCAACCGGAGATTGGCGAATTGCTGCCACATGTCGCCGGGCATTTTGTGGAGCATGGAATTTTTGCCGTGGACGACTTCGTCGTGGGAAAAGGGCAGCATGAAATTTTCACTGAAAGCGTAGATCAGCGAGAAGGTGAGCTTGTTGTGTTCGTACTTGCGGTAGATGGAATCGGCGGAAAAATATTTGAGCGTGTCGTTCATCCAGCCCATGTTCCACTTGAGAGAAAAGCCGAGCCCTCCGAGATAGGTGGGGCGTGAAACGCCCGGCCAGGCGGTGGATTCTTCGGCGATGGTGAGAATGCCGGGAAAGCGGCCGTGCGCCACTTCGTTCATGCGCTTGATGAAGTCGATGGCGTCGAGATTTTCGCGGCCGCCGTATTTATTGGGAATCCATTCGCCTTCCTTGCGGGAATAATCGAGATAGAGCATGGAAGCGACGGCGTCCACGCGCAGGCCGTCGATGTGGTATTTGTCGAGCCAGAAAAGCGCGTTGGAGATGAGGTAGTTCTGCACTTCGTTGCGGCCGTAGTTGTAGACCAGCGTGCCCCAATCGGGATGGGCGCCCTGGCGGGGATCGGCGTGTTCGTAGAGATGGCTGCCGTCGAATTGCGCGAGGCCGTGAGCGTCGCGGGGAAAATGAGCGGGAGTCCAATCGAGAATGACGCCGATGCCGGCTTGATGGCAGCGATCGACAAATTCCATGAACTCGGCGGGCGAACCGTAGCGGCTGGTGGCGGCGAAATAGCCGATGGTCTGATAGCCCCAGGAGCCGTCGTAGGGATGCTCCATGATGGGGAGAAGCTCGATATGGGTGTAGCCCATTTCCTTGACGTACGGGATGAGTTGATCGGCGAGTTCGCGGTAGGTGAGCCAGCGATTGTTGTCTTCAGGAACGCGGCGCCAGGCGCCGAGATGAACTTCGTAGGTGGAGATGGGCGAATTAAGCCAGTCTTTCTGGGGGCGAGCAGCGAGCCACTCGGAATCATTCCAGTGATAGGAGTCGAGAGTGGCAACAACGGAGCCGGTGGCGGGGCGAACTTCGGAGCGAAAGGCGTAGGGATCGGCTTTGAGAGGGAGAACATTGTTTTGCGGGCCGACGATTTCGAATTTGTAGATGGCACCGTCTTTTAATTCCGGAATAAATAGTTCCCAGATGCCGGAAGAGCCGCGCGGACGCATGGGATGGATGCGGCCGTCCCAATCATTGAAAGTGCCGACGAGGGAGACGCGGCGCGCGGACGGGGCCCAGACGGCGAAATGGACTCCGGAAATTCCGGCGACGGCTCGAATGTGAGCGCCGAGTTTTTCGTAGGTGTCGTAGTGGCGCCCTTCACCCATGAGGTGAAGATCGAAGTCGCTGATGAGGTAAGAGAAGGAATAGGGATCGTAAAGTTCGAAGGGATCGCCGCGATGAGTGCGGCCCTGGATTTTGTAGCTGGCGGGTTCGGGAGCGGCAGGCTGATTGGAAGGCCAGGTGGCTTCGAAGAAGCCTTCGGGACGGAGTTTGACGGCGTCGGCGATTTTCGCGGGAGAAACGGCGGGATTCTTGAAAAAGAGGCTGGCTTCGGCGGCCCAGGGAAGAAAAAAACGGACGGCCCAGCCGCCGGGAACGGGCTGCGGACCGAGCAGAGAGAAAGGATCGGCATAGCGAGCACCGAGGAAGGCGTCGATTTGGGATTGGAGTTGGGCCAGGCGCTGCTCTTCCGGGGATAGGGGTGCGGCGCGGACCGAAGAAGCCGTTTTGCGTTGATCAGCCAACACGAAACTCCAGAGAAAAACGCGGGAAGACTCGCCGATCTTGCCGCTTGAACTAGTTTATGACCTGAAAGCGGGAATTTCCAAGGCAAGAAAGAGGAAGCAGAGGGAGAGAGGAGAGAGAAAAAAGAAAAAGCGGGAAAAAGATTTTAACGCAGAGGGCACAGAGAACGCAGAGGACGCGGAGAAAGGAAAGAGAGGGGAGAGAACAGAAAGGGAAAAAGGTCAAAAAGGATTTTTGACGCAACAGAGGACACATAGAAAAGCGGGGAGCAGAGAAGCAGACGGAGGTGAGATGCAGGATTGGCCGATGGAAAGGGCGAGGGAGGCGTTGTATAGTGCGCGTGCGTGAGGCGGGCGGCGGACCATGGAGGAATGGGTGATTCGACCGATGAAGCGGGAGCGAGTGAATTGGCTAGGAGAGACGGCGCGGCTCGTGTGTGCGCTGGCGGTTGCGATGGCGGCGGTATGCGCTCCGGCGCAGGGGCAGGACCGATCGCAGACGCGGTCCATGGTGATCTCGCGAAACGGGATTGTGGCGGCGGAATCGCCGCTGGCGGCGCAGGCCGGGGTGCGGATTCTGGAGCGCGGCGGGAACGCGGTGGACGCGGCGATTGCGACGAACGCGATGATGGGCGTGGTCGAGCCGATGATGAACGGAATCGGGGGAGACTTGTTCGCGATCGTGTACGACGCGAAAGCGAAAAAACTGTACGGGCTGAATGCGAGCGGATGGGCGCCGAAGGGATTGACGATCGAGTTTTTGCAGAAGCAAGGGTTGAAGGAGATGCCGCGGTCGGGCGTAAACACGATCACCGTGCCGGGGACGGTGGAGGGCTGGCAGAAGCTGGCGACGAAGTTCGGGCGAAAGAAGTTGGCGGATGACCTGGCGGCGGCGATCGCGACGGCGCGGGAGGGATTTCCGGTGCCGGAGTGGGATGCGGCGTATTGGGCGGAAGAGGTGCAATACCTGCGCGGAAACGAAGAAGCGGCGAAATTGTATTTGCCGAGCGAGCATGCGCCGAGAGTCGGAGAGATTTTCCGGAATCCGGATCTGGCGGAATCGCTGCAGCAGATCGCGGAACACGGCCGGGATGCGTTTTACAAGGGAGAGATCGCGAAAAAGATTCTGGCGATGATGAAGCAGCACGGCGGAACGATGACGGCGGAGGATTTGGGAGATTATTCGGCGGAGTGGGTGGAACCGCTTTCGACGAAGTATCGCGACTGGACGGTTTATGAATTGCCGCCGAACGGGCAGGGAATCGCGGCGCTGATGATGCTGAACCTGATGGAGAAATTTCCGCTAGGAGAGAAGGGATACGAATTCGGGTCGGCGAACGCACTGCACATCATGATCGAAGCAAAGAAGCTCGCGTACGCGGATTTGAAGAGATACATCGGCGACCCGCGCGGGCAGAAGTTGCCGATTCAACAGTTGTTATCCAAGGAGCGCGCGAAGGAGCGAGCGAAATTGATCGACGAGGAGCACGCGAATTGTTCCCCGACAGCGGGGGAGCTAGCGCCTGCGGGAGACACGACGTATCTGACAGTGGTGGATCGCGACGGGAACATGGTGTCGCTGATTCAGAGCAATTTCTCGGCGTTTGGCTCGGGAATGGTGGCGGCGGGAACGGGCTTTGCGCTGCAGAACCGGGGAGCGCTGTTTGTGCTCGACGCGGATTCGCCGAACACGCTGGCGGGACGCAAGCGGCCGCTGCACACGATCATTCCGGCGTTTGCGGAAAGGGGCGAGACGCGGATCGCGTTCGGAATTATGGGTGGATGGAACCAGTCGCAGGCGCACGCGCAGTTCGTGGCAAACCTGGTGGATTTCAAAATGAACATTCAGGCGGCGATGGAAGCGCCGCGGTTTACGAAATATACGTTCACGGGATGCGACGTGATGATGGAGAACCGGTTTGCGGCGAAGACGCGGGAGGAGATGGAGAAGCGTGGGCACCAGATCCGGGTGCTGGGACCGTTTTCAAGCGAAGTGGGCGGCGGACAAGCGGTGATGCGGGATTTTGCGACGGGCGTGAACTATGGGGCTTCGGATCCGAGGAAGGATGGGGAGGCGGTGCCGGAGATGAGGGATCAGTGACCAGAGATCAGGGATCAGAAAGAGAGGCCGCGAGGCGAGAGTGCAGAGGATTTCCACAGGGACTGTACTAAAGGGAAAGAACTGTCCTTTGGTACAGGTGCCGGGCAGGCGCCGACTTTTGTAAGTAGCTGTAACAACACAACTTACGATTTGTGCGGTTGGACCGGGGGTTGCTCGGACAGGACTTGCCGGGCGGCGTCCGCAGCTACGCGTTCCGGCTTGCGGAGGCTGAGCCGTGCAACCCACCCTCAGGGTTCGGCTGGTGGAATTTGCGATCGTGAGCCTGGCGGCGGCGTGCTTTCTTGTGCCTGTGAGCGAGGCACGCCCCCACAGCGTGGCGGGAAGTTATGAGTGCACGCAGGTGCGCGTGCAGGGAAAAGTGGCGCCGTGTCACTCGACGCCGCTGGTTTTGAAGAAGGATGGCAGCTTCGAACTACGCGGCTGGGAAGGAAATTACGTAGTGACGGGAGACTGGGTGGAGCTTTCGGATTCGCAAGTGAAGTCGCGGGCGCTGATCCAGCCGGGACATAAGATTGTTTTCCGGTATCACGGCAAAGACGGGATCGTGGAAGTGACCTATGAGCGGCGGGTGGCGGTGTTGGGGAAGATGGCACTGAGTTAAGCGACCAGTGATCAGCGAACAGTGAGCAGCGATCAGCAAGACATGCCTCATTCTTGAGAAGCTTCCTTTGACAGCTTAGACTGTCCCCGGAAATTGAGATGTGGGTCCTAGACCTTATTTTGCACGCCTGGTTGTCTTGCTCCGTTCTCCTACCGTTCATGCTTTTGGTGCGTTGGGCCGGAGCCAAATGGAGACGGCTGGCCTGGCTAACCCGGAGTGCGAAGGGTTGGCTGGTAATTTGGGCCTGCTTCGGCTTTGTTAAGGTTGCAGCTATTGCGAGTCTTTTTTTCGCCGAAGGGAATTATGTGTTTGACCCGCTCGGATGGGCATCGCCCCCGGCATTCCTGATCGGAAGAGCACTTCACTTAGAATATGTTGAGGCGACCTTCTTGTTAGCCGCACTCCTCGGATCGATTGGCGAGGCGGCCATGGATGGCGGGTTAGCTGTGCTTTCCTGGCGGTTGTTTTCCTGGCTTAAGCAAGGACGAACAGTTTGCCGTCCGGCGGCGATGATGCAGCGTTACGGCATCGGCTTGCCGTTGTCAGCATGGGGGTTCGCCATAGCCAATCTTGTGAACTTTCGCTATGCGGACCGGTGCTGTGACTTCGTGAACTCATATGGGGTGCCATTTACCTTCCTTAAGCAGGGAGGTTTCGTCGGTATCAGCGTTTATTTGTGGAAAGGGATCATCGCCGACGCGCTGGCGGTGGTCCTAGTTGGAGCATTTGCGGGTTGGGTTTGGAACCGGCTTTGTACAGAACGCACAAGGGCTCGCGTCGGGGCAGTGTGAAAATTACTGTCGTGAGTGTCGCATCTCCGGTGCTGGTGTGAGTTGCGGCTAAACGGACCCAGCGCTTACGCGCTGGGCTAATGTCTGCCCGCGCCTCCGGCGCTTGATCATTCGGCCGGCGAACAGTGACTGGCGACCAGTGGCCAGCGAACGGCATTCGTGATTGGTGACCGGCCGACCAGCGATTCCAGCGATCAGCGATCAGCGATCAGTAAGATTCGGGTCGGAGATTTAGCTTGAAGTTCCGCGCGGGCGTGATCGCTTAACAAACGATCTTGAAAAAGCGAATGGCACAAGCGTGTGTCGAGCCTCCATCGCCCGCATGTTCTGCTTGTTGGGCACTCGGTCCATACCCGATGACTTGTTTGTAGCAAAGCATTCGTCGCGCAGGGATTCCCTCCAGGAAGACTAATACGGGCTGAATGTTAGCCAAGTTCCCGCGACGAAAGACAGCTAAAAGCACATCAACTTAGAACTGCGCGTCGTAGGCGGAGGCGGCGATGGCGCCGAGGGCCTGGCCTGCGATGTTTTGGGCGGCGTCGGGATCGAGGGGGAGAGAGACATGGTTGACGTAGGCGGCAAAGGCGAGTTTGCGGCCCGATTTCGTGTGGACGTAGCCGACGAGACCTTTGCCGTTGAGCATTAGTCTGGCGTTGAGGCGATCCTCGGAATCGAAGGTGCCGGTCTTGGCGAAGACGTGGCCTGCGGCGGGCGAATCGACCTGAATTTTGGCGAGCGTGCCGTCTTTGCCGAGAATGGGGAGAGCGCGGAAGAAGATGTCGAAATCGGGACGGGTGGTCCAATAGGCGAGATAGCGGCACATGAAGTCCGGGCTGAAGAGATCGGCCCAATCGCCGCCGGCGCCGTCACCCTGGGAAGCGCCGGAGAAATCCAGATTAGCCTGCTGAAGAAAGTCATGCTCGATAGCGAAACCCTTCTGCAATGCGTTGGCGGGATCCTTAGCGGCGAGCGCCCCGAGAAGATAGGGCGTCATGCTGGCGTGAAGATTCTGGCTGACTTTCAGAGTGATTTTGATTTCTTCAGAGAGCGGGACGGAAACGTGTTCGGCGACGAGATTTTCGGGGGTGTAAAAGACCGCGAGCGGAGTGAAATCGGGCTGGATTGGAGCCAGAGGCGATTTGAGCTCGACGCCGGAGGAAGAGAGCGCTTCGCGAAAAACGGTTTCGGCGAAAAGAGTGGGAGAAGGGACAGCGACGGAAGCAGTCTGCGGCTCGAGGCCGAGAGGAAGGCTGCCGGTGAGCGCGATCGTTACGGTGCCATCGGGATTTGGGGTGAAGGCAGGCTCTTCGAGGGCGATCTTGGAGCCGGCCGCTGAAGTGAGGAGGTGATTGACGAAGCGGGCGTAAGAGGTCTGCGGAGAAATCTGCAGCTGCACGGGAGCGCCGAGGGAGGCGCCCGGAGTGGCAATGAGATCGATGAGATTGTCATTGACCATGATCGAAGAAAGGACGACGCCGGTACCGCCTTCGCGAGGGCCATCGGGCATGAGAGAGGCGTCGATGAGAACGCGGCCGTCGACGCGGCGGATGCCCTTGGCGGCGACGTCTTTGGCGAGTTGGCGAATGACGGCGAGAGGATCGCCGGCTACGGCGGGCCCTCCGTAGGAATGGTCTTCGTCCTGAAAAGCGAGAGTACCGCCGGGCTGAATGCGATTGGAGAGATCGGGGTCGCCCGAGGCGACGAGCATGAGGTCGCCTTTGAGGCGGCCTTTTTTGTCGACGGGACCGGTGCGGTAGATTTTCGTGTGGAAGCGGTAATCGGGACCAAGAGTGGCGAGCAAGGCGCCTTCAGTGAGCGTTTTGGTGGTGGAGGCGGGGACGAAGAGTTTGCCGGCGTCGTGAGCTTAGAGGATCTTGCCGGAGGCGAGGTCGTAGAACTCGATGCCGAAACTGGCGTGAGTGAATTCGGGGCGATCGAGGATTTTCTGGATGCGGGAGGCGAGGGAATCGGGAGAGTCCTGTGCGAAGGCCGGATTTGCGAAGAGCACCAAGAATGAAGCGAGCAACGCGAGGAAAGAGCAGATCGTTCGCTGCGCCCCCTTGACAGCAGGCTGCGCTCCCTGCCTGCGGCAGGCAGGCTCGGGATGACAGGCGCGAATTCTGCAGTGGCGCAAAGAGAATCGTGTCGAGGGCATGGGGACTCCGTCAGTGGGAGTGCAGGTTCAGTTTCTCAAAAGGGACGTTGAGAATGGGATAGTCGCGCCAGTCCTTGTAGTCGAAATGCCACCATTCGTAATCGTAGACGGTGAAGCCTTCGGACTCCATGGCGCGGCGAAGAAGATCGCGACGCCAGCGCTGGAGGGAAGTGCCGCCGGGATAGTTGGGGTAGGAGCGCGGAGACATTTCGTCGTAGGTGCCGGGCATTTCGACAGGCTGGCTGGTTTTCAAATCGTAGAGGGTGAGGTCGACGGCGCAACCGCGATTGTGGCGGGAACCTTGCGCGGGATCGGCAACGAAGATTTTTCCTTCGGGAGGCGTGGCGTCCCAGAAAACTTTGGTGACATACCAGGGACGGTAGGCGTCGTGGATGAGCAGACCGTAGCCGAGAGGTTCGAGCTTGTGGAGGATGCGAAGGAGAGCTTCGGCGGCAGGACGCTGAAGAAAGGCACGGGCTTGCGTATAGACGGGAATGCCGAGGAAGTCGTTGGATGTGGCATAGCGAATGTCGAGGTGAATGGCGGGATCGAGAGGGGCGAGTTCGACCAGGTCAGGGTCGCGGAAGGGTCCTTTTTCAGAGGGCGGGGTGGCGGCGAAGGCTTCGCGGCGGAGGTCGGAGATGGGGCGGGTGGGAGTGACATGGTAGGAGTGAGAGGGATCGCCGCCTGCGTCGGTGCGGCGGTAGCAGAAATTCAGATAGCAGAAGCCAGTGGCGTTCCCCGCAGCGTCACGGCTGATCGAGTGGCCGATGACGCTTTGCCCCTCGGAGGGTGGAAAGGCAACATCGCCGAGGACCGAAAACTTGCGACTAATACCCTTTTCGTCGAGCCACAACAGCTGCTGGCCCTTTTCGAGTAGGACATACGAGTGTTTGGAGTTTTCGTCGAGATAGATGCCGACGAGCTTTTTCCATTCAAGTGGCGCATCAGCGGGCTTGGGACCCGGAAGAATAGACTCAGACGATTGAGGGAACGCGTTGAGGGACAGGAGGAGTAAGCACGTTGCCGCTGCGATGCGAGTCGCAAGAAACGGGCGCAGCGGTGCTGACCGTGGCTCGACCGGGTTATTCATGGAACCAGCGGAAGCCGCGGCGCTGCTCTTCGGCGAGTTGCTTGGCGGTGGCAAGAGTGCGCGAGTGGCGATGCTGGCCGCAGGCGGCGATGATCGAGTTCAAAAGAGCGACGGGAGCGGAATAGGAAGCGCCAAAGGAAGCAGACTCGATGCTGGCGAGGAGGGACTCATGGCAGATGCGCGCGAGAGGGGAAAGATAGGTGTCGGTAACGGCGATGCAGAAAGCGCCGAGTTCGGCGGCCTGGCGGGCGCCTTCGACAGTCTGGCGCAAGCCGCGGCGGAAAGAAATGGCGATGAGAACGTCTTTGCGGCCGAGGGTGCGCGTGAGGTGATAGATGCGTCCGGCGGATACGGCGCGGAAGACGGGCAGGTCAAGAATGCGGAGTTGATAGTGAAGGTAGTCGGCGAGGGCGTCGGCCAAATCGCCGGCGATGAGACCGATGCGGCGGGCTTTGTGAAGGCGGGCGGCTACGGAGCGGATTTTTTGCGAGTCGAGGCTGTGCTTGAGGGCGGTGAGATTTTTCAGGTCCTGGTCCATGGAAGAGCGGATGGAGGAAAGGACGTCTCCGGCGCGGGAAGCGGGCGGCATGGTGTCGATGGAAGTGGCGAAGGCGATGGAGAGATCGTGGAGGTGGCGCTGGAAGTCGCGATAGTTGGCGAAGCCGAGCGCGCGGACGATGCGGACCATGGTGGCGGGATCGGTTCTGAGGCGTTTGGCGAGAGCGCGGACGCTGAGAAGGACGTAATGGCGCGGCTGCTCGAGGATGGGGCGGACGATTTCCTGGCGCTTGGCGCTGAGGCGGTCAATGCGCGCAGCGAGCGTGGGGGCGGCTGCGGGATGCTCCGGAGGCGGGGGAATCATAGTGCACAGGAGGATTCCGCAGTTGAGCCGCTCTGTCAACAGGCGCAATGATAAACAGACGCGGCGAGCGGGGTGCCCGCAGGGGGCGTCTCACATTGTGAATGGCGGAGCTACTTGTCGGCGGCCGCGGTTTTGGCGGTAAGGCCGGGGGCGACGACGGGTTGCAGGAACGGCATCATGGCGCGCAGGGCGGGGCCGAGTTGCTCGAGCGGTTGCTGCTGCTCGGCTTTGCGTTTCGCGAGGAAATTGGGGCAGCCCTTTTCGTTTTC
>Ga0079220_10000058_pt1 | contig 21355 bp, 21 predicted proteins | sample GAAS100_FD_75071 | JGI IMG/M metagenome (GOLD analysis project Ga0079220, IMG submission 75071) | Agricultural soil microbial communities from Georgia to study Nitrogen management - GA AS100 | ecosystem: Environmental > Terrestrial > Soil > Agricultural land | place: USA: Georgia | collected... | reverse complement strand
TCGCCGAGGACTTTCAGTTCTCGCATCAGGGTGTACCTCCTCTTGGAGTTGGCTCTCCTGAGAAAGTACGCCCTCTTTTTCTGCTCAAAAACCAAATTTACACACAAAAATTTACGCCACCTAAGGAGATAGTACATTCGAAAGGGGCGTAAAGAGGGAGGCCGGGGGGCTTGACAAGTCAACGGAAACAACGGTATATTCTGTAATAACAGAAATAACTGATTTCATGGAAGGGATGGCAATGCCGACAAGCCCAGGATTCACGCTGACGCCGGTCTCCCAGAAATTCGTGCTGCATTGGGGCGAAATGGGGACGCGGTGGGGGATCAACCGGACGGTGGCGCAGGTGCACGCGCTGCTGTTTCTTTCGCCGAAGCCGCTTGCGGCGGACGAAATCTCCGGGACGCTTTCGGTGGCGCGGTCGAACGTGAGCACCAGCCTGCGCGAGTTGCAGGGGTGGGGAATCGTGCGCGTGGTGCACGTGCTGGGCGACCGACGGGACCATTTCGAGACCTCCAAGGACGTCTGGGAAATCTTTCGCGTTGTGGCGGAGGAGAGGAAGAGGCGGGAGATCGATCCGACGCTGCGGATTCTTTCCGAATGCGTGCAGGAAGCGAAGTCGGGTCCGCAGGGGGACGCTTATACGCGGGAACGGCTGGAGAGCATGCTGGAGTTTCTGACGGCAATGAGCGGGCTGTTCGAGGAGATTTTGCGGATGCCGATACCGGCTTTGAAGGGAGTGGTGAAGCTGAGAGGGAAGGTGGTGACCTTGTTGGGGAGCGGGAAGAAGGCGGGGTAAACGGCAAGGGGCCGGGGTAGGGATCGACGAAGAGAGATTCTTCGCTCCGCGGACTCCGCTCAGAATGACAGGAGGGCGAGTTTGAGGAGCGATGGCATGGACCGCAAGGGAGCATGAAGATGATTTCGCTGGCGGCGGAGTTTACGGACACGAAGAGCCGGCACGCGCGCGGGTGGCTGTTCTACGACGCGGAGTGCAAATTCTGCGTGAGGTTTTCGCGGTGGATGGCGCCGATTCTGGAACGGCGCGGCATGGCCGTGGCTGCCCTGCAGGATCCTCGCGTTGGAGCGCTGCTGGGCCTTTCGGGAGCGGAATTGCTGCGCGAATTGAGGTTTCTTGGCGCGGAGGGCGCGCACTTCGGAGGAGCGGACGCGATTCTGGCGCTGGCGCGCGAAATCCGGTGGGCGCGGCCCATCGTGTGGCTCGCGAACATCCCCGGCGCCGTGCCTATTCTGCATTCCGGATACGCCTGGTTCGCGGCGAGGCGCGGCTGCGCCCACGCGGTCTGCAGAGTTGATGAGCCCCTGGTTTAGCGGAGGGAACTGTGCGATTCGCGAATCTGTGGGAATGGCAAGGGTGCGTAAGCCGGAAGACGTATTTGCTGGTCGGCGTGACGGCGTTCGCGCTGAAATTCGCGGTGGACTGGGTTGTCGTGACGCAATTCTTCCACCGTTCCTGGAGCCTGGTGAATTACTGGCGGCCGTTCGGCGCGATTCGCGGTTTTGGCGCGATTGACAGCGTGGAGCGGGGGATGGCGCTGGTGCTGCTGGCGCTGGCGCTTCCTTTTTTGTACCTGGGGATCTCGATGACGGTGCGCCGGCTGCGCGATGCCGGCCAACCCGAATGGCTCGTGGTGCTGTTCTTCGTTCCGATCGTCAACCTGATTTTTTTCGCCTGGCTGTGCGCGACGCCGGCGTCCATGAAGCCACGTGCGACAGAACCTCCGCCGTGGCCGTCATCGAAGGCGCTAGACCGGTGGATTCCGCGGAGTTCGTGGGGAAGCGCGGTGCTTTCCGTGGGTCTGACTGCGGCGCTCGGGTTGTTGTTCGCGTTTGTCGGCACGGAAGTGGTGCGCAGCTACGGCTGGGGACTTTTCGTAGCGCTGCCGTTCTGCCTCGGGTTGGTTTCGGTGCTACTGCACAGCTACCGCCAGCCGCGCAGCTTCAGCGAGTGTACGCTGGTGGCGCTGATGCCGCTGGCGCTGCTGGGCGGCCTGCTGCTCCTGGTGGCGATAGAGGGTTTGATCTGCATTCTGATGGCGGCGCCCTTCGCGGCTTTGCTGGCGCTGCTGGGCGGATTCCTGGGTTACGCGATCCAGTCGGCGCGCTGGCTGCGGGGAGGGACTCCCGCAGCGCTTTCCCTTGCGCTGCTGATGACGCCGACGTTTTTCAGCGTGGAGTATTTCGTCAAGCCGCAGCCTTCGACGTTCGTGGTGAAATCGGCGATCGAGGTGAACGCGCCGCCGGAGCGGGTGTGGAAAGAAGTGGTGGCGTTCGCGGAAATCGCGCCGCCCAAGGAACTGATGTTTCGCGCGGGAGTGGCGTACCCGATTCGCGCGGAGATTTCCGGGCATGGGGCTGGAGCGGTCCGGCACTGCATTTTTTCGACGGGAGCTTTCGTCGAGCCGATCGAGGTGTGGGACGAGCCGCGGCTGCTGCGGTTCAGCGTGGCGGCGAATCCCGCGCCGCTGACTGAATTGACGCCGTACGGGCACATCGAGCCGCCGCACCTGCATGGATATTTCGAATCGCACCAGGGACAGTTCCTGTTGACGGCGCTGCCGGGAGGCCGCACGCGGCTGGAGGGAACGACGTGGTACACGCATACGATGTGGCCGGAGACGTACTGGCATTGGTGGTCGGATTACATCATTCACCGAATTCATTTGCGGGTGCTGAATCACATCAAAGGGCGCGTGGAGAGTGGGCAGCGCTCAACAGAAAAAGCAGATTCCTCGTCGCTTCGCCCGCCGGCGGCAGGCTCCGCTCCTCGCAATGACAAGCCGCCCAGCTTCGCGGCTGTTCCCGATGGGCGTAAGCGTTAAGGACAAGGGGAAAAGCGGTCTAGGCGGAGGCGGCGCGGGTTTCGGCGAGGACGCGCTGATAGTAGCGCTCGTACTGGGGAATGATGTCGTTGGCGCAGAAGCGTTTCTTGGCATCGATGCGTGCGCGCTGACCCATTTCGCGGCCGCGGTCGGAACGGGAAAGAATGTCGATGGCATATTTCGCGGCGGCGGCAACGTCGCCGGGCTCGACCAGGTAGCCATCGACGCCGTGCTCGACGACTTCGGGCACGCCGCCGGCGTTGGTGGCGATGACAGGCACTTCGCAGGCCATGGCTTCGAGGGCGGCGAGACCGAAGGACTCGAGGCGCGAAGGCAGCAGGAATAAATCGGCGCTGGCCAGCTTGGTATAGACCTGGTCCTGTTTGCCGAGGAAGCAGACGTCCTTCTGTAACTTTTTCTTGCGGACGAGGTATTCGGCGGTGCCGCGATCGGGGCCGTCGCCGATCAGCACGAGTTTCGCGGGCATTTTGGCGCGAACGAGGGCGAAGATCTCGACGGCATCGGTGACGCGCTTCACGGGACGGAAATTCGACAGGTGCATCAGGATGGGCTCGCCCGCGGGAGCGACTTGCGCGCGGAACTTGCCGTTGGCTTCGCGGGTGTAAAGATCGCAGTTGACGAAGTTCGGAATCACTTCGATGGGACGCTTGATGTCGAATTCCTTGATGGTTTGGCGATGGAGATAGTCGGAGATGGCGGTTACGCCGTCGCTCTGCTCGATGGAAAACCTGGTGATGGAGAGATAGCTCTGGTTGTTGCCGACGAGGGTGATGTCGGTGCCGTGGAGCGTGGTGATGAAGGGCAGGCGCCGGGGAATGGCCATGGAGCGGGCCAGCAGGGCGCTTACGGAATGGGGGATGGCGTAGTGGACGTGGAGAAGATCAAGCTGCTCCATCTCATAGACTTCGAGCATCTTGGTGGCGAGGGCCAGAGTGTAGGGAGGATGGTCGAAGAGGGGATAGGAAGCGACTTCTACTTCGTGGAAGTGGATGTGAGGGTCGCTGAGGTTCATGCGGATGGGGGCGGCGTAGCTGATGAAGTGAATGTCGTGGCCGCGGGCGGCGAGTTCCTGGCCAAGTTCGGTGGCGACGACGCCTGAGCCGCCATAGGTGGGATAGCAGGTGATGCCGATGCGCATCCGCTTCCTTTCGGGAGCCGCGAGGCTAACACATTAACGAACCGGCAAGCCGGTTAGTTGCTGTAGAATGCCTGCCTTCGCAGGCGCGACTGCCCGGGGCTTGAACCGCGCGTCACGGCGAATGGCGCAGAGAGCCGCGGATCGAGAGACGCGAAGCCATCCAGTTAGACGCGCGGGTGGAAAATCGGTGACATGGGGCGGGCGTGTTCTAAGCTGCTGAGTACAGGGCAGTTACATTGGCAACGTCAGGAGTATGGTGAAACGCAAAGGGCGGCAGAAGGCGGAAGATCCGGTGGCGCTGGTGCGAAGGCGTATGAAGCGCAGCCGGCTGGCGGTGCTGCTGGGATTCGTGGCCGAGAGCGCGGGGAAGGGGCGGGCGGTGCTGCGGATGGACGTGAAGGAGCACCACCGTCAACTGCATGACGTGGTGCATGGGGGCGTGCTGGCGGCGTTGGCGGACACGGCGGCGGCAGTGGCGGCGTACACGGCGGTGCCGGAAGGCGCGGAGATCGTGACCATCGAGCTGAAGATCAACTATCTGATTCCGGTGCCGGAAGGGCGGATTCGCGCGGAAGCAGTGGTACTCCGCGCGGGACGGAACTTTGTGGTTACGGAATGCGAAATTAAGACGCAGGAAAACGCGCTGGCGGCGAAGGCGCTGCTGACGTTCGGAGCGGCAGGCGGCTTTTCGCTACAACGCTGACTCTGGAGCGGGCAGCTTAGCTGGAAGTTTAGTCGACGGTGCCTGTTCCGGTCTCGTCGCCATCCTTGTAAACGTACTTGATGACGCGCTTGAAGACCAGCAAGTTGGGGCTGCCGACGCGGGTGAGTTTGATGCAATCGCGGTCATACCATTCGACGGTGCCGTGCAGGATTTCGCCGGTGTCGAGGACAACCGCCATCGGCGTACGCGACTGCATTTGCTTGACCCAGTAGAAATTTTCCGCGTGGGTGCTTTCGGGAGGCGCCGGCTTCTTGCTGGGAACCGGGCCGTTATTCTGGTGACTGTGGTGGTTATTGCCGCGGGGTGGAGCAGCTTCCTTGGCGTCCGGGAAATTCGGACGAAACATCCTGCGATTCACCATGACTTCTCCTTAATTGCCCAAAGGAGGGAGGATTGTCGACACTGTTGGTGAGATGCGTTTTGCGGGAGAAGGGTTACAGTTGGTGAAAATTTTTTCGCGCGCGTTTTCGAGAGTTTCGGAGCATACAGTAAACCCATTACGTTGAGGAACGCTGCGAGCCGGCGGAGGACTGGCCGGAGAGGGAAGCGGCCATGGCGTCGAGGCCGAGCTGGCGGTTCAAGTTGCGGCGCGCGCCGGCATGCAATTCGTCGAGCAACTGGAGAGCGCGCATGACCCAGGGACTGTCGATCGTTTTGGCGAAGGACCGGAGTTCTTTAGCAAGAGGGAGATTGCGCAGGACGGGCTGCTGGAGGCCGGAGGCGAGCTCCAACAAATCGGTGAGCAGGCTGTAGAAGATTTCGAGCTGCTCTTCGAAGGGAAAGTTTTTGTCTTTGGCAATGGCGGCGGTGGCAGCGAAGAGTTGCGCGAAGCCGCCGCCGCGGGCGGCATGTTCAAGGACGCGCAAGGCGTCGTGGCGGCGTTGCAAGGCGGATTCGACATCCATTTCGAACGCGGCGCCGGGGCTGCCCTCGGCGAGTTCAGCGGCCTGGGGAATTTGCGCGGGAGTGCGGCGGGTGTTTTCTTTGAGGATCTTTTCCACTTCGTGATCAGAGAGCGGAGCGAAGTGGAATTGCAGGCAACGGGAAACGATGGTCGGGAGAAGGGAAGAAGCGGACGGCGCGGTAAGAATGATGGTGGCGGAGCCGGGAGGCTCTTCGAGGATTTTGAGGAAGACGCTGGCGACGTCCCAGCGCATGGTGTCGGCGCCGTCGAGGATGAAAACGCGGCGGCGCGCCATGGGTTGAAAGTAAGCAGCGCGCTGCACGGCGCGAATCTGGCCGATGCGAAGGACGGGGCGCGCGACGGGATTTTTGAGGCGGACCGGATCGGGAACGAGGGCCCAGACGTCGGGGTGCGATTGGAGGATTAAAGGGACGCGCTCGACAGTGGCGGCGTCGGCGCTTTCACCGCGCTCGGCGAGGCCCTGTTCGATGAGGCGCTGGGGATCGGCGAGAAGAGCGATGCGGCGGCAAGTGTCGCACTGGCCGCAAGCGTCGTCCTGAAGGCGCTCGCAGTTGGCAGCTTGCGCGAAGATGCGCGCGAGAGTGAATTTGCCGACGCCGCGGGAGCCGGTGAACAGGAGGGAGTGAGGAACGCGGCCGGCGCGAAGCGCTCCACGGAGGGCGGCGACAATGTGTTCGTTGCCGTGAAAGTCGGCGAAAGGCATGGCTATTTTTTCCCCGCGGGGGCGAGAAGAGGTTCGACGGCGGCGAGGACGTCGCGGGAAATTTCCTCGGGAAGGCGAATGCCGCCGCGCGTGGAGTCGAAGCATTGAATGGTCGCCCAGGGGGAGCGGCGCGAGAGAAGGTCGTACATATCAGCGGCATCGGCGAGGTGCGTGAGGCTGGCTTCCTGGATGTCCTGCTTCGCGCCGGTGTAGCTGCGGGCGGATTTGCGGGCGACGAGAGCCTGTGCTTCGTGAGGTGGAACGCGCAGGTACAGCACGAGATTTTCGCGGGGCAAACCGTAGATGTTGTATTCGAGGTGCTCGATCCAGGTGAGAAATTCGGCGCGTTTGGCGGCGGGAGCGCGGGCGGTTTGGTGGGCGAGATTGGAAGCGATGTAGCGGTCCGCGAGGACGATTTTTCCGGCGGCGAGCGCCTGGGTGAGTTTTGCCTTGGCTTCGAAGCGGTCGCCGGCATAGAGCAGGGCCGTGAAATGGGGATCGACGCTTTCAAGGGCGCCGAAATCGCCGTTCAGGAATTGACCGACCATGCGGCCGAACCAGGAATCGTATTGAGGGAAGCCGGTGGAATAGACGCTGTGGCCGCGGACGGCGAGTTCGTGCTCGAGCAGGCGAAGCTGGGTGTGCTTGCCGCTGCCGTCGATGCCTTCGAGGGCGATGAGTAGTCCAGGCTCGGTCATGAACGCGGCCGAATTGGCCGGAAGAGAAGTCTAACCGGAGCGGAGAGTGGCCGCAACGGCGCGTGGTAGGATGAAAATTGTCACATGGCGCGCGAAGCGATACGAGAAAATCTGCAGCGAATTCAGGCGGGCATCGAGGCGGCGGCGAGCCGCGCGGGGCGGAAAGCGGGGGAAGTTACGCTCGTCGCGGTGTCGAAGACGCATCCGGCGGACGCGATATCCGCCGCGTTTGATGCGGGGATTCGCCATTTTGCCGAGAATCGCGTGCAGGAATGGGAGACAAAACGGGCCGCGCTGGTGGATTTGCCGGCGCGGTGGCATCTGGTAGGGCACTTGCAGAGCAACAAAGCGGCACGGGCGGCGCGGCTGTTTCAGAGCGTCGATTCGGTGGACGATTTCGCGCTGGCGGAGCGGTTACATCGCGCAAGATCGCAAGCGAACGCGCCCGAGAAGCTACGCGTTCTCCTTGAAGTGCGGCTCGCACCGGAGGAAGCGAAGAGCGGCGCGGAAATTGCCGAATTGTCACGGATGGCGGAACAGGTTGCAGCGCTCGAGCACTTGGACGTTGCGGGCCTGATGTGCATTCCGCCGTACCGGGAAATTCCGGAGGAAGCGCGGCCATTCTTCCGGAAGCTGCGGGAATTGCGGGATGATCTCGAGAAGCGGCTGGGGCGGAGATTGGAAGTGCTGTCGATGGGGATGTCGCACGACTTTGAAGTAGCAATTGAGGAAGGCGCAACCGAAGTGCGGATCGGGACGGCGTTGTTTGGCGAGCGACCAAAACCCTGAGGATGGAACTTCGTGCTGGAGATTCTGCAGCGGGAGAACGCGGTGATCGTGGCGGTGCGGGTGCAGCCGCGGGCCAGCCGGGACGAAATTGCCGGAGAAAGGGAAGGCGCGCTGCGAGTGCGGTTGCAGGCTCCGGCGGTGGAGAATCGCGCGAACGAAGCGCTGCGGCAGTTTCTGGCGGCGCTTTTGAAAACGCCGAAATCGGCTGTTAGAATTCTGAGCGGGGAAAGAAGCCGTACAAAACGTGTGGAACTTGCGGGCGTGACGAAGAGTCAACTGGAAGCGCTTTTGCGGGCAGAAGCGTAGGCGTGGAGCGGATTTGCGCGGATTCTGCGAGAAGGCGGGCGGGCAATGAATCTGAATGAAATGCAGCAGGACTTGCAGGCGGCCAAGCTAGGCGGCTGGCTTTTCTACGATTTTCGCGGACGCGATCCCATCGCGCAGCGGATCCTGCAGCTTCCGCCGCACATGCGGACGCGGCGGTGGTATTACTTCGTTCCGGCGAAGGGCGCGCCGAAGAAGCTGGTGCACAAGATCGAATCGCAATCGCTGGCGAGCCTGCCGGGCGAGACGCTGTATTACGCGGGGCAGGATGAGCTGAGGAAGAACCTGGCGAAGCTCGTGGCGCGCGCGAAGACCGTGGCCATGCAGTACTCGCCGAAAAACGAGATTCCATACGTGGCGATGGTGGACGCGGGAACGGTGGAGTTGGTGCGCGGGGCGGGCGCGAAAGTGGTGAGTTCGGCGGACCTGGTGCAGAAATACGAAGCGGTGTGGACGCCGGAACAGCTGGAAGGGCATTTGGCGGCGGGGCGCGCGATTGACCGAATCGTGAAAGACGCCTTCGCGCTGGCGGCGCGGCGCGTGCGCGAGAAGCAGCCGATGACAGAATGGGAGCTGCGCGAGTTCATTCGAAAGGAATTTCTGGCGGAGGGGATTGTGGCGGACGAGGGGCCGGACATCGCGGTGAACGAGCACGCCAGCGATCCGCATTACGGGCCGTCGCCGGACCGGCCGACGCCCATTCGCGAAGGGGATTTGCTGCTGCTCGATGTGTGGGGCAAGCTGAAAAAGCCCGGCAGCGTGTATTACGACATCACGTGGATGGGCTATTTGGGCGCGAAAGTGCCGGAAAAGCAGGCGAAGATTTTTGGCGTGTTGCGGGAAGCGCGGGACAGCGCCGTGGAGCTGATTAAGACGAACGTGGCGAAAGGTAAGCCGCTGCAAGGATGGCAAGTGGACAAGGCGGCGCGCGCGGTGATCGAGAAGGCCGGTTACGGGAAATATTTCTTTCATCGCACCGGGCACAGCATCGGCGAATCGGTTCACGGCAACGGCGTGAACATGGACGGCCTGGAAACCAAGGACGTGCGGCATCTGATCGCCGGCACGTGCAACTCGATCGAGCCGGGGATTTACCTGCCGGAGTTCGGAGTGCGCACGGAGGTGAACGTGTACATCGGCGAAAAGGAAGCGCGGGTGACGGGAGCGGTGCAGAAGGAAATTCTGGCGCTGCTGGCGTGAGACTCGATGCGTGCATTCGGCCAAATGTCGGGTGAGGAAACGCGCGTGCCGCTGGCCGGCGCGACGAACGGCAACGGCGAGCCCTACGCGGTGCTGATGGCGCTGGCGGGATGGATCCTGCCGGGGCTGGGGCATGCTTTGCAGAAGATGTGGGCGCGCGCGCTGATGATCTTTGTAGCGGTCGGAGCTCTGGTCGTTTTCGGCGCGGGGATGCGCGGAAACGTGTTCACTTCGCAAGGAGACGACGCGTTCGACAAGCTGGGTTACGTGGCGGACGCGGGAACCGGGAGTTTTTATTTCCTCGCGCGCAAGCTGGAAGTGCACGGCCCGGATGTGTCCCACGCGGACGGCGATTACGGCACGCGGTTTTTGGCCACGGCGGGCGTGCTGAACCTGCTGGCGGCGCTGCACGCGTACGAAGCCGCACGGGGCCGCAAAGCATGAGCCTGCCGGCGATTTTTCACCTTTCCCATTTGCAGGCGATGCTGCTGTTCGCGCTGATTATCTCCGTAGCGTTCGGGATGCTGGGGAGGCGGCGTCCCGTGGAGCGCGTGAAGTACGCGGCGTGGTCGTTCGCGCTGTTCGTGCTGATCGGCGTCGCGGTCGGGTGGGCGATATATCCGTTTTCGCGATAGTGTTCGGTCTCCGCGCAATTTCACGAGTCAAAACGATCCTGCGCGATTTTGAATCGCGCAGAGCTCCCGATGTCAATACAGTGATTACCTGAGATCCCATATCTTGGTTGGTTTCCCAAGCAAGCAACATTAGCTCTTTTCCCGGGAGCGCCGCCTTTCTATAATTTGTGGCGAGGTCGGATTCCTTTTATGGGCCAAGTACAGATGTATCGCTGCACGAGCAAAGACTGCAGGTGCACCATAGCCGTAGTGCAAAGGCCTGGAGTTGAGATTGTGCAGGCGCCGCGCTGTTTCTGCGGCACGAAAATGAAGAAGACCTATACCAGCCCCGAAGTCCGAGAGCTTTCCCCCAGAGAAGCCGAACAGTGGTTTGCCTCCCTCGAGCAATGAAAGAAAGAAGCAATGCAAGTGATGTTGCGGGATTTTTGTATCGTTCTGGCGGTGGCCCTTTCGGTTTGCGGTTCGTCGCTGCTGTATGACGGAATCGCGACTTCGAGTCTGGAAGCCAGCGCGCTGGTGATCCTGGGCGGAGCGTTGGTGTCGCTGGGGCTGGCGGCTTCGTGCTTTGCGTACAAGATGCACGCATCGAGACCGCAAGGCTGAAGGCGACAGCCAACAAGCTGCTTTTGGGCCGACAGCAAGGTGTCTTTAGCGCGGACCTGCGCGCGGCGTCCCTTTTTTTCGGCATACTTCCTTCGCAGCGAACCGTGCACGTGAGCGGCGGCCGAATTGACGCGTATTTTTGCGGATGCTATCGTGAAATGGTTCGGGCCGAGGTAGCTCAGTTGGTAGAGCAGCCGATTCGTAATCGGCAGGTCCCCGGTTCAAGTCCGGGCCTCGGCTCCAGTGTTTTTGCCGGACTTTCCTTTCGGGTCCAGAAAATCCCCCTGATTGCTTCGTTGGTGCTTTTCTCGACGTGGCTCTTGCCTTCAGGGCTTTTCGCAAAGGGCTCCACGACGAGGATTGTGATCGAAGGCCCAGACCTCACGCGGCCGATTGAGATTACGGACCGGGCGATTCTCAAGAATTTCAGCGTGTGGGCGGGGCCAGGGGTGTTCCGCCGGCCAGAGACCAATCCGGACGCCCCGAGTCTCATCATCGATTGGTCGCAGGGTGCGTTCGCGGAGATACCTCAGTCCGCCCGGAAATATCAGGTCTCCTTCTACACTGAAGACCAAGCGGAACAACCGGTTTACGTGGTGTATTACGCGGTTTCGGACGGCTTGAAGGCAGGAGCCGGGTACGTGTACTTGCCCGGCAAATCGGACGAATGGTACCGGCTCAATACCCGCTCGCTCGTACGAGGCGTGGAGGGGAAGTGGTTCCGCGCGAGAAACTTCTGGGACGGCGTAGCAAGGCCCCTGATCGACAGAGCGAGGAGCGCGCGTTCGAGGCATGCGCGCACGGCGCTTGTTTCCCGTTAAACCATTACCGCCGCCGGATTCCTGAAAGACCGAGTGAGTCCGGCCCGGCTTGAGCTATTGTCAGGGCGCGGCGGAAGCGGGAGAATGCGCGCGGCGGGTGAAGCGCCTTGACGAACGCACTGTTCGAGTGGATTCCCAAGGGCGGAGCACAGATCGTTCTGGTGCTGCTGCTTTCCTTCCTGATTGGACTGGAGCGCGAAGAGAAGAAGAACGTTTCCGACGAATACCGGTTCGGCGGGGTGCGGACGTTTCCGCTGATCGGGCTGCTGGGCTACGCGCTGTGCGCGCTTTCGGGCGGGAACCTGGCGCTGCCGGCGGTGGGGCTTGGCATCGTGGGATCGTTTCTGTGGCAGTCCTACCGGCACAAGATCGAAGCGGCTTCACTGGCGGGAATGACCACGGAAATTTCCGGGCTGGTGACGTACGCGATCGGCGCCCTGGCGTGGCGCGAGGAATACTGGATCGCCACGACGCTGGCGGTGGTGGCGGTGCTGCTGCTGGAGTTGAAGGGCGCGCTGCAGACGCTTTCGAAGCGGGTGCCCGGAGCGGAAATCCTGACGTTCGCGAAATTTCTGCTGCTGACTGCAGTGATCCTGCCGATCGTGCCGAACCGGACGTTCGGCTCGTTTGACTTCAATCCGTTCAAAGCGTGGCTGGTGGTTGTGGCGGTCAGCGCGATTTCCTATGGCAGCTATATTTTGCAGTTATGGGCGCAAGGCCGCGGCGGAGTGCTGCTGGCGGCGCTGCTCGGCGGGGCATATTCCTCCACGCTGACGACGGTGGTGCTCGCGAAGCGTTCGCGCGATGCGCAGCGGCCACGCTTGTATGCCGGGTCGATGCTGGTGGCTTCGGGCGTGATGTACCTGCGGCTGCTGGCGCTGGTGGCGATCTTTAACGGGCAGCTTCTGCGGCAATTGGGGGCGTGGTTTCTGGCGCTGGCCGCCGCAGGGTTGGCCGGGGGGTGGATCTGGACGCGGCGGCGGGACCCGCAGAACGCAGCACAAGGCGAAGAACCTTCGCCGAAGAATCCGCTGGAGCTGAGCGCGGCGTTCCTGTTTGCGATTCTTTTCGTGGCGATGCTATTCGTCACCCACGTCGCGCTGCAATACCTGGGGCGCGCGGGACTGTACGCCCTGGCGGGAGTGATGGGCGTGACGGATGTCGATCCGTTCATTTTGAGCCTGACGGCGTCGGCGGGCCAGCAAACGCCGGTAGCGTTGGCGGGCGGGGCGATTGTGCTCGCGGCGGCAAGCAACAACCTGGTGAAAGGAATCTACGCCTACGGATTTGGGGAACGGCGCACGGGAACACAAGGCTTTGTTTTACTGGCGGTACTCGCGGTGCTGGGTCTGCTGCCGCTGCTGTTTTGAGAAGATTCGCGTCGATTGAGCCCAATGCGGGTCGCGTTTCGCGGCCGGGTTGCGATTGATTTTCCCATCGCTCTGTTTCGTCGTAGTCTTGAACTGACATGTCAGATCTTCCCGTGCCGCTCGGCAGCATCAGTTTTCCCGGATTTAACCCGCCTTGGGGAGTCGGATCATGAAACTTCGCTTTCGAAAATCGTTCCAGATACTGGCGCCAGGGAGTTCCTTGCGCCGGCGCGTTGCTTACAGCCTGGCGATCGCGCGGCTGATTCTGGTGCCGGTGATTTTTCTGGCCGTGTATTACCTGTTCGAAATGGCGTTCATCGTGGACCGCATTGTGAACGTGGATGCGCCGGCGGCGACATACGCGCAACAGGCATCCATAGAAATGCTGGAAGCGCGGCGCGCCGAGCGGAATTATCTGCTGCTGCGCGATCCGGCGTATCTCGATGTGAACCGCGCCGCGGTCTCGAACGTAAAAGAAACATTCGGCAGAATTAGCGACCTTGGACCGAACAACCAGGGCGCCACCGACGAAGCGGCGAGAGAGCTGAACCTCTACGAGCAGCGGTTTGGTGCGGCGGTTGCCGCGATGCAACAGCCGGGACAGGGGCCGACGGAGCGCATCCAGGCAGTGGTTCGGGCTTACGAGCATGACTTGAACGAATTGTTGCGGACCGCGCGGTACAAAAAGCGCGCGCGGCTGATCGACGATTTGCGCAAGCAAGTGGGATCTTTCGACACGCAGATTTCCGACACGGTTCAGGAAGGGAATCCGGCGCTGCGGGAGGTCACAGGCGATTTGCAGGCCTCGAGCCAGAAAATCCTGCAGCTCGCGACGCAAATCGAGACGCGAAGCTGGAGCCGCGTGGAAAACGACCGCTCCGAGGCGCGCCGCCTGCTTTCCCAGGCGGAGTGGGCGTTGGGCAGCGTATCGTTCCTGACGCTGCTTTTCAGCGTGTGGGTAAGCTTCGTATTGCCACGGCAGGTGGTGAAGCCGCTGGTCGCCTTGAAAGAAGCCGTGGATCACGCGGCGTCGGGAAAGTACGAAATCGAGTTCGACATTCGCGGAGGCGGAGAAGTGGTGGAACTGGCGAAAAGCGTGCAGAACATGTTGTCCACGCTGCATCAGCACGGGTGAAAGAGCCGGGCCGCCAGGTCTACGGGATGAAAATGCGGAGCGGGGATTGCAATCGCGGCCGCGCGGCTCATTTCGTTATAATCCAGCTGGAGTGAAAGCGAGTTGATGGCCAAAAGGGAGGCAAGCAGCATGCGCATGACGACGCGAGCCGTAGCGGTGGCAGCGATTGTGGTTCCGGCATTGTTTTTTGTTTCGAGGAGCGCTTCGCAGGCGCAGAAGAAAAGTGACAATGGGCAAATCGAGCGCGGGCGTTATCTGGTGGAAGATGTCGCGATGTGCGCCGAGTGCCATACGCCGCGCGATTCTCGCGGAGAGTTGGAGAAACAATCATGGCTGCAGGGAGCGCCGATCTGGATCATGCCGGTAAAGCGTATTCCTGAATGGGCGGATAATGCGCCCGCTCTAGCCGGGCTTCCGGGCATGACCGTGGAAGAAGTGGAAAGAGTATTGGAGCAGGGAACCGGTCCGGAAGGCGAAGTGCTGCGGCCGCCGATGCACATCTACCATATGAAACCGGAGGACGCGAAGGCGATCATCGCGTATCTGAACAGCCTGCCGCGCGCGAAGCAGTAGCGGGCGCGGTGACGGCGTTCCAGCGCAGCCAAAAGCCGCGCGGTTTCTTCTATATTTTCTTCGATCATGTTTGCCCGGCGAACTTCGTGGAACCTGAATTCAAACCGGCTGAGCGCAGCGCTGCAGCAGCGGCGGGGCGCGGGCCGGGCGATACTTGACCTCACCATCTCGAACCCGACGGAATGCGGGTTTTCCTACGATTCCGGTGCCATTCTGGCCGCTCTTTCTCAGACGAAGGTCCTGCACTACCAGCCGGAGCCATTCGGCTTACGTTGCGCGCGGGAAGCGGTGAGCGATTACTACAAAGAGCACGGAGCCGACGTCGAGGCTTCACGAATTCTGCTGACGACCGGCACGAGCGAAGCCTATTCGTTCATTTTTCGGCTGCTGTGCGATCCCGGCGACGAGATTCTGATCGCGGCGCCGAGCTATCCGCTGCTGCAATTTCTCGCCGATATTCACGATGTAAGGCTGGTGCGCTATCCGCTTTTTTACGACCACGGCTGGCACATTGACTTCGATCTTCTGGAAAAACAAATCACGCTGAAGACGCGGGCGGTGGTGGCTGTCCATCCGAATAATCCCACCGGGCAATTCTGCTCCGCCGATGAAATGCGGCGGCTGCAGGAACTATGCGCGATTTCGAACATCGCACTGGTGGCCGACGAAGTGTTTCTGGATTTCGCGCACGACGGCGCACCGCGGCCGACATTCGCGCAGCATTCCGCTTCGCTCAATTTCACGCTAAGCGGCGTTTCAAAAATCTGCGGTTTGCCGCAAATGAAGCTGGCCTGGCTGGTGGCCAGCGGCCCCCAGAGTCTTCGCGACGACGCATTGAGCCGCCTCGACGTCATCGCCGACGCTTATCTTTCGATGAATACGCCGGTTCAACTCGCCGCGCCGCGCCTGCTCTCCAGCAGGAAGGAATTTCAGCGGCAATTGCTGGAGCGCGTGCGGACAAACCTTGCGGAGCTGGATCGCGCTCTGGCGCGGCAAGACTCGTGTTCGCGGCTGGAAATGCAAGGGGGCTGGAATGCGGTGCTGCGCGTCCCGGCAGTGCGTTCGGACGAGGATCTGGCGGTCGAGTTGGTTTCTGGTCCGGGAACACACGTTCACCCGGGCCATTTCTACGATTTTCCGCGTGACGGTTATGCCGTTCTCAGCCTGATCACGGCTCGGGAAACCTTCCGCGAGGGCATCGCCAAGTTTCTGGAATTCTTCCGAGCGTAGCCTTAATGTTCCGGCGTTGTTGTGGCCGCCGGCGTGTGGCGGCCGCGGGTCGATCCTGGCACCAGGCTGCGAACGACGACATATAACAACGGAATGAAGAGCAGGTTCAACGTGGTGGCGGCAATCATGCCACCGAATACCGTCGTTCCGACGGAGATGCGTCCCGCGCGGCCAGCGCCGGTGGCCAGCACCAGGGGCAGCACGCCGAGAATGAACGCGAACGAAGTCATCAAAATCGGCCGCAGCCGGATGCGCGCGGCTTCGATGGATGCTTCGACGATGGTCATGCCGCGCTCGCGCAGTTGCTCCGCGAATTCGACGATCAAGATGGCGTTCTTGCTGGCCAGGCCGATCAACATGACCAGGCCGATCTGGCAGTACACGTTGTTTTCGAGGCCGCGCAAAGAGACGGCTCCGACGGCTCCGAGCAACGCTCCCGGCACGGCCAGCAGAACGATGAACGGCAACACGAAGCTCTCGTACTGCGCGGAGAGAGTGAGGTACACGAAAATCAATCCGAGGCCGAAAAGCAGCGCCGCTTTGCCTCCAGACTGGATTTCCTCGAGCGATTGCCCGCTCCATTCGAAAGTCATTCCTGCCGGGAGAATCTTCTTCGCGAGCCCTTCCATGTCCGCGATGGCTTGTCCAGAACTGCGTCCCGGTGCCGCCGAGCCGTCAATTTCCGCGGAGCGGAACAAGTTGAAATGGCTGATGACCTGTGGATTCGCGGTTTGCACGACCTTGGCGAAGTTGTCCAACGGAACCATCGTTCCCGTGTCCGATTTCAGGTAGAACTCGCGAATGTCGTCCGGGCTCGCGCGGAATTTTCCATCCGCCTGCGCGTACACGCGATAGGACCTGTTGTTGAAATCGAAGTCGTTCACGTACACCGAACCCATGTACACCTGCAACGTATCGGTAATCTGGCTGAAGGGCACCTGTAAGCTCTTGGCTTTTTCGCGGTCGATCTGGACAACGTATTGGGGGTCGTTGGCAGTGAAGCTGGTGAGCAATCCGGTCAGTGTTCCGCTGCGGTTGCCCTGCGCGGAAAGCTGATTCGCCGTATTGGCCAGTTCCTGGAGGGAGCTGCGACCCAAGTCAATCAATTGAAACTGGAATCCGCCGAATTGACCCAATCCCTGGACGGCAGGGGGATTGAACGGCACCGCCAGGGCGCCTTGGATTCCGAAGAGCGGCCCGCGGATTCTTTGCAGCACCGCCGAAGCGGAATGCGCCAGTCCTTTGCGCTCTTCAAAAGACTTCAGCGGCACGAAAACGATCGCGCGATTGGAAGCCGTGCCGGAAAAGCTGAAGCCCACCACGCTGAACGCGCCTTCCACCTCGGGAATGTCGGCGACGGCGCGCTCCACTTGCGTGCAGATGCCGGAAGTGTATTGCAGCGAGGCGCCCTCCGGAGCCTGCACGATAACCATCAAATAGCCCTGGTCGTCTTCGGGGATGAAGGATTGCGGAACGCTCGCATACACCCAGTACGTCAGGCCGAGCGTCGCCAGAAACGCCAACACGCCCACGGTCCTCCAGCTCAAGAGCTGCCGCACGCTCGAAGTGTAAGCGCCCGCCCCGGCCTCGAAAGTCTTGTTAAACGCGCGGAAAAAGAAGCCTTGCGCTCGCGCACGGTGACGCCCCAGCAGAATCGCGGAAAGAGCCGGCGTCAGCGTTAGAGCGTTGAACGCGGAGATAGCCACGGAAAACGCAATGGTCAGAGCAAACTGTCTGAACAGAATTCCCGTGGTACCCGGAAACAAAGCCACGGGAACGAAAACGGCGACCAGCACCAGGGACGTGGCCACTACCGCGCCGGCAACTTCGCTCATGGCCACGGACGCTGCATTGTGCGGCTCGGTGATGCCTTCCGTAATGTGCCGCTCGACGTTTTCGATCACCACGATGGCGTCGTCCACCACGAGTCCGGTAGCCAGGGTGATGCCGAAGAGCGTCAGCGTGTTGACCGAAAAACCGAGGGCCTTCACGAAAATGAACGTGCCGATGAGCGACACCGGAATGGTGATCGCCGGAATCAGCGTGCTGCGCCAATCCTGCAGGAAAACGTAAATCACAAAGATGACCAGGGCAATGGCTTCAAGCAGCGTAACCATCACATCGCGAATCGATTCGCCGATCACCGTAGTGGTGTCGAAGGCGACGGCTACCTTCAATCCGGGAGGAAAATTCTTGGACAGGCGGACAAGCTCGGCTTTTGCGGCTTTGTCCACATCGAGCGCATTCGCTCCCGGCAGTTGCGTGACGCCAAGCCCGACGGCGTCGTGTCCATTGAAGCGGAGGAGAGATCCGTAATCTTCCGCGCCGAGTTCGGAGTGGCCCACGTCCTTGACGCGCACGATTGTGCCGTCGGTGCCGGTCTTAAGCACGATGTTGTCGAACTGCGAGGGCTCGGAGAGGCGGCCCACCGCGCGAACGCTGATCTGAAATTCCTGACCTTTGGGAGCCGGCGGTTGTCCGATTTGCCCCGCGGCGACCTGCACGTTCTGCTCCTGCAGGGCGCTGATAATCGCGGAGGCGGACAGGCCACGTTCGGCCATCTTCACGGGATTCAGCCAGATGCGCATGGCGTACTTGCGCTCGCCGAAAATAATGACGTCGCCCACGCCCTTGACGCGCTTCAGCGCGTCCTTGATGTACACGTCGATATAATTGCTGAGAAACAGACTGTCGTACTGGCCGTTTTCCGCGTACACGCCGGCGCCGAACACGAATCCGCTGGTCTGCTTGCTGATGATTACGCCGGTGTTCTTAACGGCGTTCGGCAAGCGCGCAAGCGCCTGGTTCACGCGGTTTTGCACGTCCACCGAAGCCAGGTCGACGTCGCGTGTCACGTCAAAGACCACGGTGATCTGGCTGGTGCCGTTGTTGCTGCTGGTGGAAGTGATGTACTTCATGCCCTGCACGCCGTTGATGGCCTGCTCGAGCGGAATGGTTACAGCGGACTCCACGGCTTGGGCGTTCGCGCCGATGTAGTTGCTGCTGACGATGACCTGCGGCGGCGCGAGTTGCGGCAGTTGCGCCACGGGCAGGGTGGGAATGGCAATTGCCCCGCCCAGAATAATGAGCAGCGCGCAGACGGTGGCGAAGACCGGGCGTTGAATAAAGAAATCAACGAACACGCGGAGTCTCCATCCGTGCTTGCGTTGGGAGCCTGGGAATTATCATGTCCGGATTCAGTAGGAGCTTGCCGGCATTTTGCCTTTGCCGGGTGCCGTTTTGGGTGTATTGGGCGCACTGCTCTGCAGTTGTTCCGCCACGGGAGCGCCGTCCTGCAGGAACTGCGTCCCGGAAACGATCAGGTGATCTCCTGCCTGCGCGCCCTTCAGCACCACGTAATCGTTTCCGAACGTATCGCCGAGCGTCAGCATGCGCTGCTGCGCCACCGTGCTGTTCCCCTGCTTTACCGCAAAAAACGCGAAGAACTGCCCGTTGATGCGCGAAGCGGAAAGCACCGGAATCACCGGTGCGTCTTGGCTCGACCACGTAATCTGCGCGCGCACCTGCTGAGCCACGCGGAACCTGGTGTGGTCGTTCGGTACCGAGGCCTTGGCGAGCACCGTTTGCGTGCTGGTATCCACTTGCGGAGAAATAAAGGTCAGCTCCGTGTTGGCCAGTACGGTGCCCTCGGCGTCCAGCAGTTTGACCGGCAGTCCAAGCCTCAGGTTGTGTGAATACTCGATGGGAACGTAGATGTATGCTTCGAGTCCGCCCGGTTCATCCACGGTGGTCAGCAGCGTCGTGACCCCCACGCGGTCTCCAACATGCACGGGAATATCTCCGACGATACCGCCCATTGGCGCGCTCACGCGGTAATAACGAAGCTCGACCTGCTGTTGTTTCACCTGCTGCTCGAGCGCTTTGAGCTGCGCCACCGCCGCGTCGTAAGTTGACTGCGCCGAATCGAAGTCCTGCTTGCTGACCACACCTGCTTCGTAGAGTTTCTTCGCGCGTTCGTAGGAAACCTTGGCGAGCTGAACATTCGCTTCCTGGGCGGCGTGCGCCGCTTCCTGGCTGCTCAGCGTGGCTTCCTGCTTCAGGGGGTCGATTTGCAGAAGCGGCTCACCGGCGGCGACGCGCTGTCCGGAGTGAACCAGGATATTGGTGATCTGGCCTTCGACCTGGGGCATGATGGCCGCGGAGTGGCGCGACTTCAGCACAGACAAGTACTCGGAAAAATCGGGCACGCGCTTTTTCTGCACGACCTGCACTTGCACTGGAGTAGCCTGGGGCGCAGCCTGGGTATTGGCGCTGGCGCCGTCCTTTTGCCCGCACCCCGCCAGCAGCGTCAACACAAGCGCCAAGAGCGCAAAGGCGCCCATCGCGTTCAGGCACACCGAACTTCGCATGCGACGATCCCAGCCAACCATTGTGACGTTTTGCTCCGTTGAAATAGCTTTCTATGGTACGACAGACAAACGAACCGGCGAAATGGCAGAATTCGCCGTCCCCGGTTAGACGCCGCGCAACGTTTTTCGTTACTTCATTTTACAACTCATGGCCGCTGCCGGGAGGAGGTGGATTTCAGCGCCTCGGCAGCCGCTCAGTAGAGGTCCTTCGGGTCGATCGGCTTGCTGGAAAGGCCCAACTGCAGCACCTCCAGGCTTTGCGGGCGATCGAACACTTTGCCTGGGAAAATCCGCTTTATGAGCACCCGGAATCCGCCGAAGAAGATCCCGAGGACGAGGGCCAATCCGCAGAAAAACAGTGCACCGAGAAAAATATTCTTGAGCACGACCACCCAGGGAGGATCCGTGAGCGTTTGCGACGGCTCATTCCACGTGACCTGCGTGCTGTAGTTGATGCGCTGCCGGAGCACATCGGCCGCTTGGGCGGAACTCGGAGCCAGCACCAGGGAAAGCAGCGAGCCGCGCCGGATCACCGTGGTTCCCGCAGTTGCCGGGTTTCCGGAGAGGGCGCTTTCGAGGTGGTGCAAGTGCTGCTCGGCGAGCTGCGGCGTGGGATACTCGATCAGCAGCAACACGTCGTTTGGACCTCGGCCGAGCCAGTAGCGGCCCATCACGGCCTCGGCGCCGGTCTTGAAGCCGACCTCCGGACCCAAGCCGGAGAATTGGCCGCGCTCGAGCGCGACGAGGGCGGCCTGAAATCCCGCGGGCCCCAGGGCATAGCGCTGCGACCCCTGCACCAGTCCGTCTTCAGGAAGAAAATTGCGAATCGGAGGGAAGGGCGTCCTCTCCGAAGCTTTCTGCAAGGCATCTACCAGCGACTGCAAGTCCGCCCGGGAAACATCCGAAGGCTTGCGCAGATCCACCACAAAATTCCCGATGAGGATCAGCATCTTCGTTTCTTTAGTATCGACGGCGGAAGGAACTTTCAAATCGCCGGGGTTCAAGCCCATTTCGAGCTGCGCGGTGTACGCTTCGTACGCGGCGCTTGGGTCGGCATATTTCTGCAGTTGTATGGTCAGGGTCTGCGCGCTTCCGGAGGAGTAAATTCTCGACTCCGCGGTTCCCGAAGTCTCGGACGAAACCGGCGGCGGGAGATTCAAGGAGGATCGCGAAGTGCCAGACGCCGCGGTCCACTTGCCGATCTGATCCGGCAAGAGCTGCGTTTGCGGCGCCGCGGGGCACACCGCTGCGCT
>Ga0079220_10000057_pt1 | contig 21357 bp, 17 predicted proteins | sample GAAS100_FD_75071 | JGI IMG/M metagenome (GOLD analysis project Ga0079220, IMG submission 75071) | Agricultural soil microbial communities from Georgia to study Nitrogen management - GA AS100 | ecosystem: Environmental > Terrestrial > Soil > Agricultural land | place: USA: Georgia | collected... | reverse complement strand
GACGACGAAAATCTTCGCAACCAGCGCGACGTCGTCAAGGAAGAAGTTCGCGTCAACGTTCTCAATCAGCCCTACGGCGGTTTTCCCTGGCTCGATCTCCCGCCCATTGCATTCCGCAATTGGGCCAACGCCCACAATTTCTACGGAGATTTCGCCGATCTCGACGCCGCCACCCTCGCCGACGTGCAATCCTTCTTTAAGTCCTACTATCTGCCGAACAATGCCGTTCTCCTCATACTCGGCGACGTCAAAGCCGACGAAGGCCTCGCCCTCGCCAAAAAATATTTTGCCGATATTCCCGCGGGCCCCGCGCCGCTGTTCGCCGATCCCGCCGAACCTCCGCAGAACGAAGAACGCCGCGGCCAAATCGAGGAGAAATTCGGCACCCTTCCCGCCATGGCCATCGGCTATACCGCTCCTCCCCGCCGCAGCAAGGAATGGTGCGCCATGACCCTGCTCGATCAGGCCCTCCACGGCGGCCGCGCCGGCCGCGTTTACCGCGAACTCGTCCTCGAAAAGCAAATCGCCGTCGAAGCCGATGGCGGCATCGACGATCTCTTCGGTTACAACGGTCCCACACAGATGGTCACGCGCATCTTTCACAAGCCCGAATATTCGAGCGATGCCGCGCTAGCCGCGTTCGACGCCGTCATCCGTGAAGTTCAGGAAAAGGGAATTACCGCCCATGAACTCGACAAGCTCAAGGTGAAGTGGCGCTCCGACTACTACTCCACTCTCGAAGGCGGACACATGCCCAGGTTTGGCCTGATGCATCTGCTCGCCTGTTTCACGCTGTTCGACGACGAGCCGCAGCTCGTCAACACCATCCTGCAAGGCTTCCTCGATGTTAAGCCCGGTGAAGTTCAGTCCGTCGCCGCCAAGTTTCTCCAGCCCGCCAACCGCGCCGTCGTCTTTCGCCTCCCCGTCAACGCCGGCGCACAGGAGGCCGCGTAATGGCCACCCAGGCAAGAGAATCCGCCAAAGGCGTTCCCGCGCTCGCTCCCGAACGCGCCGTCAACTGGCCGCGCCGCGCGCGCACCCGCCTGGCGAATGGCATGGAAGTCGTTCTCGCCGAATCGCGCGCCATCCCCAAATTCCACGGCGAACTCTTTTTTCGCTCCGGCAACGCCGCCGTCGTCGATCGCGGCCCCTCGCTCGCGGAAATGACCGCCACTGTCGTGCGCACCGGCACCTCGAAGCGCAACAGCCGCCGCATTGAGGAAGATTTGCGCGGCCTCGGCGCCGACCTTTCCACCAGCGCCGGCCAGGACACCAGCGCCGTCGGCTTCGCCGGCCTCAGCGATTTCGCCGAACCTTTGTTGCAGCTTGTCAACGAACTCGCGCGCGAAGCCGTCTTCCCCGACGGCGAATTCGAACGCGAGCGCCGCCAGAAACTCGAGGAAGTGAAGCTCGAACGCACCCAGCCGGGCTTTCTCGCCGGCGAGCGTCTCCGCAAGATTCTCTTCGGCGCGCATCCCTACGCGCAGATTTCTCCCACGGAAGATCAGGTTAAGGCGTATCAGCGCTCCGATCTCCGCGAAGCCTACAACGCGCTCTATACGCCGGAAAACGCGCTCCTCATTCTCGTCGGAGACTTCGATCCCGGCAAAATCCTCCGCACCGTCGAAACTGTTTTTGGCGGCTGGCAAGGGAAAAAGCCGGAAAGAAAAACCATCGCTCCGCCCCCGGCCCCGCGAGGCAGGCGCGTCTATCTCGTGGATTTCCCCGGCGCCGTGCAGACGCAAATTCTCGCCGGCTGCCACGCCATCACCCGCAGGCATCCGGATTGGATCAAACTTGGCCTAACCAACAGCATCTATGGCGGCGCATTCAACTCGCGCCTGGTCATGAACATTCGCGAAGACAAGGGTTACACCTACAGCCCCCGCAGCGGCGTCACCGCTCTCCGCGAGCACGGGTTTTTCTCCGTTTCCGCCGCCGTCCGCAATGAAGTCGTGGCCGCTTCGCTGACGGAAATTTTCTACGAACTCGACCGCCTCCGCTCCGTCCCCGTCCCCGAATCCGAACTCGCCGACGCGCAAAATTACCTCACCGGCGTTTTCTCCATGGGGCTCGCCACCCAGGACGGCTTGCTTTCGCAGCTTTCCACGATTTATCTCAACGAACTGCCCGAGGATTACCTCGAAACCTATCGCCACAACGTCCGCGCGCTCAAACCCGAAGACGTGCAGTCCGCCGCGCAGTCCTATCTCGACTCCGCCAACATGCAGATCGTCGTCGTCGGCGACCGCAAGCAAATCGAAAGGCAAGCAGCCCTCTTCGGCGACATCGATTTCTACGACGCCCAGGGCCGCCGTCTGAACAGCTAAGCGCAAACACCGCGCGCGCCGCGAGCTTCAGTCCGCGTGGTTTAAGGGATCTGCGTCGTATTGAGTTAGCGACGTAACTCGGGCATTATAATCTTGTCATGCCGCTGGTGCGCCCTCACCGCCTGCTGTTCTTCCTCGCCGTCTGTGCCCTCGCCGTGCCGTTCGTCGCGGCCAACAAGAAAACGCCCCCGGCGCGTCCCATTAATCTCAATACCGCCACTTCCACCGAGTTGCAGCAGGTTCCCGGCATCGGCCCGGTCACCGCCGAAAAAATTCTGAAGATGCGCAAGCTTCACGGCCCGTTCAAGAGCGTCAACGAGCTCCGCGCCATCAAGGGCATTGGCCCCAAGCGCCTCGCCAAAATGAAGCCCTATCTCACCGTGGATTCGCTTTCGCCGGAAAAGAACAGCGCGAAGCGCGCCCCCGCGCCCCCGAATTAGCGGCGCTCGCCCGCGCGACCCCGCTCACAGCGCCTGGTGTGTCGGTTTCCGCTCAACCACCCGCAGCGGCACCTGGTCCGCAATGTGAATCCCGTAACCTTCGAGCGCCACCACCTTCTTCGGATGGTTCGTCAGCACGCGAATATCTTTCAGCCCCAGGTCGATCAGAATCTGCGCCCCGATGCCGCTTTCGTGCTGCACCAGCCGCTGCCGCGCGGGCTCGCGGTCCAACTGTCCTCGCGCATGAAAATGGATCTGCGGCAGCGCCCCCGCCTCGTTCGAACCGTCAATCCCGAATCCTCGTCCCGTGTGGTGCAAATATAAAAATACGCCGCGGTCCTCCTTCGCGATCGCTTCCAGGGAACGCGCCACCAGCTCCGCGCAGTCGCAAGCCACCGAGCCGAACACATCTCCGGTCAGGCAATGCGAATGCACCCGCACCAGCGCCGGCTCCGCTCCTTCCAGGCTCCCGCGCACCAGCGCAATGTGCTGGTCGTGGTCCACTTCGCTTGCGTAAGCGATCATCCGGAAATCGCCGAAGCGCGTCGGCAGCACCGCTTCCGCCACACGCCGCACGTAGCGTTCGTGCTGCATCCGGTAGCGGATCAGGTCCGCCACCGTCAGCATCTTCAATCCATGCTCGCGGCAGAACTCCGCCAATTGCGGCACGCGAGACATCGTGCCGTCTTCGCCCATGATTTCGCAGATCACTCCCGCGGGACTCAGCCCCGCGATCCGCGCCAGGTCCACCGACGCTTCCGTCTGCCCCGCGCGCACCAGCACGCCGCCGTTGCGCGCCCGCAGCGGAAACACGTGCCCCGGCCGCGCCAGGTCCTGCGGCCTGGTTTTTGGATCCACCGCCGTCAGAATCGTGATCGCCCGGTCCGAAGCACTGATCCCCGTCGTCACTCCCACGCGCGCGTCAATCGCTTCCGTGAACGCCGTCCCGTGCACCGAAGTGTTGATCGGTGACATCAGCGGCAGGTGCAGCTCGTCACAGCGCTCTTCCGTCAGCGGCATGCAGATCAGCCCGCGCCCGTGCTTGGCCATGAAGTTGATCGCTTCCGGCGTCACTTTCTCCGCCGCCATCGTCAAATCGCCTTCATTCTCGCGGTCCTCATCATCCACGAGGACGATCATCCGCCCGTTGCGGATTTCCTCCACCGCTTCTTCCACCGTCGCAAATGCCGCCCGTTCGTCGTTCATAGTCCGTTCTCAACTGGTCCTGAAGATTCCCAATGACAAGCATACCACTGGACGCGACCGCTCTTTGGCTTTGGTGGCTAAGCGCACCGCCTAGCTGGCTCCCCACAGATGCAGTCCGGAAAAGCGCAGACCCCGGCTCAACCAGCTATGCCTTCTTCCTACTGTAATGTTTTCTGAGTTGCCGCCGATTCCACCGGCGACGATACCAAGGGATAACACTCAGACGATATGTCCTGTCCGCGGACGTGTATGCCTCCCACGACTCGATGAGCGATAAATCCAAGTCACTCTGGTTTATTATCGCCGTCAGCTGCTTGCCTTCAGTTATTTCGCAGGGACATGCGGGAATGGTGTCGGAAACGATAAACGGGTCGTGCGGACAAAGCCTATACGCGCCCACACTTGTGATCGTGACAGGGCGGCGACCAGTGTTCACCACATACATGATGGTTAGAGTCATGTTCGCGTACCGAGGATCGCCCATGATCTGCATATTGGGCTGCACCCGAATGCGAAGGTGCGCCCGATCCCGAAAATGCGTAATGATTTGCGCGGCTCCTGTGATGGTTGAAAGAACCGCGCCGTAGATTGCAATGGCGGTGCCGGAAACGTGAATTGTGATGTTGGGAAGTGCCATATTAGAAGATTCTAGGCCAGAACCACCAGACTTGGACTCTACGTGTGCGGTGCTTGACGCCCGAGACCGATTCAGCGATTCGCGTTTCGGGCCTTTGGGCGGATGCCGAAGGGAATGCGTGAGTTTCTGATACGAAACGAATCGGAGCGCAGAAGCATAATCGGGTGCAGCTCGCACGGCTGCTTGTTATCCTATGTCGTTCCTGAATGATATACTCCCCGACCAGCATGGAGACACGACAATTCTACGCGCCTCCCCTATCATTGCTTTCGACAGTTTTCTTGGCTACTACGCTGGTAATCTCGGGGTGCGATTTCGTCCAACGCGAACCAACTAAGCACTCTGGCACCCAGCGGCCTCAAGAAAAGCGGCAAGAATTTGAAAGTCAGGCTGCTGTAGCTTCAGTCTTGGCAACTTGCCTTTTTGTCTTGCCCGATACAACGCTGTCGGCGACAGTTGAAGTCCCTATGGGCGGTGACCTTCGTCCCATTTGGCGCGTATCGGGAAGGGTCCGCAACATTTGCCCGCGAGAAATGACGAATGTCACGTTTTTGATTCAAGTTCTCAAGAAATCGGATGCCGAGCAGCTAGACACAGCCGAATTTACCCTGAACGGCTCAATCGCTCCCAACGCGACTAGGGGCATCGAGGAAAACGTCCGCCTACGCATGGCAACGAAGGGTTGGACCTGGAGCGCTGTACCGATCCGAGGGCAAGTTGGTCCCGTCCAATAACCAATAACTCCGCTGGCGACGTTCGGATTCGGGAAACCTGCGGACTGACGGAACGTTCCCATTCAGCCCGCCCTTCCGTTGCGTGCCGAAGAGAACGCGTGAGTCGACGGCCGCGAAACATCGAAACGCGCACCTCGGACCAGCATTTCCTCTTGACTTTACCATAACTCCTATGATACTCTTCCTTTGTGGTTAGCTCGCCGCTTTCTTCCAGCCTTCCGGTGCTGACCCCTTCCCTCGCGCAAGCCCAATTCCCGCTAACTCCTTTGCTTGCCACTCTTACGAAAACTGCGCTCTCTTCTCCCCATTCCGTCCTTCTCACCGCTTTCTTTTCTGCGCCAGCTCCACGCTCCTCTTCACTCTTCCTCACTTCTCAAAAGATAAGTCCTTTGCTTGCCACTCTTACGAAAAAACACCCAGGGGTACAGGGGTTTGTACTTACAAACCCCTGTCGGAAAAAGCCAGTGCGCCCAAGGAAATTCCCGATATGGAACCCCACCGATGGCACATACTGTCTCGCGGCACATGGCTGGCGAAGCCCAACGGCGCGAACGCCCCTTTCTCACCTCACAGTGGCTCGATCTCGTGATGCTCAATTACGAAATCGAGCCCGAATTGCTCTGGGATCACGTGCCGGAAGGAACCGAGCTCGACTCCTTTCACGGGAAAACCTATCTCAGTCTCGTCGGCTTCCGCTTCTGCCGCACAAAACTCTTCGGCAAGATCGCGGTTCCATTTCACGGCGAATTTGCCGAAGTCAATCTGCGCTTCTGCGTCCGTCGCGAAGTCCAAGGAGAACTGCGCCGCGGCGTCGTCTTCATCGCGGAGATCGTCCCCAAGCGCCTCATCGCTGCCACCGCGCGCTTCATCTACGGCGAGAATTATTTCCGCCTGCCCATGCGCTACACCGTCGAACAAGGCGGCCGGAGAATGGCCGCGGAGTATTCATTTCAAGGCAAAGGCAATTGGTGCCGCTTTTGGGCCGAAAGCGAAAGCCGCGCGGTTCTACCCTGCGAAGGCGGTTTCGAGCAGTTCATCACCGAGCATTACTGGGGCTATTCACGCCAAGGAAACGCAACTCTGGAATACCAAGTCGCGCATGCGCCGTGGGGTGTCTGGCCAAGAGCCGAAGGCGGATTCGAGGGCGATGCAACCGCGCTCTACGGCGCGGAGTTGGCCAAGGTGTTGCGGCGCAAACCCGATTCTGTCTTGATTGCCGACGGCTCGGAGGTGGCAGTGTATCGAGGAAGAAGGATCTCACGCTGAAAATGACGACGGAGCTGAACTCCTTGCATTTTTCGCGAACTGCTTCGCAAGAGCAACTTGCTTCATGCCGCGGAATTCTTCGGCGTTCGTACCTTTTTGGCGGGTTTGCTTCCATTTCTCGCGCGCAGTTCATGTTCCGCGCGGACCCAATCGTCCAATGGGTCGCCCGGAGCGCCTTTTCGCTCGAGATAAAGTTGATAGGCCCTCAGCTGGATTTCGTCGGACGTGGGAGCTGTGTCGGTGTTGCCGGCGCGCGTCTTGCGTGGCGCACGCGCGGGCGCTTCGATGGATTTGCTCATGCTTCCTCCTCGGCGGTGTTGCTCTCCCCTTCGATAATTTTAGCGCCGCCGAAATTCTCGAAGCAAACGCCGCCTGATTTGCTTTTTTCAGTCTGAGCATTTGCGAATCGCGGAGCAAGGAAAAAGATGGTCAAAAATTTCATGGAAAAAATTCAAAATGCAGATGGCCGCCCGCTCCTGTCGCGCTCCCCGAACGCGCTGGCGGAGGTAGCGGAAGCAGGACTGCCCTCCCATAGACCGCTGGTACACGGCGGAACTCTGAACCAAAACTGTCCTTCAGAACAATTACAATCCCCGCGGAACCGGAATATCTTGCTGCAGGCTTGAACGGCCGGGTCCCCGCCCTCCCCACTGGCTTGGTTAAGCGATTCTGAGTCTCGTCTTTTCAGGGAGGAGCGCGTGAAAAGGATTTTCTTCATCGCCGCCGTTCTGGCGTTTTTTACTTCCGCGGGGCAATCGCAAACTGTCGCGAATTTCGACAACCCGTTGTGCAGCGGCAACGGCGTAAGTTCTTACCAGGGAATTGATTTCTCTCTTTCGCCGTGGGATTGCGAAAACGCCGGCCTTTCCGGGCAGAGCGGCCAAGCGATCTCCTGGTATCAGAGGATCACCAGCGCACGTTTCCGTTTTCAGAGCCCTCAGGTTCTCGTATCGCTGAAAGCCGCCACCTCCAGCGGCAGCGGAACGTTGACAATCACCACGGATGCGGGAGAAACCTTCATTCGCACGATCACCACGACTTTTCAGACATTCAATACCGGATTCTCGAAGCCGGCCTCCGTAGTCAGCGTACAGTTCCCCGGCGGCTGGACGATCCAACTCGATAATCTCGCCTACCAAGCCTCGACCGGATCATCGGGCGGCGGCACAATCACCCCGGGCGTGCTCAACGCTTCGGGAACACTTCTCTGGGACGACGGCACGCCGGTGGCCGGCAGTCTGACGTTCATTCAAGTGATCGGCGGCACGACGCAGAAAGTGCTGGGTACATTTCCGATCAGCTCGACGGGAATTGTGAGCGGAAAAGTGGCGATCGATATGACGCAACCCGACCCACTGACTTTCCGCGTAGCGCTGACGAGCCCGACGGGATCGAGTCTCGGAATGACTTCGTTCCAGGTGTTGAAGCTGATGTTTCCGACGACGGCCACGGGAATCAACGCGAAAATCACGCTGTGGAAGGCCACGTCGGCGATCAAGTCGTTTGAGATTGGGCTGACTCCGTAAGCCGGCGGCGCTGAAGAAAATCCGGGCGCATAGCCTGAAGAGGCGAAAGAGAACGCGGGACTCGCAGCGAAGGTAATGAAATGGGAAGAGCGTCCCGCAAGCGCTACGGGCGGACGAGTTGAACGACGTGGTAGACCGCAGCGCCGAAGAGTGCCGCGCCCGGAATCGTGAGCACCCAGGCCCAGACGATACGGCGAGTGACTCCCCAGCGGACGGCCGTGAGGCGGCGCGTCGCTCCTACTCCGACGATAGCGCCGGTGATTGTGTGCGTGGTGCTGACGGGAATGCCGAAGACGGCGTTGGCCACGATGGTGATTCCGCCGGCGGTTTCCGCGGAGAAACCTCCGAAGGGGGCAAGCTTGGTGATGCGCTGTCCCATCGTTTTGATAATGCGCCAGCCTCCGGCCATGGTGCCGCCGCCCATAGCGAGATAGCAGCAAATTTTCACCCAAAACGGAACCGTGAAAGAACCCAAAAATCCACCTGCGACGAGAGCAGTGGTGATGATACCCATGCCTTTTTGCGAATCGTTGGTGCCGTGGCCGAGGCTGAACAATGCAGCGGAAAATAACTGGAAGCGGCGAAACCAGCGGTCGACTTTCCGGGGACGCTGGCGGTGAACGATCCAGCTGGTTGCGATGGTCAGCAGGATGGAAAGGATCATGCCAATGATGGGTGAAAGAAAAATAAAAAGGACGGGTTTCACCCAGCCGCTAAAAATGATGGCGCGGAAGCCGGCGCTGGCGACGGCAGCGCCGCCGTATCCGCCCATCAGCGCGTGGGAAGAACTGGTGGGAAGGCCAAGGACGAGCGTGAGGAGATTCCAGGTGATGGCACCCAACAGCCCGGCGAGCAGAACCCACTGATTGATAAGGTCGATGCGCACGAGGCCTTTGCCGATGGTGGCAGCGACCGCAGTGCCGAAGAAAAACGCGGCTATGAAGTTCCAGAAAGAAGCCCAGATGACGGCGCGGAAGGGCGTAAGGACGCGGGTAGAGACGACCGTGGCGATGGAATTGGCGGCGTCGTGCCAGCCATTGGAAAATTCGAAAACCAGAGTGAGGCCGATGACGGCGATGAGGAGATGGAAACTATTCACGAGGGCAGCCTGACGTAAAGGAGATGGAGAGAGCAGAGGAAGCGAAGGAGAAAACGGAAAGGCGCGGGCAGGCGCAGCAAGCGCACGGTTTCGCCGACACGGAGCAGGGAAGAGACATGGATCAGGCAGACTTCAGGATGACGCCTTCGATGACGTTGGCGACGTCTTCGCATTTATCGACCGCGGTTTCGATGACTTCGTAAATCTCCTTCCACTTGATGATCTGCACGGAGTCCTTTTCCTCGTCAAAGAGCTGAGCGATGAGAGTGCGGCAGACGCGGTCGCTTTCGTTTTCATAGCGGTTGATTTCGATGCAGTGCTTGAGAGCGTTCTCGGGTTTGGCGAGGGCGTGAACCGCGGCGGAGACCTCCGCAGTGGCGGCGACGAGGACCTTGATGAGGTCGAGCGTGCCCTCGCGAATGGAGGCAACACGATAGAGCACAAAGCGACTAGCAGCGGCGTCTATGAGATCGATGACGTCATCGAGCTGGCTGGTGAGTTCGTGGATATCCTCGCGGTCGAAGGGGGTAATGAAGGTCTGGTTGAGCTTGGTAAACACGCTGTGGGTGATCTCGTCGCCTTCGTGTTCGATGGCCTTAATGGTCTGGACCTGTTCGGGAACGCCGGTGTAATGGGAGAGCATCTGCTGGAGGGCTTTGGCTCCGGCGTGGATGTTGTCGGCCTGTTTGGCGAAGAGGTGAAAGAAATCCTCTTCGCGCGGCATGAACCGCTTCAAAAGCGCTGTCATATTAGGTGACTCCCCCCTGAGGAGCCGGAAGCCGAGCCAGTGTACCGGAGGAGAAAAAGAGAGGCAAGGCGGGACGGGCAGCAGCAGATCGCAAATGCCCGCGACGGGAGAGCAAACTCGAACGGGGACGGCTCACAACAAAACAGGAGCCTGAACCCGAAACGCGGAGCGACGCCAGGTCGAGATTCCTGGTCCGGTGGGCGCAAAGGGCAGATGCAAGAGGGGTTGGCGCGACGTGGAGTGCCGAGTTATTTGCGACTTATTTCTAATTTAGACGCAATTTACTGGTTGACACGGTTTTTCCCCCTGTGGTAAGTGGGAACCGATCGAAATTGTGTGGTGGCGGCGACTCGGCAGGCACGCGAGTGGATCCAAAGTGCCGACGGGGTCGAAGTCCGAGTTGCCACCTGACAGGAGAATCCGACAATGCGTAAGGGGGTTGTGTGGTTTGCGGGATTGGTGTGTCTGCTCGCCGTTGCCGGGGGCACTTGGGCGCAGCGGATTACGGGCGCGATTTCGGGACAAGTGCTTGATCCAAATGGCGCGGCGGTAGCAGGGGCTCGGGTAACGATCGCGAACGACGAAAAAGGCTACAAGCTGGAAGTCTCGACCGGGGAGGAGGGCACGTTTAGCGCGCCGGACCTGGGCCCGGGAAACTATAAGGTGTCGATCCAACATGCCGGCTTCAAGAGATACGAAACGGTGGCAGTGGTGCGGGTGAACGTTACCAGTTCGGTGGTCGCACATCTGGAAATCGGGGAAGTAAGCACGCTGGTGACAGTAGAAGGAAGCTCGATCACCGTGGATACGACGAAAGCGACGGTGCAAGGCGTCATCACCTCTGACCAGATCAACCGGCTGCCGCTGAACGGAAGAAATTTTCTCGATTTAGCGACACAGGAGCCGGGCGTGCAGACGGTGGACGGAGGGACGTTCGATCCGACGAAAAACCAGATGGTTGGAGTTTCCATCGGGGGGCGCTCGGGCCGCTCGACGCGGATTCAGGTGGACGGGGTGGACATCACCGACGAGACGGTGGGAACCACGGTCGCGAATATTTCGAACGAGTCGATCCAGGAGTTCAGCATCAGCCAGTCTTCGCTGGATGCGAGCACGGACCTGACTTCGACGGGCGGCGTGAATATCATCACCAAGAGCGGAACGAATTCGCTGCACGGTTCAGGATTCGGATTTTTCCGCGATTCAGCGTATGCCGCTGACCAGAGATTGACGAAGACGGGGCCGAAACCGCCATCTTCGCGACGCAACTATGGCGGAGACCTGGGCGGGCCGCTGGTAAAGAACCGATTGTTCTGGCATCTGGACTACGAAAAATTCCAGCAGGATGACCAACGCGTGGTGAACGTGCCGGAATTCCCGCAATTCACGGGGAGCTTTGCGGTGCCGCTGACGGAAAGAATCGGAAGCGGGCGGGCGGACTGGGTGGTGAACAACACGCTAAGTCTCTTCTATCGTTTCCAGCACGACGACAATTTCGGCGTGACGGGATTCGGGGGAAGGGACCTGGCGGCATTTTCGAACCTGAACAACACCAACTTTCACGTGATGGGCGCGGATTTTCACGCCGGGCGGTGGACGCACGGCATCCGCTTTTCGTATGTAAACTTTAACAACTTCATCGTGGACGCGGATTCGGCAGCAGGCACACCGAAAACGCTGGATCCCGGGGGGAATGCGGTGCTGGTGCGCATCACGGGACGGCTGCAGGACGTAGGACCGGATCTCCTGGCACCGCAGCAAACGTTCCAAGACAACAAGCAAACGAAGTACGACGGGAGCGTGGTGTTCGGACGGCATACCATGACGTTCGGCGCGGAATACAACCACATCGGACAATTCGTGTTTGCTTCGTTTTTCGGATTGGCGCCGCGCATACGCGCGAGCTATAACTCGACGACGACTGCGTTTGCGGCGGGGAACCCGTTCAGTTCACAGGGGGCACTGGACCCGCTGAACTTTCCGGTGAACCAGATCGTGCTGGGGAACGGACTTGGGTACTTCAGCGAAAAGCCGGCGCTGGGGTTTCCGCACGGCGGAACCGTGAATCACCGCGTGGGGCTCTACGCGCAGGACAGCTTCAAGTGGACGCCGCATTTCACGTTGAATTACGGGCTGCGGTACAACTGGAACAGCTCGCTTTCGAACCACGACCTGGAACGGACGGCGTTGCTGGGAGTTTTCGATCCCGAACTGGCAGGCTTTCCACGCCGGCCGGCGGATAATTTCGCGCCGCAGGCGGGCTTTGCCTGGAACGTGTTCGGCGATGGAAAGACGGTCATTCGCGGAGGAGCGGGGCTTTTCTACGAGACGAACATTTTCAACAACCTGTTATTCGACCGCGTACTGATGGTTCCTCCGGGTCTCGGCAATGACACGCCGGTCATCACCGGCGGGTCGCCGCTGCTGATCGATCCCGCGACGGGCAACACCCTGTTTGACTTCAGTTCGCAGTGCACCGGGCTGCCGGGAAACAGCTGCATCGGGGCGGCGATCGGCAAGGTGATTCCGTTCGCGCTTCAGGCGCAGCAGTTGATCCAGCAGGCCAGTTCATCGCTGGCGGCAAGCTGGCCGCAGCCCGGAGTGGAGCCGCTGTTCAACCAGATTCTGGACACGGAAGGCAGCGTGTTGGACACGAACTACAAGTCACCGTACGGCATCCAGTTCAATATCGGCGTGCAGCGCGAACTGAAACCGGGCCTGGTGCTGAGCGTGGATTATGTGAGGAATCGCGGCGCGCATTTCAACCTGGTGCGCGACCGCAACCGGATCGGCGCGGCGAACACGCTGGATACGGGAATCGCACTTACAGCGATGAACGCGACGTTCAGCGATTTCTCATGCAACGCGGGTTCGCTTTCCGCGAACGTGGATTGCGTAATCGGGAAAGGCGGCAGCATCAGTGACTTCGCGGACGAAGGGCTCGGAGCGGGAAGCGCGGTGGACGGTTTCGCGTTCCGGGGCATGAACCCGAATTTCCGGACGATGGGAATCATCGAGCCCATCGGACTGTCGCTGTATCAGGCGTTGCAGGTGAGGCTACGGGGGAATCTTGGCGGCTGGGGGCCGTTTCACCGGACAACGGCAAACATCACGTACGCGCTGGGGAGATTCGAATCGACGGGCGCCGACCAGGACTTCCTTTCCACTTCGGGATTCAATGACCGGCCGACGCAATTTTTCGGGCCGGCGAACCAGGACCGGCTGCACCAGATCGGCTTCAGCTTTCTGACGGATCTGCCCTGGGGCATTCGGGTGAACACGACGACGAAGTTCAAGAGCGGGCTGGCGAGCTCGATGTTCCTGCCGTTGACCAGCGGGGGAGCGGATGAAATTTTCTATTCGGACCTCGACGGTGACGGGGTAACGCAAGATCCCATTACCGGCACGAACCGCGGCTCATTCACCAGCAACCGCGTAACGGCGGACAGCGTGAACAAGATCATCAACAGCTACAACTCGAAGATGGCGGGAACGCTCGGCCCTGCGGCGCACGCGCTGGTTCAAGCGGGGCTGTTCAGCTCGAGCCAACTGACTTCACTGGGGGCGGTGCTTACGTCGGTGCAGCCGGCGCCGGCGAACCAGGTAAACAACGACTGGCTTTACGATACGGACATCCGCGTCGCGAAAGTGTTCAAGATTCGCGAACGGCTGACGATTGAGCCGATGGTGGAGTGCTTCAATCTCTTCAATATCGCCAACTATGCGTCGCTTAACTCGGTGCTGGACGGCGGGATAGGCGACGTGAACGGAACGCCAAAGGGAAGCGAACCGACGCGCGTAGGGCAGGGCTCAGGGTCGTTTTCGCCCGGCGTGCAGCGCGCATTTCAATTCGGGATACGGGTGAGCTTCTAAGACGCTCTGCGTCTCCGACGAAGCCGAAAACTAGAGAGCGGGCTGGAGAATCCGGCCCGCTCTCGTTTTTTTTCAGGGCCGGGGCGCGCCAGGAAAACGAAGACCGAGACTGGATCCTCCCGAGCCAGCGCTCAAGCCAGACCCGCATCGAATCGCCAGCGCGATGACGATGAGCCACAGGACCGCGGCGTAGAGCGCGTACCAGAAGGCTTCCTGGGCGCCGGAAACACGGGGAGGACTGAAGACGACAAGAGAGGCGGTGGAAACGGCATGCAGGAGCTGGGCGAGGGCCAGGCTGCGCGTGTTTACGTAAAGCCAGGAGATCAGCACGCGCATCGCGGTCATTGCGGCGGTAAAGGCGAGGAAGAAATGCAGCCAATGAGCGCCGTGAGGCGTGGCAGTGCCGAGATAGTCGATGACAGGAATGTGCCAACACCCCCAGAGAAGGCCGAGGAGAATCGCGGCGACGAGGGGCGAGAAGCTTTCGCGAAGCTTGGGAAAGGCGAAGCCGGTCCAGCCGATTTCTTCGAAGAAGCCCGCGATTAAACCAAACGAAGCGCCGACGAAAAAGCGATTGGGAGCATAGAGGGGCGAGAGAAAGAGCTTCAGACAAAGAAGAACCGTGAGAACGATGACGGGGGGAATCAGGAGAGCGGCGTACCAGCGAGCGGGCAAGCGGATGCGGGCGATGCGCGAGAAAAGATCGCGCAAGCCGGGCCAGCCATCGACGTAACGAGTAAGAAGGACACCGGCGAGGCAAGGGCCGAGGAGCATTGCCGGAAACATCATGAGGCCGGCGAATTTGGGAACGGGCTGTCCGCGAAGAAGGTTCGGCGCGGCGACAAGGAAAGCAGCGAACCAGGAGACGGTGAACGTGAGAAGAAAGTAGGCGGGAACGGGATGGCGGCGGATGAACGACATAACCGGAGCGAGGAAAGGATGCATTAAAGGGAAGAAAACGCGCAAGAAGAGGGAAAGAGAGAAAGGGCGGACCGGAGAACCGGTCCGCCCTTTTGTTGCTCGAGTTTCGAGCCTTGCCAAGCGCCGGGAGGCGGCACAGCAGTGCCGAGTCCCCACAGCGGGTGAGCAGAGGCTGTCTTAGTACATGCCGCCCATGCCGCCCGCGCCGGGAGCTCCGGCAGCGGCGGACTTCTTCTCGTCTTCCTTCAGCTCGGCCACGAGAGCTTCGGTGGTGAGCATGAGGCCTGCGATGGACGCGGCGTTCTGCAGCGCCAGACGGGTGACCTTGGCGGGGTCGATGACGCCGGCCTTGACGAGGTCGGCGTATTCGCCGGTATCCGCGTTGAAGCCGAAGTTTTCTTCTTTCGATTCGCGGATTTTGCCGATCACGACGGCGCCTTCGAATCCGGCGTTGTGCGCGATCTGGCGAGCCGGCTCTTCGAGGGAGCGCTTGACGATGCTGATGCCGACGAGTTCGTCGCCATCGGCCTTGAGCTTATCAAGAGCCGTGAGGCAACGAAGCAGGGCGGTGCCGCCGCCGGCGACGATACCTTCCTCGACGGCCGCGCGTGTGGCGTGCATGGCGTCTTCGACGCGGGCTTTCTTTTCCTTGAGCTCGGTCTCGGTGGCAGCGCCGACTTTGATGACGGCCACACCGCCGACGAGCTTAGCAAGGCGCTCCTGGAGCTTCTCGCGATCGTAGTCGGAAGTGGTGTTTTCGATTTGCTGGCGAATCTGCTTGACGCGGCCCTCGATCTCGGAGGCCTTGCCGGCACCTTCGACAATGGTGGTGTTGTCCTTGTCGATGGTGACCTTCTTGGCGCGGCCGAGGTCCTCGACCTTGACGTTCTCGAGCTTGATGCCGAGGTCTTCGGTGATGGCCTTACCGCCGGTGAGAGTGGCGATGTCTTCGAGCATAGCCTTGCGGCGGTCGCCGAAACCAGGCGCCTTGACGGCAGCGCACTGCAGGGTGCCGCGCAGCTTGTTGACGACAAGAGTCGCGAGAGCTTCGCCTTCCACGTCTTCCGCAATGATGAGGAGAGGCTTGCCGCTCTTGGCGATGCCTTCGAGCAAGGGAAGCAGGTCCTTCATGGAGCTGATCTTCTTTTCGTGGATGAGGATGCGGACGTCTTCGAGCACGCATTCCATGCGCTCGGGGTCGGTGACGAAGTAGGGGGAAAGGTAGCCGCGGTCAAACTGCATGCCTTCCACGACTTCGAGGGTCGTCTCCATCGTCTTCGATTCCTCGACGGTGATGACGCCGTCCTTACCGACTTTCTTCATGGCCTCGGCGATGATGCCGCCGATCTGCTTGTCGTTGTTGGCGGAGATGGTGCCGACTTGGGCAATCATGTCGCCTTTTACATCCTTGTGGAGCTTCTTGATTTCCTCGACGGCGACTTCGACGGCGCGGTCGATGCCCCGCTTAAGGGCTGTGGGGCTGGCGCCGGCCGCGACGGTCTTGACGCCTTCGCGGAAGATGGCTTGGGCGAGGACGGTGGCGGTGGTGGTGCCGTCGCCGGCGACGTCGGAAGTCTTGGAAGCGACTTCGCGGACCATCTGAGCGCCCATGTTTTCGAGGGGATCCTTAAGTTCGATCTCCTTCGCGACGGTGACGCCATCCTTGGTGATGATGGGCGCACCGAACTTCTTTTCGATCACCGCGTTGCGGCCCTTGGGGCCGAGGGTGATCTTTACTGCATCGGCAAGAACATTCACGCCTCGAAGAATCGACTGGCGGGAATTCTCCCCGGTAACAATCTGCTTCGCCATTTCTTGGTTCCTCCTGAAATTTCATGCGAACTGCAAAATCCCGAACAAAGCGCGGGTTTGACCCGCCACTACACCGGGCCGAGCCCGGTTACAGACGAAAGGTCACTTCTTGGAGCCGGCGGCTTTTGCGGCGCCGCTGAGCTTCGCGAGGATTTCTTCTTCGCGGAGGATCAGATATTCCTGGTCTTCGATTTTGATTTCCGTGCCGCTGTACTTACCGAAAAGCACGCGGTCGCCCGGCTTGACGTCGAGAGGGATGAGCTCGCCCTTTTCGCGTTTGCCGGCGCCGACTGCGATGATTTCGCCCTCCTGGGGCTTCTCTTTCGCGGAGTCAGGGATGATGATGCCACCCTTGACGGTTTCCTTTTCCTCGATGCGCTTCACGATGACACGGTCGTGGAGCGGGGTCAGATTGACTGCCATCTTCAAAAATCCTCCATGAGTGACTTGCAGGCTTACTGGTGGCCGGTGGAAGGGTTAGCACTCCTCCCAGCCGAGTGCTAATATAGCAGAATCGTCCTCCATGTCAAGGGTTGAGGCGGCAGTCGCGAAGATTTTGTGATCCTTCGTTAGAGCGCCACTGTTGCTATAAATTTAATGTAATCAATAACTTGGATAGTGCAAGAATTTTCTTGCACTTGGAGATTGCTGTGCTGAGGCTTGGGGGGTAGTATCGGGAGCACTGAAACGGATGGCCGCGCTTCTCTACGTTCGGCTGATCGGTTACACCGCCGGCACGTTGCTGATGCTGTTCTGGATGGTGGTGATTCTGGGCTACCGCCGCCAGCGGAATTTCGAGCGGGTGTTTTTCTTTTTGTGCCTGGCGCTGTTTTTTTTCTATGGCGGGTCGCTGCTGGCGCTGAACGCGGAGATTCACTATCCGGCGCCTCCGGCTCTGCTCGAGGCTATTTCCCGGACGCTTGTCGTAACCGGTTTGTGGGTCCTGCCTGCACTGCTGCTTCATTTAAATGTCGAGTACGCCGCCGCGCGCGGCTCGCTTGGGAGCAGAGGTTACCGAATCGCGTGGGTCGCGGCTGCCTACATTCCGTTGCTGCTGCTGATCGTTGTTGCTTACGCGAACCGGGAGGCCGCGGGGCCGTTCGAATTCACTATGCCGGTGAGCTCGTTCAGCGCCGGCTATCGCGTGTGGCTATTGGCCGCGATCGTGGCGTCGGCTTTGTGGCAGCGGCATTTTCAAAAAACGACGAATCAGGCGGCGGAGAAGCGTTTCCACGTTTCTTCGGAATTGTGGCTGGGAATCGCGGCGTTCCTGGTTCTCGACCTTCACGTGCATGCGGTTCTTCCCGGACTGTCGAGAGCGGACGCGCTGTATTTGAGTGCTAGCCTGACTTTTCTGCCGCTGATTTCGCTTGGCGAGCTTATCTATGCGGCGCGTAAGCACAATTTTCTGCAAATCGGGCGGCAGCGCAATCTCGTCTACGCCGTCTCCATAACTTTTCTTGCGCTGCTGTACCTGAGCGCGACACGCCGAGTGGGCGAGTGGCTGGAGCCGGTTTTTCCTCCGGAGGCGACGGCCGCAGTGCTGGTTTTTATCCTGGTGGCGCTGTTTGAACCTCTGCAGCGCGTGGTAGGCCGGATGTTGAAAGCGACGGCGCAGAGTGAGTTTGACCGTTCTTCGAGGATTATAACGGCCGTCCGAGAAGTTGCCCGGCTCGGGGATCTCGAGGGATTGAGGCGGTTCACGGAGAAATGGCTGCGAGAACAGTTGGAACTGGGCGAGGTCCAGCTCATGCTGGGCGACGGAGCCGAGCATCAAGCATCGCAGGGTGAGAACGATTTCGTGCTGCGGCAGGCCGGGCACCAGTTGGGAGTCCTCCATGTCAGACCGCATGGAGCAATGCTCTCCGGGGAGACGCGGGCGGCGCTGGAATTCTTATGCGAACAGTTGCCGGGGGCGCTGGATGTTTGCCGGCTGATCGAAGAGAAGCTGCGATTGGAGCGGGAACTTGCGGAACGAGAGCGGATGGCGGCGCTGGGGCAGATGGCGGCGAGTATTTCGCATAACTTGAAGAATCCGCTGGGATCCATCAAGACCATTCTGCAGGTGCAACTGGAAAGCCCCGAGCTGCCGGAGACGCTTCGCGGGGAGACGCGGCTGATGCTGGAAGAGATCAGCCGGCTTTCGGCGAAGCTGAATCAACTGCTGCAATTCAGCAGGCCGATGGCGGTGGCAGAGAAGAACGACGCGGGATGCGAGACAAGCACGGTGATCGAGGAAGTCGTTCGAATACTAAGGCGAGGGGCGGAAGAGCGAGGGCTGACGCTGGAGGTGATTCCCGCGCCGTGGCCGGTGCGAGTGAAAACCAATTCGGAAACGGTCAGCGATATCGCGTCGAATCTGGTGGTGAATGCACTCGACGCGGCGCAGAGAGGAGGACGCGTCCGGGTGCAGGTGGCAAAACGAAATGGGGAGTGCCTGGTGAGCGTGGAAGACGACGGGCCGGGAATTGCGGAGGACGTGCGGGAAAAGATTTTGCAGCCATTTTTCACAACGAAAGCGCAAGGGACAGGGTTGGGCCTGGCCATTGTGGCGCGGCGGGTGGCCGAAGCGGGAGGAAGAATCGAGATTGAGAGCCCGGCAAAGGACGGGCGGGGAGCGCGGTTCACGGTGGTGCTGCCTCTCGAACAGGAGAAAGCATGAAGACGATCCTGATTGTGGACGATGAGCCGGCGGCGAGGTACGGGCTGCGGCGGGCGCTCGAATCGAAATACCGCGTTGCGGAAGCGGAGTCCGCAGAAGCAGCGGAAGCGGCCATAGGTACGGAGAAGCCCGACCTGATCCTGCTGGACATTGTGATGCCCGGCCGGGACGGGTTAGCGTTTCTGAAGGCGATGCGAGAGCGGGGCAGCGAGGTTCCGGTTCTGATGGTGTCCGCGCTCGATACGGCAAAGACGGCAACGGAGGCGCTGCGGCTGGGCGCGACGGACTACCTGGTGAAAGGATTCGAGTTGGATGAATTGCGGCAGCGGGTGGCGAATCTGCTGAAGCTCGCGACGCTGGAGAAAGAGAATGACGCGCTGCGCAGCCGGCTGGCGGGCGAAGGGCAGTTCGGAGCGATGATCGGGCGCAGCGTGGAGATGCGGCGCGCCTTCGAGATTGCGGATCGCGTTGCCAAAGCAGATTCGACAGTGCTGATTCTCGGCGAGAGCGGAACCGGGAAAGATTTGCTGGCGCAGGAAATTCACGCGCGTTCGCCGCGGGCGGGGAAGCCGTTCGTGGCGGTGAACTGCGCGGCGCTGCCGGAAACGCTGATCGAATCGGAGCTGTTTGGGTATGAGCGGGGGGCATTCACCGGGGCGGCGCAGCAGAAAAAGGGAAAATTCGAGCTGGCAGACGGCGGAACACTGTTTCTGGACGAGATTGGGGATATGAATCCGGTAACGCAGGCGAAAGTGCTGCGCGCGTTGGAAAACCGCACCATCGAGCGGCTGGGAGGGACGCAGTCCATTTCCGTGGATGTCCGGATCATCAGCGCGACGCACCGAAACCTGGCCGCGCAGATTCGCGACGGAAAATTCCGGGAGGACTTGTTTTACAGGTTGCGTGTGGTGACGGTGGAGTTGCCGCCGCTGCGGGCGCACAAAGAAGATATTGCGGTGCTGGCGGAAAATTTTCTGCACCTACACGCAACGCGGCTCGGGCGATCCGCGCGAATGAGCCGCGAAGGGCTTGCGGCTCTGGAACGATATGACTGGCCGGGCAATGTGCGCGAACTGAAGAACGCACTGGAACGCAGTTTGGTACTCAGTCAGGGAGAAGAGATCGCGGCGAAAGATCTGCCGGAGGAAGTTGCCTCCGGAGAACCCATCGCTTCGAGGAGCGCCGAGGGGAAGGGAGATGCCGGGATGGGGGAGCGGGATTTCCGCGAAGCAAAACGCAAGTTCGAGGTGGTATGGCTGACGAAGCAACTGGTTGGGCACCGATGGAACGTGTCGCGGACGGCGGCAACGATCGGACTGCACCGGCAAAGCTTGCAGGAGAAGCTGCGAGAATTGGGAATACGAAGGCCGGGGAAAGAGGCGGTGGAGGAAGAGTAGTGGCCGCCGGCGCAAGCGGAAAGGTTGAAACGCCGGCGAGAGCGAAAGCCGGCGGAGTGGCCGGATACGTTATGGCCGGAGGCGGAAGCACGCGCTTCGGGCGGGACAAGGCGCTAGTGGAATTCCAAGGCACGTCGATGCTGGAACGGACGATCGAACTGTTGCGGCGGGTGACGGAAGAGGCCGCGGTGGTAGCAGCCGCAGGGAAGTACGCAGCGGCCGGCGCCCGGATGGTTGAGGATCGCTGGCCGGGGGAGGGGCCGCTCGGAGGAATCGTGACCGCCTTGCTGGATGCGGCGAGCCAGAGCGCGAAGCCGGACTGGGCCCTGATTGTGAGCTGCGACATGCCGTTTCTGACCGAAGATTGGCTGAGGTTTCTAACGGAACGAGCCGCAAAGAGCCGCGCCGAAGTTGTGGCGGCGAATTCAGCGAAAGGGCCGGAACCGTTGTGCGCCTGCTGGAAGGTGGCGGCGAGGAGACGGCTGGAGAAAGAATTTCTCGGCGGCACGCGGAAGATCACGCAGGCGATGCAGGCAATTCGAACGGAAATGCTTGACGAGCAAGTTTGGACACGGTTTGATAACGCGGGACGTTTGTTCCGGAACATGAATACGGCGGCGGATTACGAGGAGGCGCGGCGGATGTGGAGCGGGCAGCGTTGAACGAATCCGAAAATTATTTTGAGTTTCGCGGCGTCAGCAAAGCG
>Ga0079220_10000056_pt1 | contig 21491 bp, 12 predicted proteins | sample GAAS100_FD_75071 | JGI IMG/M metagenome (GOLD analysis project Ga0079220, IMG submission 75071) | Agricultural soil microbial communities from Georgia to study Nitrogen management - GA AS100 | ecosystem: Environmental > Terrestrial > Soil > Agricultural land | place: USA: Georgia | collected... | reverse complement strand
TTCGCCGGCACGGAAACATCCGTGTGGGTCTCGTACGACGACGGAGGCCACTGGCAATCCCTTCAGTTGAACTTGCCGCACACTTCGGTGCGCGACCTGTGGATTCACGAGCACGATCTGATTGCCGCGACTCACGGGCGTTCGTTCTGGATTCTTGACGACATCACTCCTCTCGAACAACGCACAGACGAAGCAGCTGGTTCCGCGCATCTCTTTACGCCGGCGACGGCCTACCGCGTTCGACGAGACACCAACACCGATACGCCTTTGCCCGCCGACGAGCCAGCAGGCGAAAATCCACCGGACGGCGCGATCATCGACTATTACCTCGCCAAGTCAACCTCGGGCGCGGTGGCTCTCGAAATTCTGGATTCCGAGGGTAAGATCGTCCGCCAGTACTCGAGTACGGATCCGCCGGAGATCACTGAAGAACAACTGCAGAAGGAATTGATTCCGCGGTATTGGATTCGCATGCCACGCGTTTTATCGGCTGCCGCGGGCATGCACCGCTGGGTCTGGGATTTGCGGTATGCGCCTCCGTTGAGCGATCGCCACAGCTATCCTATCTCCGCGGTCCCGCACGACACACCTCGCACACCTTTGGGACCGCTTGCCATTCCCGGCCAGTACACAGCGCGTCTCGCCGCCGATGGCAAGACGCTTACTGCTGTTTTCACGGTGAAGATGGACCCACGCGTAACCACGCCGACGACGAGCCTGGCACAGCAACTTCAGCTCGAACAGCGGCTGGCAGCGATGATTTCCAACAGCACCTCGGCAATCCGCGAAGCTCGCTCTGTTCATGATCAGTTGCAGAAACTTGCTGCCGACGCCGATGCGCCCTTGAAGGAAGCCGCCGAAAACCTGGATCAAAAAGTGTCGGCGCTGCTGCAGGCCTCAGGTTCTCGCGGACAAGGCGCGGGCAAACCCACACTCACGCGCTTGAGCGGCTCCGCCTCAACCCTTTACAACGAAGTTGGCCGTGCCGATGTGGCCCCAACCGAAGCTCAGAGCAATGCCACGGGCGAAGTCGACCGGGAGCTTTCCGCCCTTCTTCAACAATGGCAAACGATCAAGTCCGCCGACCTTCCGGCGTTTAACCGTCAACTCAAGAGCGGCGGCAAACCCGAGATTCAGGTTGGTTCGGCCATCGTGGAACAACAGGAGATCGACGCCGACGAACCGTAATCTCCGGGATCAGAGATTAGAATTTTATTCCACTGTGAGGTCAAAATGAATTCGATTACGCGCCGAGACCTGATCCGCTCCGGAATGGCCCTTTCCGCATCATCGCTCATCGGCAGCGCGACATTCGCGCGGGTAAATGACTTGCTTGAGCGATACCAAGGTGTTCCGTCCGCGGATGCGGCCTCTGCCATCGCGCCGCGCGAACATCTGCTGTTTGATTTTGACTGGAAGTTTGCACTCGGCAACGCAGACGATCCTCTGCGCGATTTCGGATTCGGCAAGGACCAGAGCGCCTTCGCCAAATCCGGCGATTTCGAAATCGCCACCGCCAAGTTCGACGACTCGAAATGGCGCGCCCTCAATCTGCCGCATGACTGGGCGGTCGAACTTCCTTTCGTTCACGACGACTCACTGCAGAGCCACGGCTACAAGCCGCTCGGCCGCAAGTATCCTGAAACGAGCGTGGGCTGGTACCGGCGCGCTTTCGAGATTTCCAAGGAAGATCCAGGCCGGCGCATAACGGTCGAATTCGACGGCTCTTTCCGCAGCGCGCTCATCTTTCTGAACGGTTACTTTATCGGACGCAACGACAACGGCTACGCACCATTCCGCTTCGATATCAGCGATTTTCTCAACTATGGCGCAAGGAATTTTCTCGTCGCGCGCCTGGACGCCAGCTTCGGCGACGGGTGGTTCTACGAAGGGGCGGGAATCTACCGTCACGTCTGGCTGTTGAAGACGGACGCGCTCCATCTCGGGCGATGGGAGAGTTACGTGCGGGCCGAAGTGAAAAGCGACTCCGCGGCGCTGAGCCTCGGCACCGTGGTCCGGAACGAAAGCGGGAGGACCGAAAACTGCCGCGTCCGCTGGCAGATCCTCGATGCGAAGGGCAACAGCGTCGCATCCGCCGAATCTTCGCCGCAGGACGTTCCGAAGGACAGTGCGGCCACGTTCACCGCGTCCGCGTCGCTGCCGAAACCGTCTTTGTGGTCGCCCGAAGCTCCAAACTTATACGATGCGGTTGTCAGCGTGGAGTCCGGCGGCAAGCGGCGCGACGCCGAGCGGGTGACGTTCGGCGTTCGCACGCTTCGTTTTGACGCGGACAAGGGTTTTTTCCTCAACGGCGAGCCCGTTAAGGTCAAAGGCACCTGCAACCATCAGGACCATGCCGGTGTAGGCGCCGCTTTGCCGGATCGCCTGCAGTGGTACCGGCTCGCCGTTCTGAAAGATATGGGCTCGAACGCAGTGCGCACTTCGCACAACATGCCTACGCCCGAATGGGTCGAAGCTTGTGACCGGATGGGCATGATGATGATGTGCGAAACGCGGCAGATGAGCTCGAATGAGGAAGGAATGGCGCAGCTCGAGGCCATGATCAAGCGCTACCGGAACTCTCCTTCTATCATGCTCTGGTCCATGGGCAACGAAGAGTGGATTCTGCAAAGCACCGGCCAGGGCGAACGCGTTGTGGCCAGCATGGTGCAACGTTCCCACGAACTCGACCCGACCCGCCTGTGTACCGCGGCAGTGAACGGCAATTTTGAGCTGGGCGTTTCCAAAGCGCTCGATGTCGAGGGCTTCAACTACAATTTAGGCAAAATCGACGCATACCACCAGGCTCACGCGGGACGGCCGGGTATAGGGTCGGAGACTGCCAGCACAGTTTCGACGCGCGGTATTTACAGCACCGACGCGCTGCGCAATTGGGTCAGCGCTTACGACTTGAACCACCCCTCCTGGGCTGAGCTTGCCGAAGAGTGGTGGAAATTCTACGCCGCACGCGAATGGCTCGCAGGCGGATTTGCCTGGACCGGCTTCGACTACCGTGGAGAGCCTACTCCGTATGGCTGGCCCTCCATCAACTCACAGTTTGGCATCGTCGACATGTGCGGATTCCCCAAAGACAATTTCTATTATTACAAGGCCTGGTGGGGCTCCGAGCCTATCCTGCACCTCTTTCCTCACTGGAACTGGGAACAGCGCGAGGGCGAAGCGATTTCCGTGTGGGTTCATTCCAATCTTGACGAAGTCGAATTGTTCCTCAACGGCAAGAGCCAAGGGAAAAAGAAGGTCCAGCCGCTCACGCATCTGGAATGGCAGGTGAAGTATGAGCCGGGTGTCCTCGAAGCGCGAGGAAGCAAGAATGGAAAAATCGTGCTGACTCAGAAACGCGAGACGACCGATTCGCCGGAGTCTATCAAACTAACGGCTGACCGCACCGAAATCGATGCCGACGGCGAAGACGTGGCGGTCATTCGCGTCGAAACGCTCGACCGCGAGGGCCGGCATGTTCCCACCGCAACCACGACGCTGGGCTTTAAGATTTCCGGGGAAGGCTCACTGATCGGAGTCGGCAATGGCGACCCGAATTGCCAGGAATCCGATAAAGAGCCGCACCGCAGCCTCTTCAGCGGCCTCGCGCAACTCATCGTTCAGGCCAACAAGACTCCGGGGACCATCACCGTCGAGGCGCGCTCGGTGACGCGTCACGTGGATTTGAAAACTGCGACTCTGACGATCACGACGAAACCCGCTCAGGGGCGTCCGGCGATCGCCTGACTGTTCCGGGGCTCCCGTGGCGGATAACCAGACGAAAGGCGCCGGCATCTGTCTGTTTACCTGAAGTGCGGGCCTTGACAACGATTGAATGGAGAGATGCGATGACCTTTCCTCGTCCCCTTCGTGCGCTCGGGATCCTCGCTGCAGTGGCGGTGGTTTCTTCCCCCGGCATCCTGGGCCAAACACAGAAAATCGACGTCAAACAGTCGTCGTTTAAGATCTCCGTTTTCAAGAGCGGCTTTTTCTCCGCATTCGGGCACAATCACGAAATTCAGGCGCCCATCTCCGCAGGAACTGTCGACCAATCCAAGCCCTCCGTGACGCTTAGCGTCCAATCGGCCGACCTCCGCGTGCTGGACCCGGAAGCTTCTCCCGGCACTCGCGCTGATGTGCAGAAAACGATGCTCGGCCCAGACGTGCTCGACACTGAGCGTTTTCCGCAAATTTCCTTTCATTCGACATCGATCGAGCCTGCGGGAACCAATCTCTGGAATGTGCGCGGAGACTTGGCGCTTCACGGCGAAACCAAGCCGCTGGAGGTCCGGGTATCTCTCGTGGATGGCCACTATCGCGGCGTCGTGACGCTCAAGCAGCGCGACTTCGGCATCGCCCCGGTCAGCGTGGCCGGTGGAACAGTTAAGGTGAAGAACGAGGTCAAGGTCGAATTCGATGTCGTTGTGGAGCACTAGACGGTTCATGAAAGGATCGTCCGGCCGCTGTCGATTCGTTTTCAGCTTCGGCGGCCCCTTATTGCCTCCTTTAGGAAAATCCCCGATGGCCGGCTAAGGATTTCCCGACGCGAATTAGACGGCTTGCCGTATTGCCCGCGCTTTTTCATTCTGCCAGCCTGAAGCCAGCCACATGATGTGCTAGAAGCGATCAACTAGAGATCGTAGTGGTAAGGGATGCGTCGAATGATCGCAATAAACGACGCATCCCGATTTTTTTAAATTCCGGCGCGCTGCGAGGAGGCAACATGGAAGTTCGTGAGGTGATGAGCAGAGATGTTCAAATGACGTCTCCCAGAGATTCCATAGAATCCGCCGCGAAGATGATGGCGCAGACCGACTGCGGTTCGCTTCCCGTTGCCGACAATGACCGGCTCGTCGGAGTCGTTACCGACCGCGATATCGTGGTACGAGCCGTCGCCCGAGGAAAGTCGCCCGCCGAATGCACCGTGAACGATGTGATGTCGGCTGGAATTAAGTATGTTTATGAAGACGAGGCCGCCGATATCGCCGCTCAGAGCATGAGCCGCCTCCAAGTGCGCCGCCTGCCGGTGCTGAACCGCCGAAAGCGGCTCGTGGGCATCGTCGCGCTCGGAGACCTGGCCACCAAGAACAATGGTCCAATGATCGGAAAAGCTTTGAAAGAAATCTCGAAGGCCCGGCCCAGCGGGGCATCCGGCGCGCGTCACTGAATCGACTCTGCGTGCCGCGATCAGAATCAGGAATTTACTTCGATGGGATAGTCTTCTTCGACGGCTGCGTCCTTCGAAGGATCAGCCAGCGCTATCGCAGGAGCCACAGGGGACACGCGCCAGGAAAAGTATATGTATCCGAGCAGCACCACGGGCACGAGCGCCAGCGCGCTCCTCCACGCCGCCGAACGGGTGTAAGCTCCGCTCAGCAGTCCCGCAAAGAGAATGCCCCCCATGAAATAGGGGAACACCTGCTCATAACACTTGCGGCCGACCTGTTTCAGGGGCCGGGCTTCCACAAGAGCAATGACCGTGGAGACGAACGCGGAATTCAGAGAAAAATACAGGGTGCCGGCCAGAACCACGACGGCAACAGCTGTCTGCGCTCCGTCCGCCGGAACCGCCGCGCGCGCAAACTCGTACGCGGCGCCGGCGCTGACGATAAGAGCCGCTGCATTAAACGCGGCTTGTATCAGCCGGGGCCGCTTCGAACTTGCCCACAGGGTTTGCACCAGTGCCGCCGTGAGGCTGATCGCGACGACTTCGGAAAAGCTGCGCGTCACGATGCCCAGCAACACGAAAACGAAGTTCGGGGACATCGTGCCTTCGAGTCCGGGCACGCGAACCTTCAGTGTGGAGGCGAGAGCCGCCAGTCCCAGATAAATGGCAAACTGCCGCAGGCTTGCCGAAGACCACGATCCTGCGGCGAGCAGCAGCAAAGTGGTTCCGGAGGCAATCACGAGTGCGATGTACGCTTTGGCATTCTTGGGCATCGTTCTCTCCCTAGCCTGGAGCCGTTTGCGCTTACTCGTCGGTGTCTTCGAGGCTGCCGTCGCTGTTGCCCCACACGACGGAATTGCCCCAAACAACCGAATTGCCCCAAACCACGGAGTTGCCCCAAACCACCGAATTGCCCCAAACGACAGAGTTGCCCCAGACCACGGAATTCCCCCACACGACGGAGTTCCCCCAAACCACGGAGTTACCCCATATCGTTGAGGAGTCTGCGGCGATCGAAATTGTTCCCGTCGAAGCGTCATACACGGCCGTCGGCGATTTCGCGGCGCCGAAGCTCGATGGCGGAACATCGGTGCTGGCCAGGGCCGCCGCCGCGTCCACCGCGCCCGCTCCTACTGTGAAAATGTCCTGTTGGACCTGGTATGCGACTCCCGTGCCCTTGTCCGTCGCCGTCGTGAAGGAAGAAAATCCCTTCCAGGCCGTCTTCATCAGAATGGCTTTTACCTGATCCGGGGTGAGAGAAGGATTCTTCTCCAACAGGTCGGCCGCGACGCCGCTGACCACCGGAGCGGCCATGCTCGTGCCGCTCATTCTGAAATACTGTGATCCTGTGGTTGACGTGGTGTACTGATAGTAGTTCAGAGTGATGATGCTGGCCGGATAGTTTCTGGGCAGCGTGCCCGCCATATTGTCGTCGGAAACGATGCGATTGCCCGGTGCCACCAGGTCCGGCTTCACGATGTGGTCGATCGCTGTCGGTCCCTTTGAACTGAAGCTCGTCATTGTCTGCGAAGTCTGCGCGCCGCTTCCGTGGGTGTTGGTCGCTCCGACGGTAATTACGTAGGGATCGTTTCCGGGAGCTCCAATCGTTGCGTAGCCGTTGGTTCCTGCTCCGTTGTATTCACCCATATTGCCGGCCGAGACTACCACCACAATACCGGCTCGCCACGCGGACTCCACCGCCTGACAAAGCGGATCGAGGGTGTAGCTCTCATACACGCCGCGTGCCAGCGAAAGATTGATCACGCGAATGTTATACGTGTCCTTCAGATCGATGGCTTTTTGAATGGCCGCAATCACCGAGCTGTCATAGCTCGCGCCGTTTGAATCCAGCGCCCGCAGGTTTATTAGGCGCGCTCCCGGCGCAACACCTCGGAATGTCCGCGTGCAATTCGCACAGGTGGAACCCTTGGCGCCGCTGCCGATGATTCCGGCCACGTGCGTTCCATGACCGTAGAGATCGTCCGCGGCCGGTCCACCGCCGCCCGCGAAATCCTGGTTAAACACCAGGCGGTTCTGGCCCGGCCCGGGGTTGAAATCGTTCAAGTTGTGGATACCGCTGTCGATCACGGCAACGCCGACGCCTGTCCCATCCCAGCCGTTCGAATACGCGATGTCCGCGTTCACCGCCGTCACCACATGATCCAGTGTCGCCCTGACCTTGCGGTTCGGGGAGACATACGCCACATCGGAATGGGATGCCAGGCTCTGGATATTGCCGCCCTTCACCGTCACTAATTGCGCGCGTACCAGCGGCAGGTCCGTTTTGGCAGTTGCACCATCGGCGCGCAGTTCATCCGCCGAAGGCGCTTGTCGGAACTGCACGATCACGTCCACCGGTTTCTCGGGGTCCAGGCCCTTCAGGTCGGGTGCGATCTTCGCTGCCAGGAGCGCCTGTGCATCCGGTGTGTTCGCAGCCGCTGCAGGCTGCTGGCTGTTGTCCTTCGCTTCCCGCTGCTCTGCTGGCTGAGGCCCGTTTGCTGCGGAGAGCGTCAGCTGCGTTGCATCGTTCGTGGACGCACTCTGATCGGAGCTCTTCGAGTCGGCGAACGGATTTAGCTTCGATATCTGGCTCTTCGCCTCACCCAGGAAAGAACGATCGTGTTCACGCTGTCCGGCGTTCCTATCCGCGTTCTGCGGTTGAGACAAACGGCTCGCTGCCATCTGCGACCGTGATTCCTGCCGCAGTTCAGGCACAATGCCGGTCATGCTCCACGCCACAGCCAGAATCGACAGGGCGATCAGGGTGCCCCACGTCGTCGTCTTGAGCGGACCACCGCTCTTAGGGGTCTGGTTAATGTTGCCTGTGCTGTCCATTTGCGCGTACTCTCCTGCTCGAAGTGGGGCCCGTCAAACCCTGGGAAGGAAGAAACGCAATTCAGAATGGAACAGTTTTAGGGCAGGCCGCTGTTTTGGTCGATGGTACAGGGGTGGACTCTAGCTAGTACCAAAGTTCTGCCGGTTTTTGCCGCCAGAAAGCACCTGGTTTCGCCGGACCGCCGCCATCCCGCGCGCTCCTCAGGAACCCCCTCGGCAGCACTCTACGAGCGCTCCAAGAAGCCGTTTCGACTTGAGACACAATAGCCACCAGTACTATGGGCACTCGCGCACGCGCATGACAGCCTGCCTTATATAAGGTCGCGTTCTCGACGATCATTATGTCAAGCGAAGCGTCCACGAATCCGCGGGCTTTCTACGATTCCGCGGAACTCTCCGAGCGTTCAGCCGACCCTGCGGCTGCAAGCGGTTCACTGCGGGCGGAGCTCGCGCCGACTGTCCCGAGTCTCAGCCGGTGGAAGCGCATTTGGAGCGTTCCCGGAAGGCCGGGCACTTTCCTGGGCTGGCCTGCCACTTTTTTTGTCCTAGCGCAATTGGTGATCGGTGCTCCTCTCCTTCCGTACGCCCTGCTTCATTGGCAGAGCAGCGACGCCCTGCGTTTCGCGTGCTTTCTCGGGGTGGCCCTTGGGGCCTCCCTGTTCAAGGTGCGCCTACCGGGCATTCAAGCCACCATGTCGGCGAACTTCCTGTTCATCCTGGTGGGAATTCTTGACCTCTCTTATCCTGAAACGCTTTTGATGGGCTGCCTCGGCGGAATGGTGCAGTCGCTTTGGCAGGCCAAGCCGCGTCCCGGCATCGTTCAGATTCTTTTCAATTACGCCAACCTGGCGCTTTCCATCGCCGCTGCTGACCTCATCTTCCACAGCCACGCCGCGCAGACCATCGGCTTGCGTTGGCCTTTGCTCCTCGCCGCTGCGTCGACCATCTACTTCGTCCTCAACACGATGTCGGTTTCCGCCGTAATCGCGATGAGCGAGCGCCGCAATCCCGTGCTTGTTTGGAAGGAATGCTATTTGTGGTCCTTCCCCTACTACTTACTTGGCGCCATGATTGCCGCGGGCGTCAGCATCATCAACCGAACCCTTGGCTGGCAGGTCGCCATCCTGGTCTTGCCGGTGGTCTACTGGATCTACCGTTCCTACCGGACGTATCTCGACAGGCTGGAAGCGGAGAAGAAGCACACTGAAGCCATCGCCGACCTCCACTTGCGCACCATCGAGGCTCTTTCTTTGGCCATCGAAGCAAAAGACCATAACACCCACGATCACCTCAAGCGGGTCCAGATCTACGCCATGCAGATTGGCAGGGATCTGGGCGTGGATGACTCACAGCTGAACGCCATCCGCGCCGCCGCGATGCTTCATGACATCGGCAAGCTCGCCGTTCCGGAACAAATTCTTTCCAAGCCCGGCAAGCTCACGCCCGAAGAATTCGAGAAAATGAAGATTCATCCCATCGTCGGCGCGGAAATTCTGGACCGCGTGCGTTTTCCCTATCCTGTGGTGCCCATCGTTCGTTCCCATCACGAGAAGTGGGATGGCACCGGCTACCCGGACGCTCTCTCAGGCGAAGCGATTCCCATCGGTGCAAGGATCCTGTCCGTGGTGGACTGTTTTGACGCACTGACTTCGGAGCGACCGTATCGCCGCGCCATGTCTCCGGACGACGCCATGGCCCACCTTCGCACGGAAAGCGGCCGAGCATTTGACCCACGAGTCGTCTTCGCCATCGAGCAGCGCTACAGGGAGCTCGAAGACGCCGTGAAACGCGGCGAGAAAGAGGGCAGTCCTTTCGGAGCTCTCTCCAAGGTCGATCGTCCCGCGGCTCCTTCGGCGGGATTTGCCGACATGCCAAACGCTGCGGAGGTACGCTCCGCGAGATTTCTCACGTCGATCGTCTCGGCTCGTCAGGAAGCGCAGCTTCTTTTCGAGTTGGCCCAGACTCTCGGTAATTCCCTCAGCCTGCGCGAGACTCTCTCCGTTGTTGCCGTGCGTCTGAAGGAAATGATTCCCCATGATTCCATCGTTTTCTACGTCTGCGAGGACGACCGGCTAATTCCTCGGTACGTTCACGGCGTTGACTACGATCTCTTCAGTTCCATCCGAATTCCTCTAGGACAGGGTGTGGCCGGCTGGGTGGCCAAGACCGAAGAACCTATCATCAACGCCGACCCGGCGGCGGAAACCAAATATCTGGGCGATCCGTCCCGCGTCTCTTCTCTGCAGTCTGCGCTGGCGGTGCCGCTTCGCGGGAGGGACGGCGTAGCCGGCGTTCTCTCATTGTACTTGCGGGCAAAACAGGGTTTTACCAAGGACCATTTGCGAATGCTCCTTGCCGCCAGTTCCAAACTCGGACTTTCCGTTGAGAACGCGCTGCAATACGAGCGCGCTCAAGATACCGCCAGCACCGATTTCCTTACCGGCTTGCCCAACGCTCGGTCCATCTGTCTTCACCTCGAGCAGGAAATCGCCCGCTGCCGCCGCAATCCCAGCTCGCTTGCCGTCTTTCTGTGCGACTTGAACGGCTTCAAGAGCGTGAACGACAACTTCGGCCACCTTGTGGGAAATAGTCTCCTGCAGGAAATTGCGGGAAAATTGAAGGCAACGTGCCGGGAATACGATCAGGTCGGGCGTCTCGGCGGCGATGAGTTCGTTTTTGTGCTTCCCGATCTTACCCGCCAGTCCATCAACGAACTGAAACCTCGTCTGGAATTTGCCGTGGAAGAAGCCGCGCGCGCCGTCTGCGGCGCCAAGGCCGTTACGGTAAGCATCGGCTGCGCTTTCTTTCCGAGCGATGGCTCCACGGCCGAAGAACTGCTCTCCGAAGCGGATCGCCGCATGTACGAATCCAAGGAACAGCATTACCGGCAGTTGGGCGAGGGCGTCCGGCTGCAGGTCATCAACTGAATTTTGCACCCTTCCTAAAGGCAGTTTGCTGGAGCGCAGCGAGAATATGAGAACGGCGTTGCAAAAACTTGGACTGCAGTTGCTGCTCCTGGCCGGTCTTTCTCTCCTTGGCGGCCTTCTGGGTGCGACTCTGGTTCGCTTTGCTCCCGGCTACGGCGTGGACGAGCGCGAGCTCGATCCGAGGCTGAGCGAGGCAAGCATCAATGCCATCCGCAATGCCAATCGACTCAATTCGAGTTTGCTTTCATACTACGGGAACTATCTCGCAGGCGCGGTGCGTGGCGATCTCGGCACTTCTCAGTGGCTTGACCGACCGGTTTCGTCGCTCCTCCGGGAGCGCTTCCCGGTTACCGCGCGCTCCGTCCTGTTTGGCATTGCCCTTGCTTGGGCCTTAGCTCTTGCCGTATCGCTGGCCAGTTTGCTCTTCTGGCGCTCGCTTTTTGATGTCTCCGGCACGATTCTCAGCGGCGTGTTGATCGCTCTTCCGGCTGCCGTTGTGGCTATGTTTGCGGTTTATCTTCGTGCGCCCGCTTATGCGGCCGTCGCTGCGGTCACATTTCCCAAGATTTTTCGTTACCTGCGCAATCTTCTGGAACACGCCTATGCGCAACCATATATCCTGGCCGCCAGGGCGCGTGGCATCGCCAGCACGAAAATCCTTGTCAGCCACGTCCTGCCGCTGGCATCTCCAGCGTTACTCGCGCTTCTCGGCATTTCCCTCAGCATCGGATTTGGCGCCGCCATTCCCATCGAAGCTCTGTGCGATTCTCCCGGCCTCGGACAGCTCGCATGGCAAGCCGCGCTCAATCGCGATTTGCCGCTAATCGTGAACCTGACCCTTCTCATTACCATCTTCACCGTCGCGCTCAACTTACTCGCCAACGTTCGCAGCGAGAAGAAGGCATGAGGCGCCCCCGCGGCAAACTCGCGGTTCGTGCGGTTGCCGCGCTGCTGCTGCTGCTTGTATTCCTGGGCGCCGTTTTCGCCGGCACGCTCACTCCCTATTCTTACGCAAAGCAATTCCGCGAGACGCCCAATTCGCCGCCTTCCTCCTCGCATCTCCTCGGCACGGACGGCCTCGGACGCGATCTGTTCGCGCGCGTCGTTTACGGAACCCGGGTATCGCTGCTGCTGGGCCCTGCCGCCGCACTGATTGCGACTGCGATCGCCGGCTTGCTGGGCGGTTTTGCGGCGCTTGCCGGAGGTTGGTGCGAGCGCGTCATCCTCGCGGCTGCGGACCTTTCCATGGCCCTGCCCCTGTTTTTCGTCCTCGTCGCTTTTCGGGCAGCGTTGCCCCTCGACATTTCGCCGGTCGTGTCGATCATCGCCACTTTTTTGCTGCTCGGCCTGCTCGGCTGGTCTTCCGCTTTGCGCGTCGTTTGGGCGGCTTCGCGCGACCTGCGCAACTCGGACTTCCTGCTGTTGGCCCGGGCGGCGGGGTGCACTCGCTGGAGAATTGTTTTTCGGCACGTGCTGCCCAATCTTCGGCCGGTCCTGTTCGCGCAATTTTGGATCGCCATCCCGGTATTCATCTTGACCGAAGCCACTTTGAGTATGCTGGGGCTCGGCGTCATGGAGCCGCTGCCGTCGTGGGGGAATCTTTTACGGGGTTTGGAAGATTTTTCCATCGTCGCCGCTAATCCCTGGAGGACTGTACCCCTTCTCTTGCTGGTTCTTGTCGTCATCTGCTTCCAGTTAGTTCTGCCTTCTCAGGAGGAATCCGCCTGATGCAGCGTTCGCTGAAATTGTTTACCTTGATCGTACTTACTTTGGTTGCTCTACCTGTGCGCGCGCAGACCGGCGGCGAACTTCATTTTTGCCTTCACGGCGAGCCGAAAACGTTCAATCCCATCCTTGTGGATGATGAAGCGTCCGAAAACATCCGCTATCTCACTGGCGGCGTCTTGATTCGCCTGAACCGCCAGTCTCAGGTTCTCGAACCCGCGCTCGCCACCTCCTGGAGTATTTCTCGCGACCGCCGCACCATCGCATTTCATCTTCGCAGGGGAGTCTATTTCTCGGATGGCACCCCGTTTACCGCGGAAGATGTCGCCTACACCATGCGAACGCTGCTCGATCCGCAAACGCATTCGCCCACGGGAGACGCTTTCCGCTCCGGTGAAGGAGCCGCCGTGGTTCGCTTGATTTCCACGAGCGCCGTCTCCATTACTTTTCCGGAGGCCATCGCCGGCCTCGAACGCCTCTTCGACCAGGTCGCTATCCTCTCTGCCCATTCACCCAAAAAAGAAATGGCCGTGCTCGGACCATTCTATGTATCCGACTACAAGCCGGGCTCTTACGTTCTACTGCGCAGAAATCCCAATTACTGGAAGCATGATGCGCAAGGCCGTCAGCTTCCTTACGTCGAAACCGTCCGTCTGGACATTCAGCGCAACCGCGACATCGAGCTGATACGTTTTCGCCGCGGCGAATTGCAGCTCATCAACCGCCTCGACGCCGAACAGTTCGACCGCCTGCAACGCGAAAATCCGGCCACGGCGCGCAATGCCGGCGCGGGCCTGGACGCGGAGGAACTCTGGTTCAACCAGGTTGCTGCGGCGCCTCTCCCGGAATACAAGAAAGCTTGGTTTCGGACGACCGCGTTTCGCCGGGCTGTCTCCCTGGCCATCAACCGCGATGACCTTTGCCGCATCGTATACGCCGGTTATGCGACCCCCGCGTATGGGCCCATTTCTCCCGCGAACCATTTCTGGTTCGACAAAGCGCTGTCGAAACCGGCTCATGATCCGCAAGCTGCCCTGCGGCTGCTCGCGCAAGCCGGATTCCGCTACGAAGATGAGCACCTGAAGGACGCCTCGGGCAATCTGGTCGAGTTCAGTATCGTCACGAATTCGGGAAACTCCGCGCGAGAGAAAATGGCCGCGATGATTCAGCAGGATCTTTCACAGGTCGGCATTAAAGTGAACGTGGTGACGCTCGATTTTCCTTCGCTGATCGAACGCATGACGCGCACGTTTAACTATGAAGCCTGCCTTCTGGGGCTGGTGAACACCGATCTCGATCCAAATGGACAGATGACCGTTTGGCTGAGTTCGGGAGCGGACCATGCCTGGAACCCAAACCAGAAGACCCCTGCGACACCTTGGGAGGCGGAAATCGACAAGCTGATGCGGGAGCAGGCCAGCGCATCATCTGAAAAACTGCGCAAATCGAGATTCGACCGCGTGCAAGAAATCGTCTCCGAGCAGCAACCATTTATCTATCTGATCGATAAGGACGTGCTGGTGGCGGTTTCACCGGATCTGGTGGGCGCAAGCCCCGTGGTCCTAAATCCACAGGCATTCTGGAACGTAGAAACGCTGCGCGTCGCATCGCCGGCGGGACTGGGAGCGCAACGGTGACGACGGAATGGCCCGGCAAATCTCCGCTTCTCTCCGCGCGCATTTCCGTGGGTTACAAGGAAAAACCCGGAGTGCTCCGGGACATTTCCCTGGACATCCATGAAGGCGAGATGGTCGGGTTGATCGGAGAAAGCGGCTCGGGGAAAAGTACGCTGGTCCTGGCGTTGCTCCAATTGCTGCAACTCAAAGGCGCGGTGGTGCGCGGGGAAATCCTTTTTCGGGGCAAAAATCTCCTGCAACAAACGGAACGCCAGCTTCGCGCGATTCGCGGGAAAGAAATAAGCGTAGTCCTGCAAAGCCCGCTCACCTCGCTGAATCCCGCTCTGCGCATCGGAACGCAGCTTCGCGAAGCGTGGCGCGCGCACGCCACGGGAAGCAACGAGGAATGCGCCGCAGCAGTGCGGTCCGCATTGAAAAGCGTCTGCCTGCCGCACGATCCCGAGTTTTTGAAGAGGCGCCCTTCACAGTTGAGCGTCGGCCAGGCGCAGCGCGTGATTATCGCCATGGCCGTACTGCATAAGCCCGCGCTGCTCATCGCGGATGAAGCCACCAGCGCCCTCGACACCATTACGCAGTCGGAGATTCTGAAACTTCTTTCGGACCTGAACCGCGAATTGAACATGGCCGTTCTATTCATTTCTCACGATCTTCTTTCGGTCGCCGCGCTGTGCCATCGCATTGCGATTCTCCGCGACGGCCGGATCGTGGAGTGCGGCACGCCGGACGCGATTTTTCACTCGCCGCAAGATGAATACACACGCAGGCTGATTGCCGCGCTGCCCGACAGGCCTGCTCTCGTACGCACAGCTGAAGCCTTGCGCAGTCCGGCGGAGGATTTCGGCGCGGTTGGCGTACGTCGCGCTTGAAACCGGGCCAGACCGGTTCCTCAGCAACTTGCGCCTTTTCTTTTCCTCGCGGAGTATCATGGAAATTGTATGTTTGCCAGAGGACGTTCCATGAAACTCGCTTCGCTGTTCTCGCTTTTGCTGTTCCTTGCGATGTCCGCCCCCGCCCGGCAACAGCCTGCCTCCCCTCCTCATGAAATGGAGCACATGCAAGGCGGAGGCTTCATGCAGGGAGGAATGCAGCATCAGGTCGCACCCGGCGTGGTCCTCGAGCAAAAGACCGATTCGGTGACGCACAAGGTCACGCTGCGCGTCGGACCTATGACTTTGCCCGCAAACACCTCTCACATGAAAATGCCGCAGCCTCCCAATCTCTACTGGACCGTTCTCTTTGATGGATGGCTCTCGGCCTATCACCCCCGCCTCGTGAACGCGAAAGGTGAATCCGTTCCCGGGACGGTGCTTCATCACGTTGCCTTCTGGAACGAAAACCGGTCGGATTTCCTGTGCCCGAACAAGGACGAGCATATTTTCGGCGCGGGCAGCGAACTCACCGACTGGACGCCCATCATGGGCTATGGGTATCGCGTGCGTAAGGGCGACCGCATCCGGATCGAAACGATGGTGAACAATCCCACGGCAACAAGTTACAGCGACGTGTATCTGGAGGTGGTGATCCCCTTCGTACCAAATGCATTTCCGGATCCCGTGAAAAGCTATTATCCGGCCTGGATGGATGCCGCGGGCTGCGGCAGCTCCGGATACGATCTTCCTGCCGGACCGAGTTCCAAAACCGGCGAAGTGACTCTGAAATACAACGGGATCTTGCTGGGCGTCGGCGGGCACATGCACGACTACGCGAAGCGGCTGGTTCTCGAGGACGCAACCAAAAAAGAAACGATTGCGACTCTGGATGCGGTAACCGATGACACCGGTCATCTGAAATCCATGCCGGTAATGACGTTCTATCAAATCGGCGGCAAGAAGCTCGCCGCGGGCGATCAACTGAAAATAACGGCAACGTACGACAACACTACCGGCAAACCGATTCCGCAGGGAGCCATGGGAATCGTGGTGGGTTACTTCGTGCCGGAGGACGATTCGGCCCTCGCGCCTCTGCGACATCCGGCCAAGTCCGAGCTGCATCATCCGATGCATATGCACCATGAGACGCCGCACGATTCCCCGGCCCCGCACTAACGCCCTGACCCGGTATCGACCGCCCGTTCGCAATGAACAGGATTGTCTGTGCCCTGCGGTTTTGGTTAAAGGGGAAGACCCACGCGCTTCATGATGCTCCGGAAGCGCGGATCGGAACGGAAAGACTCGAGTGCGGGATCGACACCCATATAAACGAGCTCCCAATTGTGCTTTGCGTAGGCCTGTTCGAGCGTTTGAAACGTCTTGGCACGGTCGCCAAGCCTCGAGTACACCAGCGCGATCTGGTATTCGCGGCCGGCTTCCGGCCGGTTCTCCAGCGCGTGTATGGCTTGCAGCGCCTCCTGTTTTCTGCCGGCCATGGCGTAGGCCTGCGCCAGGTGGCTGTGGAAGTACATGATATCGCCGCCCTTTTGCGCGGCGAGCTGAAGTTCGGGAATTCCTTGCTCCGCCCCGCCCGCGCTCATTAGAGCTCGGCCAAGACAATAATGGGCAAAAGCGAAATCAGGCTGCAGGGAAATGGCGCCTCGGCAGACCTCGGCGGCGCGGTCGGGCTCGCCGGCGAAAACCAGAAACGAACCGAAAGCCGAAAGAACGTCTGGCGAATTGGGACTTCCTTGGCTAAGACGGAGGAAATCCGGCACTGGCCGCGGCAGCTTGTGATCGATCAGCAGCACGTTGTAATAGCTGATCAGACCGTGAGCGTTGTTGGGAGCTAGCTCCACGGCACGGGAAAATTCGTTTTCGGATGCGGCCAGGTCCCATTCCCGCAGATGCACCCATCCGAGCATGATGTGCGGATCATCAAGGGTCGGATCGAGTTCGAGAGCTTTATTCGCCAGAGACTGAATGCGCTGTAGATCAGGCGGGTTGTTTCCTTTCCATCCCAATCCAAGAAGAACGCCCGCTAGAGCAGAGTAAGCTCGGGCGTATTTCGGGTCGATTCGGATCGCTTCCTCGAAGTACTGTTTGCTTTTGCGCCAGTCGTCGTCCGTGAACCTGGACCAGTACTGATCGCCTTTCAGGTAAGCATCGTAAGCTCGGGGATCGACCGCGGCGCTCGAAGAAAAGGCTTCCCTTTCCTCGGCGGAAACCTCCGCATGGATGCTGGCGGCGATTTCTTGAGCAATTTGGCTCTGCACGGCGAGAATGTCGGGAAACCTGCGTTCGTAACTCTGCGCCCACAAATTCTTGTCTTCCGGGGCGTAAACCAGCCGCGCGGTAATGCGGACCTGGTCTCCGGAGCGCTGAATAGCACCTTCCACAACCGCATCGACTCCGAGTTCTTTCGCTACACCGGCTAGAGATTTGCGATTTTCTTTGTAGGACATCACCGAAGTCCGGGAAATCACCCGAAGAGAACGAATCCTCGATAAATTGATGATGAGCTCCTCGGTCATACCGTCGGCGAAATACTCCTGGCTTGTATCACCAGACAGATTGCGAAATGGCAGAACCGCCAAGGAACGGATGACCGGAGCACGAGGCGCCGCCTTCACGCGTCCCCATAAGCGCTCGACGCTGTCCCTGGTAAGAGCGCCGGCAAGCGCAATCAGAACGACAACAGCGGCTATCGCCAGTCCCAATCGCACTCGGGCAAGGCTGGCAGCGGGCGCGGGGGCAGGTGGCGGGCTGAAGGAAGAAGCGTTTGCGGTCACCACCTCCACAGGCGCCAGGAAGCGATAGCCGCGCTTGGCAAGAGTCTCAACGTAGACTGGATTTTCGGAGGAATCGCCCAGGGCTTCCCGGAGTCGCTTGATGGCGTTATACAGGCCGTGGTCAAAATCCACGAAGGTATCAGCGGACCAGATGCGGTTGCGCAGCTCTTCGCGCGTCACCAGCTCGCCGGGACGCTCCAGAAGCAGTTGGAGGATCTGGAACGGCTGTTCCTGAAGTTTGATTCTGCGACCAGATTTGCGCAGCTCCCCGGCCCGCAGATCGACCTCAAACGCCGCGAAGCGGAGTGTCCCTCGGGCTGGCGACGGACTTTCCATGGCACTCGAAAGAACTGGGAGGTACGGCTTCAGAATCTTTTTAGCAGTGTAACACCAAAACCATCGAAAGCGACCGGCGGCCCTAACTCGCTGGAGGAGAGTCACATGCCAGGACAGAACCGGGAGAGACGGAAAGGAGATAGATTGGATTTGACCTGCTGCCAAGTCAACGGCAAAGAGAAATAATTGAACGAGTGCCGGCCGCTGCAAGTCCTGGTTTAGCTTAGAGCGCCCAACCCAGACCCTGCAGCGGCCTTTTTTTGCTTCGACCGCTCCAGCGCGACGCCGCGGCTGGAAAGACGTCGCGCAATAGGCTTAAGATTCAGAACGGATGAAAGTACTTTCGGGCCAAATTCGCCTGGCGGCGACGGACCTCAGCAATCACCTGGCATGCCGGCACGTGACCACCCTTGACCTCCAGGTAGCACGGGGCGAGCGCGATGCGCCGCAGTGGGCCGCACCCGATCTCAAGATAATCCAGGAACTCGGCCTCCGTCACGAGTCCGCTTACCTGAAATTCCTCGAAGAGGAAAAATGCCTTCAAGTTGAGAACCTCTCGAAAATAGGCCATGAAGCCGAACTGCTCCGGGAAACAGAGCGGCTGATGGGCCAGGGCATCGATGTAATTGCGCAAGGCGCTCTCGCAGACGCCAACTGGTACGGCCGCCCGGACGTGCTCTTGCGCGTAGAACGCCCGGGCAAGTGGAAATGGTCCTATGAGGTACAGGACACCAAGCTGGCCAAGGAAACCAAGGCCACCACGCTCCTGCAGCTTTCTCTCTATTCCGAACTCCTGAGCGTCTTGCAGGGCGTCGAACCGGAATTTCTGTGGGTCATTCCGGCGCGGCGGAGTTTCGTCGGTGAAGCCTATCGGGTGGCGGAGTATTCGGCCTACTACCGTTACGTGAAACGGAGACTGTCGCAGGCCGTCGTCAACGGGAATGCGGGAACCTACCCAGAGCCGGTCGAGCACTGCAACGTGTGCCGGTGGTTCCGCGGATGTGACGAGCAGCGTCGCGCCGACGATCACCTCTCGCTCGTTGCCGGAATAAGACGCCAGCAGAGGGAAGAGTTGGAGGAATGGGACGTCACCACCATGGCCAAACTGGCCGCATTACCCGTCCCGTTGAAAAACAGCCCGAAACGGGGAACACGGGAAGGGCTGGAGCGCGTGCGCGAACAGGCGCGCGTGCAGGTGGAAGGCCGATCCGAAAAAAAACTCAAATATGAGCCGCTGCCTGTCGCACAGGAGTTCGGCCTGGCGAAGCTGCCCGCGCCCGCTCCCGAAGACATGTTCGTGGACCTCGAAGGCGATCCTTTCGCCGGAGAGTGCGGACAACAGTATCTTTTTGGTTTCGCGGCGAAGGACGCCAGCGGAAAGTTGACCTATCACAGGCAATGGACCATAACCCCGGACGCAGAAAAGCGAGGCTTTGAATGGCTGATCGACGAAATTAGCAGGCGGTGGATTGCTGATCCGCAAATGCACGTCTACCACTTCGGAGCGAACGAGCCGGCAGCCTTCAAAAGGCTGATGGGACAGTACGCGACGCGCGAGGACGAACTCGACCGCATGTTGAGGGCGGGTTTGTTCGTTGACGTCCACCGCGTTTTTCGCCAAGGACTGCGCGCCAGCGTCGAAGAGTATTCACTCAAGAAGCTGGAAGCCTTCTGCGGATTCGCGCGCCGGACTTCCCTGGAAGACTCTCGTGCGGCGATGCGTTACATCGAGCACCGGCTGGAGCTGGACCGAAACCTCGACGATATGCCGGACGAGATCCGTGCAGCTCTCGAAGGCTACAATGCAGACGACTGCCTGGCGACCGCAGCTCTGCGGGACTGGCTCGAAGCACGCAGGACCGAGCTGATTGCAGCGGGTGAGTCTATTCCCAGGCCGCTGGCGGGTGATCCCGAACCCTCAAAGGAACTGGATGAACGGCAGAAGCGTGTCGCGGCTCTCGTGGCGGAATTGACGGCGGAAGTCCCTGCCGAGGGCAGCTGCAGGAGTCAAGAGCGACCGACAAAATGGCTGCTCGCACAGCTTTTGGATTGGCACCGCCGCGAGGACAAGGCCACATGGTGGGAAGGATTCCGGCTGGCTGAGCTCGACGATGAGGCGCTGCTCGAGGAAAGGTCCGGGCTCGGCGGACTGCGTTTTCTCGAGCGCCTGAAAGAGGAACGAAAAATACCCGTCGACCGCTATTCGTTTGAAAAGCAGGAGACGGAGGTGCGTTCGGGGGAAGAGCTTTACTACAAGCGCGAGAGATTTGGCACGGTGGCGGCGCTGGACCTCGGCCGGCGAATCATCGACGTTAAGAAAACAAGGAAAAGCGCGCAACTACATCCTGGCGCAGTCTACTTATGGGACCGGCCGATCACTGTAAAGGAGCAGGCCGAAGCGCTGTACCGGGTCGGAGCTTGGGTGGCGAAGAACGGGTTGGACGGGCCTGGGAACTACCGCGCCGCCCGGGATTTGATGCTCGGTCATGCGCCCAGACTGATCGCAGGTGAAACATTGCAGCCGTTGCCGTTGGAACCGACCGAAGCGACCGCTTCGCGAATAGCGGCCGCGATGGAAGAGACGGTTTTCGCGATTCAAGGCCCCCCCGGCGCCGGCAAAACGTATACCGGCGCACGTATGATTTGCCGGCTGGTCACGCAGGGCAAGAAAATCGGAATAACCGCGCTGAGTCACAAAGTCATCCGTAAATTGCTGGAAGAGGTCGCGCGCGCGGCGGAAGTCGACCAGGTGCGCAGCGTGCGCTGCTTGCAGAAGCATGAGAGCGAAGCGAGCACGGCCGAAATCCGGGTCGTGCAAGAGAATGAGGAAGTGTGGGAAGCGCTGGCCTCGGGACGGGCAAACGTGGCGGGAGGAACCTCGTGGGTCTGGGCTCCGGAAGCGGCTTTCGAGTGCGTCGACGTGCTCTTCATCGATGAAGCTGGCCAAATGGCCCTGGCGGATGTGATCTCGGTCGCGCAGGCTGCGAAAAACATTGTGCTGATCGGAGACCCGCGGCAACTGGAACGGCCCCTTAAGGGAAGCCATCCGGATGGCGCGGAAAAGTCTGCGCTGCAACACCTCCTGGGAGAGCATAAGACGATCTCGCCGCAAACCGGACTGCTGCTGCCGGAGACCTGGCGGTTGCATCCGGCGATTTGCACATTCACCTCGGAGCTGTTCTATGAGGACCGGCTGCGTTCGA
>Ga0079220_10000054_pt1 | contig 21682 bp, 16 predicted proteins | sample GAAS100_FD_75071 | JGI IMG/M metagenome (GOLD analysis project Ga0079220, IMG submission 75071) | Agricultural soil microbial communities from Georgia to study Nitrogen management - GA AS100 | ecosystem: Environmental > Terrestrial > Soil > Agricultural land | place: USA: Georgia | collected... | reverse complement strand
GCCGCAGCAGGTTCTGCAGGTCGTTCTTGCTGGGCGCCGACAGCTCTCCGCTTACCGTCGCTCCCGCCCGGTTGGTTCCACGATATGTATAGACCGGCATACGATTTCCTCCTCAGTCGGTCAGTTCCGCGAATCTCTTCGTTCGGTCAACATCCTTACCTCTTGCTTCCGGCCGGCACTCTGCTGCCGGAGGCCGGCGACGACACGCCGCGATTGATCATGTCCTGCAATTCGTCCGGGTTCGAGGACCGGGAAAGCGCGACGTCCAGCGTGATGGTCTTCGCGAAATACGAGTTCGCCAATCCCTGGTTGAACGTCTGCATTCCGGTCTGGCCCGTGCCCGTTTGCATGGCCGAATAAATCTGGTGAATTTTGTCTTCGCGGACGAGGTTCCGGATGGCCGGGGTCGGCACCAGGACCTCCATCACCATCACGCGCCCGCGCCCGTCGGAGCGCGGCAAGAGCGCCTGGCACAGAATGCCTTCCAGCACCATGGAGAGCTGCGCGCGGATTTGCGGCTGCTGGTGCGCCGGGAAAACGTCGATGATGCGGTTGATCGTCGAGGAAGCCGAGTTGGTGTGCAGGGTCGCGAACGTCAGGTGGCCCGTTTCCGCGATGCGCAGAGCCGATTCGATGGTTTCCAGGTCGCGCATTTCGCCGATCAGCACCACGTCCGGGTCTTCGCGCAGCGCGGCGCGCAGCGAATTCGCGAAAGAATGGGTGTCCGCGTGGACTTCGCGCTGGTTCACCAGGCACTTTTTGTGGTTGTGCAGAAACTCGATGGGGTCTTCGATCGTGATCATGTGCTCTTCGCGTTCGCTGTTGATCTTGTCCAGCATGGCCGCGAGCGTCGTGGATTTCCCCGAACCCGTCGGCCCGGTGACCAGCACAAGTCCGCGCGGCTTGTCGCAAAGCCCTCTTACGACGGCCGGCAGCCCCAAAGCATCGAATCCCTTGATTTCCCAGGGAATCGTGCGGAAAACCGCTCCCACCGCGCCGCGCTGATTGAACACATTTCCGCGGAACCTCGCCAGGTTCTTCAATCCAAAGGAAAAGTCCAGCTCCAGGTTTTCCTCGAAGCGGTGCTTCTGCGCGTCGGTCAATACGCTGTAGGCCAGCGACTTGGTGTCTGCGGCGGTCAATGGCGGCATGTCCAACGGGCGCAACTTGCCGTGAACCCGCACTCTCGGTGCGCTGTTCGTGGTGATGTGCAGGTCGCTTCCGCCCATCTCGATCATCTTCTTCAGCAGCTCGCTCAGCGAAATTCCCGACATCAGCTCACCCTTTCTACAGAACCGTCTCGCGCAGCACTTCGTCCATGGTGGTCATGCCCGCCGCGATTTTCACCAGCCCGCTTCGCCGCAGCGTCAGCATTCCCTGTTCGATGGCCTTCTTCTTCAATTCCAGCGCCGAAGCGCCAACCAGAATCAGCTCGCGCAATTCGTCGTTGATCTCCATTACTTCGTACAGGCCGGTGCGTCCCTTGTAGCCGCCCTTGTTGCACGTGGTGCAGCCCTTGCCGTGGTAAATCTTGACCGTCTTCACCTCTTCGGGCGTGTATCCCGCGTCGATAAGCGCCTGCTGCGGAACTTCCAGCTCTTCCTTGCAGTTCGAGCAAATGCGGCGCACCAGGCGCTGCGCGCAAATCAGGTTCACCGAAGTGGCCACCAGGAAGGGCTCAATACCCATGTTCATCAAGCGGCTGATGGTGGAAGGCGCGTCGTTGGTGTGCAGCGTCGATAGCACCAGGTGGCCCGTCAGCGCGGCTTTCACCGCGATTTCCGCCGTTTCAAAGTCGCGAATCTCGCCCACCAGAATGATGTTCGGGTCCTGCCGCAGAAAAGCGCGCAGCGCCGCGGCGAAGTTCAACCCGATCTGCTCCTTCATCTGCACCTGGTTGATGCCGCCCAGCTGAAACTCGACCGGATCTTCCGCGGTCATGATGTTGGTATCGACCGTGTTCAGCCGCGCCACCGACGAATACAGCGTGTTGGTCTTGCCCGATCCCGTCGGCCCGGTGACCAGCACCATTCCGTAAGGTTTCAGAATGTTGCGCTCGAATTTCTTCAGTGAATCCTGCTCGAAGCCCAGTTTGGTCATGTCCAGCCGCAAATTCTCTTTGTCCAGCAGCCGGAGAACGATTTTTTCGCCGTACAGCGTGGGAACCGTCGAAACGCGGAAGTCCAATTCTTTCTTCTTCCCGTCGGCGCGGTACTTGATCATGATGCGGCCGTCTTGCGGCAGCCGCTTCTCCGCGATGTCCAGCTTCGCCATGATCTTCAAGCGGCTGGTAATGGCGTCCTTTACCTTCAGCGGAGGATTCATCACCGTCTGCAGCATGCCGTCGATGCGGAACCTTACCCGCAGCTCCGTCTCGTACGGCTCCACGTGAATGTCGCTCGCGCCGCGTTTTACCGAATCGGTCAGGATCAAATTCACCAGCTTGATGATCGGCGCTTCTTCCGCGGCCTTCTCCAGCAACGCGGTGTCGAGTTCCGCCTCGTCCGCCGCCAGTTCCAGTTCCTGGTCTTCTTCCGCCAGGTCCTTCATCAGGTTCGAGAGCTCTTCTCCGTTGGTCGAAGTGGCTCCGTAGAATCTCGAAATCGCGTCGGCGATCGCCGATTCCGACGCCACCACCGGCTCCACGTTGAAGCCGGTCATGAATTTCACGTCGTCCATCGCGAAGACGTTCGTCGGATCGGTCATCGCGATTGTCAGCACGGAGCCCACGCGCGAAAGCGGAATCACCTGGTAACGCTGCGCGGTATCCTGCGGAATCAGCCGGATTACGTTGGGATCGATCTCGTAATACTTCAAATTGATGGAAGGCACACCGTACTGCCGCGAAAGCACACCCGTAATGTCGTCGTCGGTAATGAATCCCATCCTGGTCAGGCAGCTGCCCAGCTTGCCGCCGTTCGAGCGCTGAAACTCCAGCGCCTTCTGCAGCTGGTCCTGCGTGATCAGGTTTTCCTTCAGCAGTATTTCGCCTAAGCGGACGGACATCCACACTGCTCCAAACGTCTCTGGCCCAGCGCTCAACTTAGCAAATGCCGTCGTCTCCGGCGTCACTATTTCGCGCTGAGTTTTTGAAATCGCTAACCCCTGTCCCTTTGGGCAGGTCTGGGAGGGAAGTACTATTCCCTTTCTTGACTTGCTTCTGCGTGCTGGCTATCTTCCGAGGTTGAGGTCCGCAGGGCGTTCTTTGTCAACTGGCGCGCCACAATCTGTCCACCGCATTTTCAGCCTGACAGAAAGTGTCTCCGCTCTTCGTACGCAGAAACCGTCGCATCCGCTGCCCACTATCCAAGCCCTGCCGGTGCTTAAAGAATATTACGAAACGCTCTTTTCCGCATACGGCCCCCAGCACTGGTGGCCCGGCCGCTCCCGCTTCGAAGTGATCGTCGGCGCCATCCTCACGCAAAATACTTCCTGGACCAACGTCGAACGCGCCATCTCCAATCTCCGCCGCGAAAAACTTCTCACGCTTCCCGCCATCCGCCGCGCTCGCCCCTCGCGCCTCGCGCAACTCATTCGCTCCTCCGGCTACTTCCGCCAGAAAGCGCGCAAGCTCAAAGCTTTCGCCAATTTTGTTTACGCCAACTACTCCGGCTCGCTCACCCGCATGTTCCGCGCGCCCACCCAACAACTTCGCCACCAACTCCTCGCCGTCCACGGCATCGGCCCGGAAACCGCCGACTCCATCCTTCTCTATGCCGGCCGCCACCCCGTTTTCGTCATTGACGCCTATACCCGCCGCCTCCTCGAACGCCACTCGCTCGCTTCGCCCAGCGATTCTTACGAACACCTCCGCTCCCTCTTCGAACGCAGCCTCCCCGCCGATCATCAACTCTTCAACGAATTCCACGCCCTCATCGTCCACGTCGGCAAAAATTTCTGCCGCAAATCCGCCGCCGACTGCCACTCTTGTCCGCTCCGCCGTTTTCTTCCGCTCGCCACGCTGCCATGACTCCCAAATCCAAACAACGCCTGGTCCTGACCGCTTCCGGCGTAGTCCTCACCCTCCTCCTCGCCGCCGTCTTTACGCTCGGCTCGCTGGACGTCCCCTTCGAACCCAAAAGCTGGCGCGTGCTTCTCCCGATCTTCGCCGTCAATTGCTTCATCACCGCTGCCGCCCTCGTTTTCCTGCTCATCCTGATCCGCAGCATTTTTCGCCTGTCCCTCGAGCGCAGCCGCCAGCATCTCGGCGCCCGTTTCAAAACAAAAATGGTCGTCGGCGCCATGGGCATCTCCCTTCTTCCCATCCTCTTCATGTTTTTCGTCAGCTACTCGCTCCTCAATCGCACCCTCGCCCGCTGGTTCCCTCGCCCTCTCGAAATCGCCGCCGAACAGAGCCGGAACCTGCAGGAAGAAATGGCCGCCGCCGAATACCAGCGTCTCACCCGCCTGGCCGCTGCCTGGGACTCCGCTCCTGCATCCGCGCCTTTTGCCGACCCCGCGACTCAATCCGCCCGCTGCAACGCTGCCGACGCCTATTGGCGCGTGTCTTCCACCCACACTGTCGATGGTTTTTACTACTGCTGGCACGACTGGAAAGACTACCTTCCGAATCCGTACGACCGCCGCTCCGAGAGGCCGCCCGCCTTCCTCCAAGAGCTGCCGAGCGGAGCTGAGCTGTGGTCCGGCGAAGGCCAGCTCTTCATTGCCGCCCGCGCTTCTCTCCCAAAGAACTCCGGTTATCTCTACGCCGCCCGCCTTGTTCCCTCGGACTTTTCCGCCAGGCTCGCCGAAATCCAGACCCAGTCCCTCGCCTACGACCAGGAAAAACAGCACCTCCGCGTCCTCAAGAGCCAGCTTCTCCTCATCCTTTCTTTCTTCACCCTGCTCCTTCTCTCTTCCATCACCTGGCTCGCTCTTCATCTCGCCAAGCAAGTCACCGTCCCCATCCAGGCTCTCGCCGAAGGCACCCGCGAAATCTCCACCGGCAATTTCGATTACCAGGTCCCCGAACAAGCCCAGGACGAACTCGGTCTGCTCGTCCGCTCCTTCAATACCATGACCACCCAGCTCCGCGATTCCCGCGCGCAAATCGACCAGTTCACCCGCAGCCTCCAGCAAGCCGTTCAGGAACTCGAACGCCGCCGCCAGCTCATGGAAACCGTGCTCGAAAACATTCCCACCGGCGTACTTTCCCTTTCCCCGGAAGGAAAAATCCTTCGCGTCAATTCCGCCATCCCGCGCATCTTCGGCTCCGCCAGCCGCGAGGCGCAAACCCTCGACGACCTCGTCGGCCCCGATGACGCCCGCATCATCCACCACCTGCTTCGCCGTTCTCTCCGCATGGGCGTTGTTTCCCGCGAACTCGAACTCCTCGCCTCCGGTCGCGTCCTCCATGTCGCCGTCACCGTCAGCTCGCTGGGCCCCCGCCGCGCCAATTCCGGCTACGTCCTCGTCCTCGACGACCTCACCGAACTCCTCCACGCCCAAAAATCCGCCGCCTGGCAGGAAGTCGCTCGCCGCATCGCCCACGAAATCAAGAATCCGCTCACTCCCATTCAGCTTTCCGCGCAGCGCCTCTCTCGTCACCTGGAAAAGCGCGATCCCGCCGAATCCGCCGCTCCCCGCGACCCCGAGCTCGCTCGCCTCGTCCACGAATGCTCCCGCCTCATCGAGCGCGAAGTCTCCACCCTCGCCCAGCTTGTCAACGAATTCTCACAATTCGTCCGCTTCCCTTCCGCGAAACTCGAGCCCGCCGACGCCAACGCCATCGTTCGCCAGGCCGTCGAAATCTTCTCCGGGCGTCTCGACGGCATCGCCCTCAACACTTCTTTCGGCGCGAACCTGCCGCCCATTCGCGCCGATGAACCGCTTCTTCGCAGCGTCCTCGTCAATCTCATCGATAACGCCGCCGAGGCTCTCGAATCCTCTCCCGTTCGCACCATCACTGTTTCCACACGCGCCAATCACGATGGCGACAACGTCGAAATCCTCGTGGAAGACACCGGCCACGGCATCTCTCCCCAGGATAAAGACCGCCTCTTTCTTCCCTACTTCTCCACCAAAGGACGCGGCACCGGACTCGGCCTGGCCATCGCCGCACGCATCGTCGCCGAGCATGCCGGCACCATCCACGTCGAAGACAATTTTCCCGTCGGCTCCCGCTTCCTCATCACCCTCCCCGCCGCCGAAGTCCCCACTCCAGCCTCATCCGCCTAGCTCCGCGGCTGTATCCGCCTTTTTCTTCTTACTGATCTCTGATCGCTGATCTCTGATCGCTGATCTCTATCCGCACTTGACATCCGCTGTCCTACTCGTCATAGTACACGCGTGATTCCCTTCTCTGTTCAGTTCCAGCCGGGCGGCACTCTCTACGAACAGGTCGTCTACGCCGCGACCAAGGCCATGATGTCCGGCCGGCTTCGCCCCGGCGATCCCTTCCCCTCCGTTCGCACGCTCAGCCGCGAACTCAAAATCAATCCCAACACCGCCCACAAAGTGATTACCCATCTCGTCTCCGCCGGCCTTCTCGAAATCCGTGCCGGTGTCGGAGCGGTCGTCGCCTTCCGCCCGGAAGTTTCCCGCCGCGAAATCGCGGCTCTCCTCGATCACGAAATGGAAGCTCTCGTCGTTGAAGCCAAGCGCCTTGGAATTGAAATGGATGATGTCGCGGAATCCCTCGCAGCTCACTGGAAGCGCCTTACGCCCAAAGACCGTCTGTTCTCCAAAGAGAAAGACACCCAAGGAGGTCGTAGCCGCCGATGACCACAGCCATTCGCACCGTCGCCGTGAGCAAGCGCTTCCGCCGTCTCGCCGCTCTCGACTCGCTCTCCATCGAAATCCCCGAAGGCGCAATCTACGCGCTGGTCGGTCCCAACGGTGCCGGCAAAACCACCACCATCAAAATCTTGATGAATATCCTCCGCGCCTCCAGCGGCAGCGCGGAGATTCTCGGCGCTCCTTCAACTCGCCTGGCCGGCCGCGCCTTCTCGCAAATCGGCTACGTCTCCGAAAATCAGGAGCTCCCCGAATGGATGACCGTCGAATATTTCCTCGCCTATCTGCGTCCGTTCTATCCGCAATGGGACCGCGACCTCGAAGCTGCTCTCCTCAAGCAACTCGATCTCCCGCTCGATCGCAAACTACGCCACCTCTCCCGCGGCATGAAGATGAAAACCGCCCTGGCTTCTTCCCTCGCCTATCACCCGAAGCTCATCGTTCTTGATGAGCCCTTCGGCGGTCTCGATCCTCTCGTCCGCGATCAGTTGATCGAAGCCCTTCTCGAACGCGCCACGGAAGCCACCGTCTTTATTTCCTCTCACGATCTCGCCGAGATCGAAAATTTCGCAAGCCACGTCGGCTATCTCGAAAACGGTAAACTGCGCTTCTCCGAGGAAATGACCTCTCTCGCCAATCGCTTCCGAGAAGTCGAGCTGACTGTCGATTCGCCGGCGGCTTTGCCGGCCAACATTCCCGCTTCCTGGCTGCATTTCAAATCGAGCGCCGCCGCGGTGCGGTTCGTAGACACCGCCTTTGACGAAGCGCGGACGCGCGCGGAGGTCTCGCGCGTATTCGGTTCCGTTCGTGACGTCGAGTTTCGCCCCATGACCCTGCGTTCCATCTTCCTGGCGACCGCCAAAACCACTTCCGAGTCGTGACCGGAGGCCCCCATGACCGAAACCGTCACTGAGACAACTACAGCGAAAACGGCGGATCTTGCCCCGCAAAGAACTCCCCGTGCAATCTTTCAGGTCTTACATATCTTCCGCAAAGACGCCCGCCACCATTGGCCGGAAATCCTCGTCTCCCTCCTTCTGCTCTCCCTCTACACGTGGCATAGCGCTCGCCAGGCCGGCCCAGCACCCTTTTTTGTACCTGGCTATCCAACCACGTCGGCTTTCGCCATCGTTCTGGCTGAAATTCTTCCGCTTGTGTTGGTCGTCGCTTGGTTTTTTCTGATCTTCCGCCTTGTTCAGGAAGAATCCTTGATCGGCGACCGCCAATTCTGGGTCACACGCCCTTACCAGTGGCCGTCACTTCTCGCTGCCAAAGTGCTCTTCGTCGTTATCTTCATTCACATTCCTCTGTTTTTCGCGCAGTGCCTTCTGCTGAAGATCGCGGGATTCCCCATCGCGCCGCATCTCGCCGGCCTGCTCGGCATGAACATTGCCTTGCCGTTTTTTTTTTGCTGGCGTTCACAGTAGCCGCCCTCACACGCACCGTCACGCAAGCAGCTCTTTCGGCCCTCGTTTTTTTTGTGCTTGCTCTTTTCTACAGTTCAGCCGTCGCGTTGGTCCCCAACTACGTGGCTTCTGCTTTCGCCCGCAGCTCAGGGCAGGCCTTCAAAGGCTGGTTGGTCCTGGCTGCCGCGCTGTTCATTGTTCCCTGGCAGTACGCGCAGCGCAGAATCATTCAATCGGCCGGCGTGCTTCTCTGCGCCGGCGTCCTCATTGTCCTGATGGATGTCGCTACTCCCTACGGAACCCTTCTCGAGAAACAGTTCCCGCTTTCCAACTCTGCCCATCCGGCTCCGCTGGCCTTAGCCGTCCTTCCTCCTCCGCCCCGCGTCTCCAACCCGTCCGGCCCATTTCCTCAGCCCTTGGCGGACACCGCCGTCCTCAAAATTCCTCTGCGCGTTTCCGGCATCGCGCAAAACTCCGTCATCGCCACTAAAGCCATGCTCGTTTTCGTGCAGGGCCCGGCAGGTTTCCAGTGGCGCTCCCACTGGATTCCTCAGTGGCTTTTCCTTTGGCCGGATTCCACTTGGTCCGCCGTTCAGTTCAATCTGAAAAGAAGCCTCTACGATCAGATCAAATCCTCCCCCGTTCGCCTGCAGATAAGCATCGCTCTCACGAAGCATATCGAATCTTCGCCGCGTGAAATCGTCCTGCCGGAGGGTTCTTTTCCAGTTTTCGGTGACGGCTACTGCTGGCCGGGTTCGAGTTATTTCCCGTCCCTCACCTGCCGCACAGCCGTTCACCAACCCGGATTCATCGCCAGCGCCTTAGTAACCGGCGGGTCCTGCTCTGAGGACCCCAAGCCCTCCGCCACACCATCAGAGCTCGGGCACCAGTTTTCTCCGACTGGCGGTCACGGGTTCCTCAATCCCGTGCAGACCTTTGTGATTAACGTCCAGCCCCCAAACGTGACTTGGCAGCCGCCGCTCCCGCATCTTTGCCCCGGCACGACGCTCCACCTTGCCACTCCGGTAGCCGCAGGCCAGTCGCGCCTGATCATCGAAGCCGACCAGATCAAGCTCGAAGACTACGCCTTGGACAGCCGCACCGGTCAGGTTGCCTACGACATGCGAGCCATCGCGACACTCCACTGAATCGTTTGCGACGGGAATTCGAGCACCCAACGCAACAAACCGCTAAACGCCTCGCCAATCAATGCCTACCCCTGTCCGCCCGCAATGGCCCAAGGTATATCGGTAGTACTGTTACTTTACAAGTTACCGCTTCCGTCGTATAATGCGTCATGAAATCGGCCCTCTCCGCCTCCCCTCGCCCTTCCGGCCTCTACAACCTCTTTCCTTTCACATCGTTTGCCGGCCCCGCGCTCCAACTCCTTTCCTTTCACATCGTTGCAAAAACCGTAGGGGGTATGCCCGTCCCGCCTGCTGTTGCCCATCGCTGTTCGCCGATTTCTGATCGCTCTTTTCAACTTAAGTCCAACCATTGCCACTCTTACGAAAAAACACCGGGGGTACCGGGGGTTTGCCTGCCTGCCGCAGGCAGGTACTTGCAAACCCTGGAAGCAAAAAGCTGCCCAAGGCTCCTTCCCATTCTGGAACTCCTCCGCCGCTTTGCTGTCTCTTCCCCCCTCCCAATCACTGTCCGCCGGGCGGCCACTCACCCGTCACCAGCTTGCCCTGAGCCTCAGTCCGCTGGCGAAGCATCGCCCTTTTACGCTACTTTGTATCTGCGCAAACGTTCCATGTCCTCTCGCCCCCACATTCTCATCGTTGACGACGAAGAAGGCATCCGCGATTCCCTTTCCTCGATCCTTTCCGAGGAAGGCTACCGCGTCGAATCCGCTCCTTCCGCCGAGCAGGCTCTCGAGCGCGCCACCCGCGGCGACCTCGAAGTCGTTCTTCTCGACGTCTGGCTTCCCGGCATGGACGGCCTCGAAGCCCTCAGCCGCCTCCAGGCTCTTCCTCGTCCTCCGGCGGTTATCATGATTTCCGGCCACGGCACCATCGAAACCGCGGTTCGCGCCACCAAGCTTGGCGCGTTCGATTTTGTCGAAAAGCCGCTGACACTCCAGAAAATCATCGTGCTCGTGCGCAACGCCGTTCAGCAGCGCCGCCTCGAAGACGAAAACCAGCTTCTCCGCAGTGAGCTGGGCCACCGCTATCAGGTTGTCGGCGACAGCGTCCCCATGAAAGCTTTGCGCCAGCAGATCGCCGTCACCGCGCCCACCAACGGCCGCGTCCTCATTTACGGCGAAAGCGGCACCGGCAAGGAACTCGTCGCCCGCGCGCTTCACGCCGCCAGCTTGCGCAGCAAAGGCCCGTTTGTCGAAGTGAATTGCGCCGCCATTCCCGAAGAGCTTATTGAATCCGAGCTTTTCGGCCATCTCAAAGGCAGCTTCACCGGAGCCAGCGAAGATAAAATCGGCAAATTCCAGAAGGCTGACGGCGGCACATTGTTCCTCGACGAAATCGGCGACATGAGCCTGCGCACGCAATCGAAAGTTCTACGCGTTCTCGAAGAGCAGCGCTTCGAGCCGGTCGGCTCGAATCAAACCGCTCGCGTCGATGTCCGCGTCATCGCTGCCACCAACAAGGACTTGGAAAAGGAAATTTCCGCCGGTCGCTTCCGCCAGGACCTTTTCTATCGCCTGAACGTCATTCCCTTTTTTGTTCCGCCGCTGCGCGACCGCAAGGAAGATATTCCCATCCTCGCGCGGCATTTTCTGAATGAATTCAGTTCCGCCTACGGCAAACGCACCCGCGAACTCAGCGACACCGCGATGGAAATTCTCATTCGCTATCCCTGGCCCGGCAACGTCCGCGAATTGCGCAATCTCGTCGAACGCCTGGTGATCGTTTGCCCGCAAGCGCGCATCGAGCCGCACCACCTTCCGCCGGAGCTTTTCCGCGGCGTTTCCGAAAGTCCTTTGCAGCCTTACGGCACTCTCCATGAAGCGCGCAGCGCCTACGAACGCGAATTTATTTTGCGAAAATTGCAGGAAAACCGCTGGAATATGACGCAAACCGCCGCCGCGCTCGGCCTCGAACGCTCTCACCTCTACCGCAAAATGAAATCGCTCGGCATCGCCGCCCCCGACTGATCCCAATGACCGCTGCCGTCTCCAAACTCACCACTCTGAGCGAAGCCGCTTCGGCGATCGAAGCGAAGCCTGCCCGCCATGGCGGGAATCTCTCTTTTTCGTCCGGTGGCGCCGCTCCCGTTTTGCACATTTCTGCACATCTTTCCACAGCTTTTCTCGAAAAGACCTCTTGCCAAGATTTGCCACCGGGCCTAGGATGCGCGCCAGATTGAATCGGGAAGAAACACTTCGCGACTCAATTCAAAGATGGCGGCAAGGGTAAAACCAAGCCGGTCAATTTCGAGTTGAATTAGAAGGAAACTTCTCCATTCAATTCAATGAGACGGCGAGGGTAAAACCGAGCCCGTCTCAGCTGAATTGAATCGAGAAGGAAGCTTCGCTGGCGGGCTGTGGCGTTCCGGGTAAAACCGGAGTGCGCGCAACTCCGTGAGCGGAGTGAGAGCTCCGAGGAAGCAGTCAGAAGCGCAGCGCGGGTAAAACCGGGCTGCTCCCTTTCCGGCTGAATCCGAAGGGCACGCTCCCAGGGGGCGGCGGCAGGCAGGCGGGTAAAACCGGTTGCCGGCAAACCGAACCGGGGGGCTGGCTTCGCGGGCGGTTCGAACGCAGCGATCCGGGTAAAACCGAATTGCGCGGCACGGGCTGATTCCGGAAGCGAAGGCTTGGCGACGCAGCTCTGACACAGCAGGGCGGGTAAAACCGAACTGATTGATGGCGGCGGCGAACCGGGCTGAGCTTCGCGATTCGTTCGAAAGCGCCAGAACGGGTAAAACCGGGCGGGCGTTGCGGGCGGGTGCGAAAGCGAAATAGCTTCGCGAATTCAATTGAACGAGGGCGGCGAGGGCAAAACCCAGCCGCCCTCAATTTTTTGGTGTTCCCCCTCGACTTGGTCCTTTCTCGTTCGAACAGAATCGTTATCTCCGGACGGGCCGGCGTTTCGAAAGCGGAAGCCGGCAGCGACAAGGCTGGAACTAGAAGCCTAAGGTGTTTACCCTAGACACCCCTACCTTTCCCCTATGGGGTATTCAGGAATCTACAGGATTGCGGAGGTTTGCGGTTGGTGGGAAAGTGCGTCCAGACGCTGCGGTTTGTCCTTGCTCCGAGGAAGATCAAGCTGCAGCAACCCCTGGGACATTATTTGGAGGAAAAAACCGAGGATACGGTCATCCTCGAAACCGCTGTTGCTCCCTCTCTCGTTGGCGCTGCCGCTCAAGCCAGGCAGTCCGTGAGAGGCAGGACTGCAAAAGCTGCTAGGCACAAATCCTGCAAGCGGTCCAGTGCACTCCAATCCGATGTCCCAGGGGTCCCCGCCTTTCGAAAAGGATCCCGCCATTCGAAACGCAACGCGCGCCTGATTCCTTGCGGCTGACTTGGTCATGCTAGCTCTCGTCAGAGGAATCTTCGCCTTCGTTGTGTGGGGGATCTTCCCGCGGTTCCCGCGCCTGGCCAGAGGCGAGGGCTTCGAGTTGGGTGTGCCAGTCGAGTTCGCGGACGGCTTGGGGATTCTCGCGCCAATCGGGCGCGACTTTCACGAAGAGGCCGAGAAATATTTTTGTGCCGAGAAGTTCTTCCAGTTCTTTGCGCGCTTCGGTGCCGATTTTCTTGAGCATTTCTCCTTTGCGGCCGATCAGGATTTTCTTCTGGGAATCGCGCTCGACGTTCAAGGTCATTTCGATGCGAAGAAGCTTGGGCGATTCCTCCCATTTGTCCACGGAAACGGCGAGGGCGTGCGGAACTTCGTGGTAGGTGCGCGCGATGGCTTTTTCGCGGACGATTTCGGCGGCAAGGAAACGTTCGGGCTGGTCGGTGACCTGATCTTCGGGAAAGTAAGGGACAGCTTCGGGCAGAAGCTTCAGGATTTCGCGGAGGAGGTCTTCGCAGCCCGCACCCGTGAGAGCGGAAACCGGGACGATAGCGGCAAATTCGTGGGCCTTCGCGAATGCGTCGATCAAAGGGAGGAGTTTGGCTTTGGGGAATTTGTCGATCTTGTTGAGCGCCAGGATGGTTTTGCCGCGGAAGCGCTGGGCTTTTTCGATGAGGAGGCTGTCCGAGTGCGGGTGCATCACGGTGGCGTCCGCGAGGAGAAGAAGGACGTCGATGCCTTCGAGAGCGGCGGCGACTTCGCGCATCATTTGCTTGTTCAAGATGGAATTGGCTTCGTGCAGGCCGGGCGTATCTATGAAGACGATCTGGCCTTCGGGGCGGTTGACGATGCCCTGAATGCGGTTGCGGGTGGTTTGCGGCTTGGAGGTGACGATGGCAATTTTCTGGCCGACGAAACGGTTGAGGAGCGTGGACTTTCCGGCGTTGGGGCGGCCAACGATGGCGACAAAGCCGGCGCGCTGCGGTGTGGGCTGTTTCCGTGTTTTCAGCACGCAAACATTGTTGACTTAATTTGAGGCGGACGCAAACGCGGCTGGGCTGCGAAATGCGGTGAGAACTTCGAAACAGGGCCGAAAACCCGCACCCTTACAAAGCAAAGGGATGCGGCACCCGTTTGTACTTGCTGCTTTATATTTGGATTTCCCCTATTACGGTAATATATTACATAATTGAGAAAGGAGTAATGGATTCCGTGCCCAAAGAAGAACGAGGACAGCCCGCGCGCCCGACCTTCCTCCCAGATTACCAGGCCGATGTCAGTATCTTGACCGTACCATAAGGTTACACTTAATATTAGTCGTAATGCCCGGTCCAATTGGCGGTATTTCGAAGAGTTCGCTGTGGTCTGCTTGGAAGGAAATTCGTGCGGAAGTTCGGAACTCCACAGTCCGAGACGTTGTTGATTTTCTGGATTACGACATCGACCCAGAAATCTGGATCATCCGGGTTTTGAACCAAGTCAACAGCGGCAGCTATGAACCACAGACACCTCTTCGCTTCGCCCTGGCGAAGTCTGGAGGGTTCAAGAGGCGGCTTACGTTCCCAGCAATCCCAGATATTGTGCTCTTTCGAGCCGTCGCGAACTTTGTGCACAAGAAGGCGCAGAGACAGCAACAGCCTCACGTCTATTATAGACGCGACGACTTGGGGCGAGCTGGTTCGGCAGCAGCGCAGGGAGCGGCCCGGTATCGAAACAGATTTGCCTCCATTTACAGATTTACCTCGAAGCAGAGCTTTCGGAACTGGCGGGAATATGAGCAATACCGAAAGCTCTTGATTCTCAAGAAGATTCACAGGTTCATCATAATCAGCGATATCGCGAATTTTTTTGACAGTGTACTTCACTCGGAAGTCTCGAACGCGCTTCGTAATTTCCCGATTCCAAGCCGGTTAATCGGATTGCTGTTTTTCTTGTTAGAACGCCTTGCGATTCGTGCTGACTTCTCAGACTCGCCTAGAATTGGCCTTCCCGTTGACGAGTTCGAATGCTCCCGGACAATCGCGAATTTAGTCTTATTTCCACATGATCGGGCCATGGTTTCCCTTGTGGGGAGAGATGCTTACGTCCGATGGATGGACGATCAGGCCGCAGGTGTGAACTCTCGGTCAGAAGGGCTGAAAGTCGTATCTGCGATGGGGGCCTCGCTATCCAATCTGTATCTCACTCCAAACGCGAAGAAGACTAAGATCCTTTCGCTAAACGAAGCTAAGTTGCATTTTCACTTGGAGGCAAACGCTCAGCTTGACATCCTTGAGACTCTAATTGCTAAGCGTGCTAAACCCCGACGTACCTTGATACGGCGTTTGGCTCGTGAGTGGCGGTTCGCGAGTCAGAATAAAGACCAAGGCGAATGGGAGAAAATTCAAAAGCGATATTACCGGCTAGCGGGTTTGCTCAAGGCTAGGTTTTTCCGAAGCAGAGCGCCGCGCGATCTCTTGAAGACTCCAACATTGGCGGAGCGTATCGCAGATTATATGCGCTGTTCTGGCTCGGTAAGAGAATATATTCGCTTTGTGCGGAGAATCCTTGCTCACAAAGAGCAGGTCTACGAAGACGTAGAGTTCATTTTGATCGAAAGTCTACTTCGTCTTGAGGCCAGAAATTCTCAGGCCAAGTTTTTGGCTAATATCGGCTTCAATGTGCTCGAGGACGTCGCTTCTTGTCGAAAAAATTCGTTTTTCGCTAATCCCGGCTGTCTCCTCGTTCTACGATTTGGGGGGCGCTGGGGCAAATCGCGCCTCCGACGGTTCTTTCGTGAGCGGAGAGCTGCCACACACATGCAACTCGTTCGAGCGTCTTCAATTGCGTACGCCACATATGGCCGAGCTGAGTTTACGGAGGTTCGTCGGGCCGCTGCTTTTCTGTTAATTAATCCGCTTGGGCTGATGGTAAGGATGGTTAAGAGGGTTCAGCGTCTCCAACAAGTTCCTGACCGGTTTAAGGCGCGCCTAAACCTTCGATTTGATGCTGTGGCTGGAAGGCCATACCTGGATATGCGGACATTCGTAGCCGGAAGACTCCTGCGGTTGAATAAACGAAAGGCAATCTTCAATTGGCTTCGCCAATGGGCCAAAGAGATGGCAAAAAAGCGGATATCCCGCTTTGATCGCAAACTGCTAAAAAGGGCCGTTGCGTAGATTGGAGTTGTGCCGCCCTCACTTAGACATTTTCGTCGGCGTGTCATCGGCGCAGAAATGCAACCTCAAAAGACGCACCCTTACACGTCAAAACGTTGCGCCAGCCCGCCGGAGCAGAGTGTTTCCGTGTTTTCGGCACGCAGACATTGTTGACTTAATTTGGGGTGGACGCAAATACGGGTTGGCTGCGAAGCGCGGCAAGAACTTCGAAACAGGGCCGAGAACCCGCACCCTTACAAGGCAAAGGGATGCGGCACCCGTTTGTACTTCCTGCTTTCTATCGGGCGTCGTACCGGGTGATATACTCCGCGGCTGCCAAGGAGCTATGGATTCTGTGCCCCACCCGCCCCAGGTGGTCTACGAGGGCCGTACTCGCCCCGCGGTAGAGCTAACGCCTAAAGGTACAACTGGAACGCGAAGGGCGCAGCGAGTGCTGCGCCCCTACAGACGATTTGAATGCCGGGGATGCCGGCTGGACTGAAATCGTCAACGTCAGTTGTCGTGGTCGTCCGGTTTTGGGGAGCGAACGGCGCCGTGGATGGCTTGAGGGCCGAAGTGCTTGTCGGCGGCGGGTCCGGTCATGACCACGGTCACGTTCGAGTACGTTACTTCAGAAGTGCCGTCGGTGCCGCCGCTGATGCAGACTTGCAGCGTTGTCGGCCCAAGCTTCTCAAAGGGAGCGGCGTTTCCGTTGCCTGAAATGAAGTTGGCCGGTCCGGTAACCACAAGTTTGGCGGTGTTCGAAGGGCTAAAGGTGGGGCAAGCGGCAAGGTCACCCGGGTCGGTCGAGACGGACGCATCCGTCATGAGGATGTGGTGCGTGTGAGGACTGCGGCTGGCCGGATCGGTCAGGTTCTTTCCCGCTGCCGCGACGCCTGAGTCGGACAGCTCCATGGTCATGTAGGCTGAAAAATCGGCCTTGCCCGAATCGCCCTTGATGTGAAGGGACCAGTGGCCGCGCATTTCCCACGGGCCGGTGGGACTGAGGGCGGGGATCAAGGGCGTAAAGTCGCTGATTGTGCCGCTGAGATGGCGGGGCGGGGCTTGGGCCAGAGTGGCGGAACCTGCTGCCAGCGCCAGGAACACAGTCACACAGAGAGAAAACGAGAAATGCTTACGATTCATGGAAAGACCTCCGAGTTTGGGTTTGGCAACCAGTCGCCGAGCTCCCTGACTTGCACGGGGACCCCTGCGGGCGCCGCAAGGACTTGCTGCCCAACGATTCCCTTTCGGCGATTTCACGCTTGACATGCGGGGACACAATCGGACACTTTCGGGGGCGCCGTCAAACAGCATTAGGCAGCATGGACGGACTCAGTCGCGGTCGCAGCCTAATGCCGTTCTCAGCTCCTCGTCTTGATCGAGCTTTGCCGCGCCACCGCCAAGCGCGTTAGAATCCAGGTAGAGAGACAAGCCGCTAACCCATCTGGAGAGCGCGATGGGCGACCCAAGCCCTGGTATTCCGCCGTCCGAACGACCTGCCGAAGAGCGCCTGGACTCCTGGAAGGAAATCGCAGCCTACCTTGGGCGAGACGTGACGACCGTCCAGCGCTGGGAAAAGCGAGAGGGAATGCCCGTTCACCGGCACGTACACGACAAACGGGGCTCAGTGTACGCCTTGAGTTCGGAGCTGGACACGTGGCGGGAAGGCCGCAGAGAGCGCCTGGAGGCAGAAGACGGGCATCCAGCGGGTGAAAGGCCGGCCTCAGCGGAATCTTCCGCCGCTACACCGTCGAAAGCGGGATCTTCCGTAGCTGAACCCCGGCAGAAGCGCGCGGTGCGGTTATGGCTTCTCTATGCGCTGGCGCTCGGCGGTTCGGCGGCGGTGGTGGCGCTCGCGCTGGGCTATATGGCGATTACGAGGAGCCGGGCGACCGGCGCCGGGCAGCCGAGGATCCGTTCCCTGGCGGTGCTTCCGCTAAAGAATATGTCGGGCGACCCGGGACAGGATTACCTCGCAGATGGGCTGACGGAAGCAGTGATTGGCAGGCTTTCGCAGATTCGCGACCTGCGCGTGGTGTCGCGCACTTCGGTAATGAGCTTCAAGGATACGAAGACCCCAGTGCCGGAGATCGCAAAGACCCTGGGCGTGGACGCCATTGTTGAAGGGTCCGTGATACGAGACGGGAGCCAGATCCGGGTGTACGCGCAGCTGATTCGAGGCGCGACGGACACACACCTTTGGTCTGAATCCTACGATCGACAATTCGAGGATGTGCTTGCGCTGGAAAGCGACGTGGCGCAATCGATCGCTACGAAGGTGCAGGTCAGCTTAACCGGGGATGAACAGAAGAGACTCGGGGCGTCGCGGCCTGTTGCGCCGGAAGTGTACGAGAGCTATCTGAAGGGCGAGTTTGCGTATGAGAAAAGTAATACTCGAGCGGAGATGGAGGGAAGCGTTCCCTACTTTCAGGACGCAATCAGGCGAGACCCCACGTTCGCGCCGGCGTACGTTGGGCTGGCGACGGTGTACAACGACCTCGGGACAGTCCTTGTAGGCGGGCCTCCGGCGGAATTGCGCCCGAAAGAGCTGAGTGCCGCGCGCAAAGCCGTGGAGTTGGACCCGACCCTGGCGGAGGCGCACGTCTTGCTGGCGGACGAACTACAGCGGCAGTGGCACTGGGCAGAGGCAAAGGACGAGTACAAGCGAGCGCTGGAGTTGAAGCCGAATGACGCCGAGGCCCAGGCGGCGTTCGCGAGATGGCTGTTGGTGCAAGGCAGGACAGACGAGGCGCTGGCCTGGGCACAGCGAGGCCGCGAGCTCGATCCACTTGCCGTTTCGGGCGTCGGCATCGGCTGGATACTGTTTCAGTCGCACCGCTACGACGAAGCGCTACGGGAGCTGCGAAGCGTGCTTGCGGCAAGACCGGACAACGTGCAGGGCTTGTGGTTTCTGGGATTCGCCCTTATTGCCGACAATCGGCCGAAGGAGGCCATCCCAGCGCTGGACAAGGTGGTGTCCATGACCGGCCGAAGCCCGGGCGCGCTTGGGGTCCTGATACGCGCGTATGCACATGCCGGCCGACGCCAGGACGCGCTCCGTCTGCTCGCGGAGTTAAACAGGCGACGAAAGCAGGGGTACGTTCCCGCCGGGGCATTGGTGAACGCATATCTGGGGGTCGGGGATAACGAGCAGGCCTTTGCGTGGCTGGAGCAGGCGTACAAGGAGCAATCAAACATTCTGCAATTCCTGAAGGTGCATCCGTACTTTGATCCCCTGCGCGGCGATCCGCGATTTGCGAATCTGGTTCACCGCGTCGGGCTGGACCAGAGCTACTGACCGACGACGGCCCCGAGACTAGCTTGCACGGGCGCCGAGCGGCTGTTTGCGGACGCGGAGGCGGAGGACTTTGCGCTGATTGGCTTCGAGGACTTCGAACTGGTGGCCTTCGAGGAGGACTTTTTCCCCGGGGGCGGGGACTTTGCCGCTGACGTAGCTGAGAAGGCCGGCGATGGTGGTGACGGTGTCGGCGGATTTATCTTCGAGGGGGACGCCGAGGATTTTTTCGACGCGGTCGATGGGCATGCTGCCGCGGAAGACGAGGGAGCCATCGGGCTCCTTGACGACGTCGGGAGCGGGATGCAGGCGGTCGTACCCGGCTTCACCGACGATTTCCTCGACGAGGTCCTCGACGGTGGCGATGCCGGCGACGCTGCCGTGCTCATCGATAATGACGGCCATGGGCTGCTTTTTCTGGCGCATTTCCTTGAGGAGTTCGGAGCCGACCTTGGTTTCGGGCATGAGCAGAACGGGGCGGAGGAGTTCGCGGACTTTGTGTTTGGGGCGGTCGGAGTCGGCGAATTGAAGCAGGTCCTGGGCGTGGACCATGCCGAAGATGTCGTCGAGGCTGCGCTCGTAAACGGGCAGGCGCGTGAATTTCGTTTCGATGACCTTGCGGTGGAACTCGTCGAGAGAGGCTTCGGCGGAGATGGCGACGATATCGGGGCGCGGAGTCATGACTTCGCGGACGCGTTTATCGCTGAATTCGACGACCTGTTCGATGAGGTCGGCCTGATCGGGCTCGATGAAGCCTTCTTCCTCGGCGGCTTCGACGAGAGCTTCGATGCCTTCTTCGGCGCGCTGCTCCTGGGTTTTTTCCTCCTGTTCGGAGATGCGGGCGAGAGATTCGGCGCCTTCGAGAAAAACGCGGACGGGCCAGGCAAGAACGATGGTGGCTTTGACGAGCGGCATGACTTTGAGAAGCCAACGGCCGGAGGTGCGGTAAAGGAGCATGTCCGGAATGAAGTGCATGGCGAAAACGACTTCGAGGATGATGAAGACGGTCAGCTCGAAGAGCGCTTCCCAAGTATTGGGGACGAAGTAGAGAACGCCGCGAGTGGTTTCGAGGACGACGAAGGCGAGCCAGAAATGGCCGAGGATGCGGAAGGTACGGCCGGCGCTGCGGCGATTGAGATTGACCTTGGGTTCGACTTCGGCTTCGAAAACGTCGAGATGTTCGTGGACGCGGCCGGTGGTCATGCGGCCGAGTTCGCGGTAGATGAGGGCGAGGTAGGAGAAAACAGGCAGGAACAGCGCCAGGAGCACGACGCCGATCGCGTAAAGCCAGCCGTAGTCCCTCACGAGAGTCCGAGCCTCCGTCGAAGTTTCCGCTCGAGGCGGTCCATCTGGCCCTCGTCCGCTTCATGATCATAGCCCAGAAGATGTAAAACGCCGTGGAGTAAGAGGACGCGAAGTTCAGCGTGGAGGGAGCGGTTGTGGCGGCGGGCGTATTTGCGGGCGACGGCGGGAGCGATGGCGATGTCGCCGAGGAAGCGACCAGGGACCGGCGACCGGCGACCAGCGGAACGGCGCGAGCCATTCCGCGTTGGAAAAGAGAGGACGTCGGTAGGGCCGCGTTTGCGGCGATAGAGTTTATTGAGGCGGGCGATTTCGGCGTTGGTGACGAAGGCGACGGAAATTTCGGCGCGGCCGAGGCGAAGCAGGCGGCGAATTTGGCGGAGGAAGAGATCCAAGGGCTTCAGCGGGATTCTTACGCCGCGTTGGCGATTGACGATCATTTCGTTTTGACCTGGAGCGAGGCAAACGGGCGGCGGGCGGCAAGACGCGAGGAAAGCGCTGCGCGGAGGGACGCCACGAGGGTCAGGAAGCGGCGTCCTTGACGGGAACACCGTTGAGGTCCCGGGCTTTGCCGTTTTCGGCGGGACGCGGAGCACCTTCGTAATCCTCGTAGGCGCGGATGATGCGCTGCACAAGGTTGTGGCGTACGACGTCCTTCTCATTGAACTGAACAACGCCGATGCCTTCGATTTTTCCGCAAATGTCGATGGCTTCGACGAGGCCGCTTTTTTTGCCGGGAGGAAGATCGATTTGCGTGATGTCTCCGGTGATGACGGCCTTGGAATTGAAGCCGAGGCGGGTGAGGAACATCTTCATCTGTTCGCTGGTGGTGTTCTGGGCTTCGTCGAGGATGACAAAGGAATCGTTGAGGGTGCGGCCGCGCATGAAGGCGAGCGGGGCGATTTCGATGATGCCCTTCTCGAGGAAGCTTTCGAGCTTGTCGGCGTCGAGCATGTCGTACAGGGCGTCGTAGAGCGGGCGCATGTAGGGATCGATTTTTTCCTGGAGCGTGCCGGGAAGGAAACCGAGGCGCTCGCCGGCTTCAACGGCGGGACGAGCGAGGATGATGCGGTTGACCTGCTTGGTGAGGAGCGCGCTGACGGCCATGGCGACGGCGATGTAGGTTTTGCCGGTGCCGCCGGGACCGACGGCAAAGACCATATCGTGCTTTTCGACTTCTTCCATGTAACGGCGCTGGCCGGCGTTTTTAGGGGTGACGTTTTTCTTGCCGAAAGCGCGGGGGCGGCCGGGCTCGAACATGCCGCGAGGAGATTCGGCGGGTTCTTGGAGAGCGACGCGCATGAGGGATTTGACCTCTTCGCCGGAAAG
>Ga0079220_10000053_pt1 | contig 21825 bp, 16 predicted proteins | sample GAAS100_FD_75071 | JGI IMG/M metagenome (GOLD analysis project Ga0079220, IMG submission 75071) | Agricultural soil microbial communities from Georgia to study Nitrogen management - GA AS100 | ecosystem: Environmental > Terrestrial > Soil > Agricultural land | place: USA: Georgia | collected... | reverse complement strand
TGCGGCGTAATTGGCGCGGCGGTACTCGACCAGGCCGACGTTCAAGCGGATTCCCGCCATGCGCGGAGCGAGTTTTTCCGCGGCATGTAGTTCCGAAATCGCGCGATCCCAGTTCTTGCGGCGCATCTCGACCACGCCAAGATTGGCGTAAGCGGCCGCCGAGTGCGGGTCAAGCGCGAGCACGCCCCGGAAGGCTTTTTCCGCCGCGGCAAGGTCATTTCTCGAAAGCGCTTCCTGGCCTTCCGTGAACAGAGCGGCGGGATCGCTGGGTTTCGTGCTCGTGTGAGCTGATTGGCCTGTCGTGGCAGCAAGCCTGAGAGGCTTTGTCGCGGCCGCTGGAATGGGCAACGCCAGTACAACCAGCGGCGACAAGAGGGTGAACGACCGGATGTTCATTCCGGAACAGTCTCCGGCAGAAAAATCGGTATTTCAAGAGCTTCAGCGCGGTTTTTACGGCCTGCGGAAGCCCTCGCGCGCTCAGCGACGAGGATCAGGAGCGCGCCGGGTTGCCGCCTGCGAAAAATTCCGCATTTGGGACTTGACACGGCCTCGCCGATGCACTATTAACTCGTTTTAATAAGCCTGATTGGTGCGATTTGGTCGAGTGGCAGGGGTGGCTTCCGATGGGGTGTTGCATCTGCCGGGCGCTCGAGCGTGGTATTTCGCCCGCTCCTTTTCGCGCCTCCCTTTCCGTAAATTGTTCGACTCCAAACTTCGGAGGTGGATTGTGAGCATTTTCCGCAGAGTTTTTCTTTCGCTGAAGAATTTGCGCAGCATGGGAGCGTGGGCGTGCGTGGCATTGCTGGCGATGTTTGCCCTCCCGCGAGTTTCTCACGCGCAGGATACCGGCTACATCGGCGGCACAGTTACGGACAATAGTGGCGCGGCCATCGCAGGGGCGGAGGTGGTGCTCACGAACACTGCCGGCAGCCTTACGCGCACCACCGCGACCAATAGCGACGGCGCCTACGTCCTTGCCGGCCTGCCGGGCGACACCTACAACTTAACAATTACGGCCAAAGGATTTCAGAAATTTACGGCGCAAAGGATTGTGCTCAACGTAGCGGAGAAGGAACGCCTCGACGCTCAGTTGAAGGTCGGCACCATCACCGAAGAAGTGGTCGTCACGGGCGAAAATGTGGCGCAGGTGGAAACGACCTCCTCCGACCTCACCAGCACGATCACCGGCAGGCAAATCGACAACCTGGTGCTCAACGGACGCAACTTCACCCAGTTGGTCAACCTGGCGCCGGGCGTCGTCAGCCAGACCGGCCAGGACGACGCCAAGGTCGGCGTGTACGGCAACGTCGCCTACAGCATGAACGGCGGCCGGACCGAGTACAACAACTGGGAATTGGACGGCGGCGATAACATGGACAACGGCTCGAACGCCACGTTGAACGTCTACCCGAATCCCGAAGCCATCGCCGAATTCAAGGTGCTCACATCGAATTACGGCGCGCAGTATGGCCGCAACGGCTCCGGCACGGTGGAAGTGGAAACCAAGTCCGGCACCGGCGCATTTCACGGCAGCGCCTTCGAATACCTTCGCAACGATTTCTTCAACGCGCGTTCCTGGGAAGAAGGCGCAGACCCGACCCAGCCCAAGGCTCCTTACAAGAAGCACGATTTTGGCTACACGATCGGCGGTCCCGTCTTCATTCCGAATCATTACAACACCGACAAAAAGAAAACGTTCTTCTTCTTTTCCGAAGAGTGGCGCCGCGAGAAGAACTCCGTCACGACTTCTCCGCCGCCCAACGTGCCATCGGACGCGGAAAGGGCCGGCAATTTCTCCGACATTTGTCCCGGAGCAGACTGCCCCATCAACCCGGCGACAGGCAACCCCTTCCCGGGCAACACAGTGCCCATTGATCCCGTCGGTCAGGCTTTGCTTTCCCTGATACCAAAGGCAAATACGACACACGCCGGTTTTCCGGCAGTGTTGGAGACCGTCTCCTTGCCGGAGACGTGGCGCGAAGAGTTGATCCGCGTCGACCACAACCTTACGAACAATTACCGGCTCACATTCCGCTACATCCACGATTCCTGGCAGACGCAAACGGAGAACCCGCTCTGGGGCAACGGTTCGAGCTTCGAAAATATTCAGACCAAGTTCGTGGGTCCCGGCACCAGCTTCGTGGCCCGCCTGAACGCTAATATCAGCCCGACTCTCCTCAACGAATTTGTGGCCAGCTATACGGCTGATCACATCTTTTTAGACGCCGTCAATAATCCAGCCCTTCCCAATCCATTTCCGATGGGCTCGCTTTTCAGCAATGGGCTTGATGGAAAACTGCCATCGATCGTGTTAGGCAGTAACCCGGAGTACGGGACTGACAGCAGCATGTCAGCGGACACCGGATACTTTCCGTGGAACAACGCTAATCCCGTATACACCTACCGCGATAACATGACCAAGATCCTCGGCACGCATACGCTGCAGTTTGGTTTCTATGCCGCGTTCGCTCAAAAGAACGAGCAGAATTCCCCATACACGCAGGGGATTTTGGTCTTCGATTCCAGCGATACCTCGATCCCGGGTGGCGGAAGCACGGGAAACGCTTTTGCCGACCTTCTTACGGGCAGGATAGCCTCCTACTCGCAGGTGAATTTGAAAGCGAAATATTACAATCGCTATCGCATCGTGGAGCCCTATTTTCAAGATGACTGGCGTATCAGCAAGCAGCTCACGCTGAACCTTGGCTTACGGCTGAGTCTCTACGGAACCTATCGCGAAAGGTATAGACACGCCTTCAACTTTGAACCCAGCGCTTTCACCCCGGGCGGTTCACCCATACTTGACGACGGCTCAGTGACCGGGCAGGAAGGGGCCCTTGTTCCCGGCGCCGGCAACCCCTTTAACGGCGTCATCCAGTGCGGCGGCCCTGGCGGGGCATCGCTCATTCCCAGCCTCGTAACGGGTTCATTTCCCCGCGCGACCGTTGGGTCCAGCAAGAACGACGGGTGCCTGCAGGGACACCTCTTCAATCCGGCTCCGCGAATTGGATTCGCCTGGGATCCGAAGGGTGACGGCAAGATGGCCATTCGCGGCGGTTACGGCGTTTTCTTTGAGCACACCAACGGCAACGAGGGCAACACGGAGTCGCTCGAAGGCTCCGCTCCGTTTTCATTGAACGCGTCTCAATTCAACATCAATGGCTACGGCAATATCGGGGGCGGCGGCTTGCTGTTTCCGCTGACCGTCTTCTCGGTTCCCAACAAGGCAATTTGGCCTTACGTTCAGCAGTGGCATTTGGACGTCCAGAAAGAACTTCCGGGACACTTCGTGGCGACGGTTTCCTATGTCGGAAGCAAAGGTACGCATTTAACTCAGCAACGCGATGTGAATCAGATTGTGCCCCTGGCCGCCGCAAACAACCCCTACGTCACAGCAAAGCGGCCGATCACGCCGGAGATCGATGACGCCCAGGGCAACGTGGTGTACGCAGGAGACTGCTCGACCGCGACCGCGGGGCCCGGCGGAGCAGCCATTACCGGCGCGGCCCTTGATCGCCTGAACGTTGCCTGCGGCAACGACCCGAATCCCCTTCGGCCGTTCCTCGGATTCGGCGACGTTATTCGCTTGGACGATCAGGCAAACTCGATCTATCACGCGCTGCAAACGACTGTGCGGCGTACCGTCGGCGACCTGACACTCAGCGTCTCTTACACGTACAGCCACTCAATCGACAATTCTTCGGACAGATTTGACTCGAATATCGTGAATTCCTACGACACCACTTCGAACCGCGCCAGTTCCAGCTTTGATTTACGTCACAACCTGGCCATCAGTTATGTTTATGGCTTGCCACTGTTCAGGGGGTCGGGTCTTTCGCACACCTTGCTCGGCGGCTGGCAAGTCTCCGGCATTACCATCGCCCAAACCGGCACGCCGTTTAATGTCACGAACGGCACAGACTTCGGAGACGCCGCAGGCGTGGCCGGTACGCTTACCTACGGCACGGCGACCGGATCGCGTCCCGATCTGGTCGGCGATCCGCATGCTTCGGTGCAGTCCAACGTCGCTGGCGTGCGCGGCCCCCTTCTTTTCAATCCCGGCGCGTTCACGATTCCCACCGGTCTGACCTTCGGCAACGTTGGCCGGAACACGCTGACAAATCCCGGCCGCATCAACTTTGACTTCGGCCTCTTCAAGCGTTTCTCCTTCGGAGAAAAATACGCTCTCGACTTCCGCTGGGAGAATTTCAACTTCTTCAACCACACGCAATACAACGGCGTGAATAGCGGAATGGACTGCGCGCCCATCGGCGGCACCGCGGGCGACGCCGGTTGCGTCGCCTCGTCCAGCTTCCTGCATGCCAGCGGAGCGCATTTGCCGCGCCGCATGCAATTCGGCTTGCGCTTCCAGTTCTAACCTTTAACCTTTCTTCGGGCGGCGCATTTTTCCGGTGCGCCGCCTTTTCTCTGCAGCGTTGGCGCCGCAAAACCGTTTTACTTCCGGGCCATCCGGCGTCGTTTTCCGCGCGGGAAGCTCGCGAAAACTTTTTTAATCCCTGGAACCTGGGTGTATACTCGCTCGCGGTTTTGCAAAAATTGCCCGTCGAGGAGCCTTTCGTGATCAATCGCCGCGCCTTTCTGCAAGCGTCTGCCGGAGCCGCCGCCGCGGCAGCTCTTCCGCCGTTCGCTCTCGGCGCCGAACGCAAAATCCAGAACATCGGCGTGCAGTTGTACACCGTCCGCAGCGTGCTCAAGTCCGATTTCGAGGGCGTTATCGCCAAGGTCGCGCAAGCCGGTTACAAGGAAGTTGAATTCGCCGGCTACTTCGATCATTCTCCGCAGGAAATTCGCTCCATCCTCGGCAAGAACGGCCTCACGGCGCCTTCCTGCCACGTCGGCTACGACATCGTCCAGAATCATTGGCAGGAGCAGCTCGACGCCGCGCACACCATCGGTCACCAGTACATCGTCTGCCCCTGGATCGACGAAAAGCAGCGCCAGTCCGCCGATGGCTGGAAAAAAGCCGCGGAGCTTTTCAATAAAGCGGGAGAAACCGCCTCAAAAGCCGGCATCCAATTTGCCTACCACAATCACACTTTCGAATTTAAGCCGTCGTCCGAGCTCGGCGGCAAACTGCCCTACGATTATCTGCTCTCCGAATGCGATCCCAAGCTCGTCAAAATGGAAATGGACTTGTGCTGGATTACCGTCGCCGGAAAAGATCCCGTCGCTTACTTCAACAAATATCCCGGCCGCTTCCCGCTTGTCCACGTCAAGGACATCAAGAAGCTTCCCGCGGGCGCCGAAGGCCCTACCGACAATCCCGACAAGGACGTTCAGTTCCTCACCGACGTCGGCAGCGGCACCATCAACTGGAAGCGCATTTTCGCTCAGTCCGGTAAAGCCGGAATAAAGCACTATTTCGTCGAGCAGGACAATCCGTCCGATCCCATCGCCAGTATTCGCAACAGCTATCAGTATTTGGCCGCTCTGCGTTTCTAGGAACGCGCACGGCTTTTCACGAACCCAGGGGGAAAATTACAAATGCGTCGAATCGCCTTGCTTGCAGCATTTATCTTCGCCGCGCCGTTGCTTTTCGCCGGAGCCGCCGCCGCCCGGCCGCCGCAAAAATCCTGGAAGCCGCTTTTCAACGGCAAAGACCTGACCGGCTGGAAACACGTCGGCCCCGGCGAAATGACCGTGGAAGACGGGCTCATCCATACCCACGGCGGCATGGGCCTGCTCTACTGGACGGGCGGCAAGGTCGGCAACTGCCGCATCCGCGTCGTCTACAAAATGCGCGACAAAAACGACAATTCCGGCGTCTTCATCCGCATTCCCATCGAGCCCCGGGAGGCCTGGATGCCCGTCAACTACGGCTACGAGGTTCAAATCGATAACGATCCCGCCGCCTCCAAAGAAGACGATTATCATGTCACCGGAACGCTATACTCGCTCACCAAGCCGCTCGCCAAGCCCGGCAAACCCGGCCCGGAGTGGAACACCATGGTCATCACCCTTCAGGGGCCGCATACCACGGTTGAACTGAACGGCGTAAAGGTCACCGACTACACCGAGGGCCAGCCCGTTCCCGACCGTAAATTCGATTTCGAGCCGCAGCGCGGCCAGCGTCCCAATGAAGGCTGGATTGGCCTGCAGAATCACAGCGATCACGACATCGTCTTCTTCAAGGAAGTTAGCCTGCAGTCTTTGAAGTAGATGTTGTCTCGTTTCCATAAGCTTTTCCGGTGGCCGCCTGCGCTTGACGTGGTTTTTCGGTCGCTTGTCGCCGGCCACTGGCCGCCGCTACTCGGTTTCTGGAGGAAGAAATGACTAAAGACCTCACCCGCCGCGGCTTTCTGCAGAGAGCCGCCGGCACCGCCGGAGCTTTCGCTGTTTCCCGCAGATTTCTCCTGGAGCCTGCGTACATTCCCTCGGCGCTCGAGCGTGTCGCTCCCAGCGATCGCGTGCGCTTCGGAATCATCGGCGTGGGCATGCAAGGCTCCGGCCTGCTGACCAATGCCATTACCCTGCCCGGCGTCGAGTGCGTTGCGGCCGCCGACCTTTACGACGCCCGCCACCTGCTCGCCAGGGAAATCACCGGCAAGGACATCAAGACCACTCGCAAGTATCAGGAACTGCTGGATGACAAGGAAATCGACTGCATCATCGCCGCGGTCCCCGACCACTGGCACAAAAAAGTCGTCGTTGACGCCGTCAGCGCGGGCAAGGACATCTACTGTGAAAAACCCATGTCCCATACGCCCGCCGACGGCCTGGCCATGGTTGCTGCCGCCAAGAAGACCGGGCGCATCGTGCAGATCGGTTCGCAGCGTGTCAGTTCCGTCATCTGCAAAAAAGCGAAAGAGCTCATTGCCGGCGGCGCGATCGGCGATCTCAATCTCGTCGAAGGCATCCTCGGCCGCAACGACCCCAACGGCGCATGGGAATATCCTTTGCCTCCCGGGCTTTCTCCCGAAAACCTTGATTGGGATACCTGGCAGGGCGACAACCCGAAACGCCCCTGGGATCCCCAGACCTCTCCCAAGTACTTCGCCCGCTGGCGCTGCTGGAGGGAATACGGCACCGGCGTCGCCGGCGACCTCCTCGTTCACCTCGTCAGCGGCATGAATTTCATGCTTGGCTGGAACCAGCCGCCCACGCGCTGTTTTGCCAACGGCGGCATTCTTCGCTTCCCCGACGGCCGCGACATGCCCGACGTCCACCCCGCTCTTTTCGAATACGGCAAGATCCCCGTCTATCTCCGCCTCAATCTCGGTTGCGCCATGGACGAAATCTACCGCTTCCAGGGATCCCACGGCATCCTCGAAGTCACCGAGTTCGGCCTGGCCCATTACCCGCAGACCGGAGAGGATTCCGCCCCCAGCTATTACGCCTACAGCTTCCCCCGCGAAATGCGCGAAAAATACTTCAAGGAATGGCACGAGCAGCACGATCCTCCGGTGGGCAAAGAACCCATCAACGAGGTGGAAACCTACCGCGGCAACGACTACGACGACGTCAAGCCGCATCTCTGGAATTTCTTCCAAGCCGTCAAGTCGCGCAAACAGGTTGTCGAAGACACCGTTTTCGGACATCACGCGGCCCTCGCTTGCCATATGGCCAATCAGTCCTACTTCGATCGCGCCATCGTCACCTGGGACGAAGCTGCCGGCAAAATCGTCAAAGCCTGAGCGGCTCGCAAACCGTTCCGAGGGGCGGAAGTCTCCGCCCCGAAGGATCTCTCGGTCGAGCCAGTTTCTCCGGCTTGCCTCGGGCAGAATTCGTCCCAGTTTCGGTTCTGATTACCCGTTCGCAGCGGTTTGTTGACTCGCTGCGATTATCCCGTCAGACTTGTATCCGATTGAGCCGTTGAAGTCTCCTCTTACGGAATCCCCCTTCCAGTAAGGCATTCTCTTGTCGTCAAAACCGGTTTCTCCTCCCACGCCCGAATCTGCGGCCGGCCAGACTCTTCCGCCGATTCAGAGCCTCCACCATCTCTCGGTCGACCAGATTCTCGAATCCGCTCCCGACGCCATGCTCATCATCGGACCAACGGGTGAGATTGCCTATGTTAATTCCCTCGCCGCAAGAATGTTCGGCTATGAACGCAGCCAACTCCTCGGTCGCTCCATCGAGATTCTCGTGCCTCCGGAAGTTCGCGGAGTCCACACCGGCCACCGCGGCAATTATTTCGAGCAGCCTCGCGCCCGCATGATGGAGACCGGCCTGGAGCTTTACGGCTTGCGCAAAGACGGCTCCCGCTTCCCCGTCGAAATCAGCCTCAGCCCGCTCCACACCTCCGCGGGGACTCTTGTCCTCGGCGCCGTTCGCGACCGCACCAGCAAACAAAAGGCGGAATCTGAAATTCGCGCCCTGAACGCCGACCTCCAGGCCAAAGTCCGCGAATTGGACGCTACAAATCGCGAACTGCAGGAGTTCACCTACACCACCGCCCACGATCTTCGCGCCCCGGTCCGCCACATGCAGGGCTATGCGGAGCTTCTCCGGCAGAGCGCCGCATCACGCCTCGACGATTCCGAGCTGCGGCAGCTCGATAAAATCTCCGCATCGGCTAAACGGCTCGGACTGCTCATTGACAACCTGCTGGACTTCTCGCGCCTCAACCGCGTGGCTCTTCGTCCTCAACCGCTAAATCTGCCCAAGCTCATCGCAGAGCTTCAGGCGGAATTGTCGGCGAAAAACCCCTCGCGGCGCATTACCTGGAAGAACTCCGGGTTGCCGCCGCAAATCAAGGCGGACCCGGCCGCGTTCCGCATCCTCTTCACCAATCTCCTCGATAATGCCGTCAAGTTCACGCGATCTCGCGAGGAGGCGGTCATTGAAGTCGGTTGCTCTGCCGAAAAAGGCGCCGCGACAATCTTCGTCCGCGATAACGGCGTGGGTTTCGACGCGCGTTTTTGCGAAAAGCTCTTTCAGCTCTTTCAGCGCATGCATCGCCATGATGAATTTGAAGGCAACGGCATCGGTCTCGCCGCCGTCCGGCGCATCGCCGAACGCCACGGCGGCAAAGTCTGGGCTGAGAGCGAACCCGGGAAAGGCGCGACCTTTTACGTTTCCATTCCTCAGGAGGATATCCAATGACCAGCAACATCCGGCCCATTCTGCTTGTCGAAGACGATATCAACGATGTCGAACTCGTGACTGCAGCGCTTCGCTCCGGTCACCTCGCGAACCCTTTGCTCGTCGCCCGCGACGGCGTGGAAGCTCTGGAAATTCTTCAGCGCGGGCGGTACGAAGGCCTCGATGCCGACGGCCCCGTGGTCGTCCTGCTCGACAATAAAATGCCGCGCATGACCGGCCTCGAGCTGCTCCAAAACATGAAGGGTGACTCTCGTTTGAAGCACATCCCGGTCGTCATGATGACGTCCTCTCGTGCCGAGCCAGACCTTGAGCGCGCCTACGCCCTCGGCGTCAACGCCTATGTGGTTAAGCCCGTGGACTTTAAAGACTTCACAGAAGCCGTGAAGGTTGTCGGCCGTTTCTGGGCCATTCTCAACGAAGCGCCCATTGTTATTCGATCAGCTGGCGCCGCTGACTAGCCTTGCTGCTGTATTGGCGTTTCGCAGGCCCGCTGCGCGTTAGTGCTTTTCACCTTAATTAATGCTTGCATTAACCGCCGTTCGTGGTATAATGCTTCCGTGTAGACGTGCGGTCTTGGCCCTCTAGCCGAACACACCCCTTCGCCTCTAACTTATTTAGAATCAACACTTACATAACTGTAACAAAACAGGCCACTTCATCCCCTGTGAAATCAACAGTTACGCAAAAACGGGGGGTGGGGTAGGTGTAGGCGTGGCGGTCCGCTACGCCCCTTCGCTGGGCAGCGGAGGGCACCCGGGCCACTCGCTCCGGCTGGTGTTTCCGATATAGTGCAAGTCCTCGATCCCGATCTTGCTCGTGTAGAAGCCGTCGCACGTCATGTTCCGCAAAAACGAGAAAAACACCACGCCCTGGCTTAGCTCCGGATTCATCTTCGCGTTCTTCCGGTACGCGATCAGGTCCACCGTTTCCTTGCGCTGTTCCGGCGTGCACTCCAGGTACGCCTTGCCATAGTTGTCCACGCAATGCGTGTCCAGCCACATCAAGCCGCCGCCTAGCGTGAGCTGGTAGTCCTCGTTTTCGCTGGTCAGCAGGTCGATGAATTCCGGCGCGCCCGCTTCCACCGCTCCTCCCGATTTCTCGTCTTTCGGGATGATCGTGTCGCAAAGCGAGGTCAGCATTTCGTACTGGTGCGCGTTGAAATATTTCGGCGTGTACTTCCCCGCCGGAGACGCGGCCTTTTCCTTGTGCACCATCTGGTGCGCGTATTCCGCCGCCTGCGCCGGAATCACCTGCAGCACCGACCCGCTTACCGCGCCCATCGCCAGCGTCTTCAGAATATCCCTTCTCGTAATTCCATTCGCTCCCATGGTTTCCTCTTCTCTGCGTTACTCTGCGACTCAGCGTCTCTGCGTGATCTCCTTCTCTTCTTCAGCTAGACGCTCCCTTTCTTCGCTTCATCCAGCAGATACTCCGAAGCGCGCCACGACAACGCCATAATCGTCAGCGTCGGATTCTTGTCCGGATTCGTTACCAGCGGCGCGCCGTCCGTCACGAACAGGTTCTTCACATCGTGCGTTTGGCAGTAGCCGTTCAGAACCGATGTCTTCGGGTCCGATCCCATCCGCGCCGTCCCCACCTCGTGAATGATTTTCCCTCCCGGCTCAATCCCGAACGGGTACGGCCCTTCAATCGCCGTACGCGTCATGTATCTTCCGCCCATCGCTTCCACGATGGACTTGAACGTGTCCTGCATGTCCTTGGCCTGGCGCAATTCGTACTCGCTCCACTTGAAATGGAAACGCAGTACGGGAATGCCGAACTCGTCCACCTTGTTCGGGTCGATCTCGCAGTAGCTGTCGGCATTCGGAATCATCTCGCCGCGGCCGGCGAATCCCACGGTCGTTCCGTACACTTCCCGCGCGCGCTGCTTCAGCTTCGCGCCGTATCCTTCCTCTTCGCGGCAAAGCGCGTTGAACATGCCGACGCCCGGCATGTGCGGCCCGCCGCCCAGCTCCACGTGATACCCCCTCGGGAAATCATTCTTGCGATCGTATTTCCACCACGGAATGTAGATGTGCATTCCGCCGACGCCGTCGTGATTGTGCGGCGTCATTCCCTCGAGCGCCGGAATGTAGCCCCAGCCGTCGCTGCCGACGGAGTCCGTCAAGTAGCGCCCCACGGTGCCGGAGGAATTGGCGAGCCCGTCCGGAAACAGCGCCGACTTCGAGTTCAGCAGCAGGCGCGCGGATTCGCACGCGCTGGCCGCCACGACCACGGCGCGCGCGTGAATTCGCTTCTCCGTGCGCGTCGCTTTGTCGATGTAGGAGACCGCTTCGGCTCTGCCGTCCTTGCCAACGACGATCTCGCGAGCCATTGCCCCGGTGATCAGCGTCAGCTTCCCCGTTTTCATGGCGGGAGGAATCAGCACCTGGCTGGAGCTGAAGTTCGACGCGGTGATGCAGCCCCGGCCGCATTCCCCGCAGTAGTGGCAGGGCGGCCGCCCGTTAAGAGATTTCGTCAGAATCGCCAGACGCGAAGGAATGCAGGCAATGTTGAGCTTGTCGCAGGCTTTCTGGATGAGCCGTTCATGGCAACGCGGCTTGGGTGGAGGGAGAAAGACGCCGTTCGGCGCGCTGTCTACGTTTTCCATCGAGCCGAAAACGCCGATATAGCCTTCCACTTTGTCGTAGTACGGGGCCAGGTCATCGTAGGAAATCGGCCAGTCGTCGCCCAGGCCGTCGCGCGTTTTCGAGCGGAAATCGACCGGAGCAAACCGCAGAGCGATGCGCCCCCAGTGGTTCGTGCGCCCGCCGACGATGCGCGAACGAAACCAGTGAAAATCCGATCCCGGCGCGGAAGTATACGGTTCGCCTTCGATTTCCCACGCTCCGTTCGGGGCGAGAAATTCTCCGAAGTTTTCCCGCGCGCGGCCGCCCACGCCCGCGCCGCGGTGCGGCAGTTCGTACGGCCACACGAACATCTTGAAGTCTTTTTCGGGATAGACTTGCGGGCCGGCTTCCAGCATCGCCACGCTGAGGCCCCCTTCCGTCAATACTTTTGCGGCCATGCCGCCGCCGGCGCCCGAGCCGATGACGACGACGTCATACATCTTGGGCGAGCGAGTTACCTGGGCCATTCCGGTTTCTCCCGTACTAGAGTTCGTTCCGCTTCATCTGTGAAACAGCATAATCACACGCGCGCGCGGTCAACGCCATGTAGGTGAGCGAGGGGTTCACGCACGACGATGAAACCATGCAGGCGCCGTCGCTCATGAAAAGGTTCTTCACGTCGTGCGCCTGGTTGTGCTCATTCAAAACCGATGTTTTCGGATCGCGTCCCATGCGAGCGGTGCCGAGCTCGTGAATCGCCAGTCCCGGCGCCGTCATTTCCTGAAACACGTTGATATCTTTGGCGCCCGCCGCCGCCAGCATTTCACCGGCCTGGAAAGCGATGTCTTTGGACATGGCGCGCTCGTTTTCGCTCCACTGTATGTGAATCTTCAGCGTGGGAATGCCCCACGCGTCGGGCTTGTTTTTGTCGACTTCGACATAATTGTCGTGATTCGGCAGGCATTCGCCGAAACCGCCGACGCTCATGCGCCACGGCCCCGGCATCTTCAGCGCGTTCTTGAAATCCTTGCCGAATCCGGGCATGTGCAGACCGCGCGACCAGCCTTCGCGCGAGCCGCCGCCCTGATAGCCGTAGCCGCGCAGAAAGTCCTTCTGTTTCGTTTTCACGTTACGGAAACGTGGGATGTAGATTCCGTTCGGACGGTTGCCGAACGGCATCTTGTCTTCATGGCCGGGCATCATGCCGGAAGCTCCGGCGCCCATGTGGTGGTCCATCAAATTATGTCCGAGTTCGCCGCTGCTGTTTGCGAGCCCATTGGAGAATTCAGGGGTTGCCGAGTTGAGGAGGATGCGCGTCGACTCCAGCGTCGAAGCGCAAAGGAAAAAGACCCGCGCCTTGAATTCTAACGCATTTTTCGATTGCGCGTCGATGACGCGGACTCCGGAAATGCGGCGCGAATTGGAATCGAAGATCAAACTATGCACCACGCTGTACGGCCGGATGGTCAGGCGCCCGGTTTTTTCCGCCGCGGGCAGCGTGGAATTCAGGCTCGAAAAATAGGATTTCGTAATGCAGCCGCGATGGCAAATGCCGCAGTAGTGGCACGCCGCGCGCCCTTTGTGCACCCGCGTGAGCACCGCGGCGCGCCCGATGGTCATGATGCGGTCGTCGAAGTGCCTGGCGATGGCCTCGCGCATATCCATTTCGACGCAAGTCATTTCCATGGCCGGGAGAAACTTGCCGTCCGGCAATTGCGGCAGACCTTCCGCCTGGCCGCTGATGCCCGCGAATTCTTCCACGTAGTCGTACCATGGCGCGATGTCCGCGTAGCGGATCGGCCAATCCACCCCGACGCCTTCTTTCAGGTTGGCTTCAAAATCCAGATCGCTCCAGCGGTAGCTCTGGCGGCCCCAGGTGATGGATTTCCCACCAACCTGGCGGCCGCGAATCCAGGAGAAGGGTTTGCCCGGATCGGTCGAATAGGGATTGTCGACGTCGTTGACGAAGAATTTGTGCGAGTACTCGTCGCAGGCGTAATAGCACTCGCGCTGAATCGGCTGCGTGCGCTCGCGCTCGAAGCGATTGTCCCACCCGCGGAATTTCAGTTCCCAGGCGGGGACGTGTTCCACATAGTCGCGCTCCGGAACGATGGTGCGGCCTGCTTCCAGCACCAGCGTGTTGAGCCCTTTTTCGGTGAGCTCTTTCGCGGCCCAGCCTCCGGTGATTCCTGAACCAACAATGATAGCGTCGTAGTTTGCAGGCATGTTCTCTCCCCGAATCAGGCGTCCCCGGGACCGGGGCCAGCGGGCGCACAACCGTGTTGCGCTCCCGGAATAATTTGCAGCTTGAGTTCCTGCGAGAAACCTATCTCGGACGTGTAGTAGCCGTGAAGGGTGATGCCCTTGAACACCGGCCAGAAGTCGCCTTTGAGCTGGGAGTCCGGAACCGGCGGCATGGCTCCGTGGCGGCGGGTTTCGCTCTGCGTGGCGGCAGCGTCGTCCATGGCACGGAGCAAGGCGGTCTGCTGCGTCGCGCCCGCTGCGGCGAAATTCTTTCCGTAGAGATCGTTGCTTTGCTTGTCGACTCCGGCAAGGCCTTCGACGAAGTGCGCGCGCTCCTCGGGAGTCGCCCAGTCCGTGAGAATCACGTCAATGAATTCATTGACGCGCGCGCCCTTTGCGCCGGGAGTTTCCGTTTCCGGGATGATCAGGTCGATCATCGCCACGACCGTATCGTTGAGTTGCGGTGTCAGCGTCCGCAGCGAGTAGCCGGGCGGGGGCTGGGCCTGCCGGAAAAACGCAAACAGCTCCGGACTGAGCGCGGGCAAAACCGCTCCCGCAGCGAAAATTCGCAGTGCTTCACGCCGATGCATGGTTCCTCCCGAGTTGCCGAGATGCCGCGCGGCTGGCGGCCGCGGAACGCGTGCTGTCCAGCACCAGTTGCCGAGCATCGCGCAATTCCTTTACCGGATCGCCCGTGGGAATAAATTCCATGGCGGCATAGCGCGAGTAACCCAGCTGCGCCAGCTTGCGGAAGATATTGCCGTAATTGATTTCGCCGGTGCCAGGCTGATGGCGACCGGGCACGTCGGCGATGTGCACCAGGCCGAGATAGTCCATGTTCTTTTCGAGCTTGGCGATCAGGTTTCCTTCGGCAATTTGTTCGTGAAAGAAATCGTAAAGGAGCTTCACGTGGGGATTGCCGACTTCGCGCACGATGGCGAATCCTTCGGCGGAGGAAGTCAGAAAGTACTTGGGATTTTCCACGGGATCGATATTTTCGATGAGCAGCTCGACGTTGCCCTGCGCGGCAATTTCGCCGCCGCGTTTAAGGGTTTCAATGCAGTTCGCGCGCATCTGCTCCGGCGAAACACCGGGGACATTGTTGCCGGTCTGCATGACCAGCCGCGAGGACTCCAGCTCTTTCATCGTGGGGATAAACTCGCGCAGCGACTTGAGGAATGGCTCGCGGTCATTAGCGTCGGCGAGAGCATGCCAGACGCCGCAGGTGGCGTCGAACTGCATGCCAAGCTCCTGCTTCTTGCGGCGCGCGGCGGCAAAATCGTCCTTGGACCAATGCTCGAACTCGCGCACCAGTTCCACTGCGCGGTAGCCCGCTTCGTGGACTTTTTCGAGGCGTTCGGCGAAAGGAAGGTCGCGGAATACCGTCCAGAGCATGACGGAAAGCGGGAACGGAGAGTCCTCCGCGGCAGGCCCCGCGGAAGCGAATGCGGACGGCAGGCCGCGCGCGGCGAGCGCCGCGCCCGCAACCGCGCCGACGAATTGGCGGCGGCGCATCCTATTCCCCCAGAATCTCGCTGCGGACATTCTTCAAAACGTAAGCGGCGCGCTCGACGCCGACTTCGCCGGAAAGAATGGGATCTTCGTTTTCGATGCTCAGGATGCCCTCGTAACCGACGTCCATGTAGGCCTGCACAACATCCTTCCAGAGTGTGGCGCTGTGCCCGTAGCCGACGGCGCGAAACGCGTCGGAAGCCTGCGGCAGCTCGCTTTTATCGAACACAAAATTCAGGACTCCGTATTTTGCGACATTCTCCGGGTACAGAACAGTGTCTTTCATGTGGGCGTGGAAAAGGGCGCCTTGTTTGCCGAGGAAATGAATCACCGCAACGGGATCGCAGCCCTGCCAGAAAAGGTGGCTCAAGTCGCAGTTGGCGCCGATTTCCTCGCCGACCGCTTCGCGCAAGCGCAGAAGCGTTTTCGGATTGTAGACGACGAAATTCGGATGCATTTCAAAAGCGAGGCGGTGAATGCCGTGCGAGCGCGCGTAAGCGGCCGCTTCCTTCCAGTACGGAACAACCTTTTCCTTCCACTGCCAGTCGAGCATCTGGTTGTACTCGGGCGGCCAGCGGTAGGTGATCCAGTTAGGTTGCGTGGCTTCAGGCGTGCCGCCGGGGCAGCCGGAAAATCCGACGATGACCTTGACGCCGATCATCTCCGCAAGCTGCACGGTCTTTTGAAAGGTGTCGACGTCCTTTTTCGCGTGCGCGGCATTGGGATGAATGGGATTGCCGTGGCAACTGAGCGTGGCGACCTGGATGCCCTTGTCTTCGAATTTCTTCTGCCAGGCTTTGGCCGCGGACTTGTCGCGGATGAGGTCGTCGAGCGCGCAATGCGGATTGTTGGGATAGCCGCCGGTGCCGATCTCCATAGCTTCGAGGCCGGTGGCGCTGACCTTCTCGAGCATGGCGTCCAGCGAGAGGTGACCGTAAACAGGATCGAAGACCCCGATGGGAATTTTCCTTCTCGAGAAGGACGCGCTGGCAGGATCCGGCGAAGCGGCGGGACTTTCACCCTCGGATGCGGACATCCAGGAGGGCGAAACGGGAACGGCGCTGGCGAGCAGGCCGCCGCCGGTCGCGGTGAGAAATTCTCTGCGGTCGATGCCCTGCTTGGCTGAATCGCGTTTCATTCGCGGCTCCCGGAACGAGGATGGAAACGCATCATGCGGTGGAACACCGCGGCATTATACGCTGCAGGCCGCTGAATGCCAGCAGAGAAAATCGTTTTTCCACTGTGTTGCTACGCTACGCGAACGAGCCATGCCGGAACGGGTGTTAATGATAGGATTCCACGCGGAATGAGGGAAGCGAGGGCGTCAACGATGAAAAACGCGAAGACGGCGGCTCTGCTGTTGGCGATGGTATGCGGCGCAGTGCTTGCCGCGCCGGTGAAGGCGGCGGACGAGGCTGGGATGCCGAGGCTGACCAGCGAAGAAGCCTCGCATTTCGCGGACCTCGCGCTGAAATGCATCCAGCGGGAGTATCCGAACAAGCTGGACCACGTGTTGAACACCGCGGCCGACGTGGAAGGTCCGCGAAAGCTGCATCCGGCCTTTTACGGCTGCTTCGACTGGCACTCGACCGTGCACGGCCACTGGATGCTGGTGCGGCTGCTGCGGCGCTTCCCCGATCTGAAGGAAGCCGCAAGAATCCGCGCGGCGCTGAATCAAAACCTGTCTAAAGAAAATTTGCAGGCGGAAGCGGATTACTTTTCGCGGCCGCTCAGCCAGTCCTTCGAGCGGACTTACGGCTGGGCCTGGGCGCTGAAGCTGAGCGCGGAATTGCGCACGTGGGAAGACCCGGACGCCAGGAAGTGGTACGCCAACATGGAACCGCTGGCGAACGTGATCGTCGCGCGGCTGACGGATTTCCTGCCGAAACAAACGTATCCGATCCGCACGGGAGTACATCCCAACACGGCGTTCGGACTGGCGTTCGCCTGGGACTATGCGCAAGCCACCGGGAACGATCCATTCGAACGGCTGATCGCCGAGCGGAGCCGCGATTATTACGGCAAGGACGCGGATTATCCCGCCGCATGGGAACCCGGCGGCGAAGACTTTCTTTCCCCCGGGCTCGAAGAGGCGGACCTGATGCGCCGCGTGTTGCAACCGGCGGCATTTGCGGAATGGTTTCACAAATTCTTGCCGCGGATGGAGGCGAGCGGGAAATCGCCGCTGCTGCAGCCCGCGATTGTGGGGGATCGCTCGGATCCGAAACTCGTGCACCTGGACGGGCTGAACCTGAGCCGGGCCTGGTGCATGGAAGGGATTGCGAGTGCTCTGCCGCCGTCGGATCCGGCGCGGCGCGTGCTGCGGGAAGCCGCCGCGCGACACGCCCGTGCCGCCTTACCTCACATAGCCAGCGGAAATTATATGGGAGAGCACTGGCTGGCGACTTTTGCCGTGTACATGCTCACTTCGGCGGCAAGCGGCGAAGCGAGCGAGAAGTCCGCCAGGGCGACGCAATAATCGTTCGTACGGGAGTCGCGTTCAAGCCTGGCGAGGCTTCAATTCGAGGAGCGGCGGGATGGAGGACGGCTCCGTGACGGCGCGCTCCGGCTGCGGCTTTCCCTGCAGGATGGCCTGCACCAGCATTTCAACGGCAAGCCCGGTGTTGGGGGGAACAAAAATTGTGGCGGTGAGGAGTCCGCTGCGGACCCAGGCCTGGCCGGTTTTCGGCAGGCCGTCGCAACCGATGAACGGCAGCTTCAGCCAGCGATCGCGGTCGAGTTCCGGCAGCTCCTGGAAAGCTTTACGCGCTCCGATGGCCATGGAGTCATCCTGAGCCGCCACGAGATCGATGACGGCGCGCTGCGAGGTGGTGAGCTTGAGCCAGGAACGCACGGCGCGAAGGGCGCTCTCTTCCGTCCATTGACCCTTCAGCGCGGTAACCTGGACGTTGGCGGGCTTGGTTTCCATCATGCCCGCGGTGCGATCTTTCGCGGCGGAATTCTCGGAAGGACCTTGCACGTAGAGAACGGAGCCGCCCTTCGGGAGCAGCGCGGCAAACTGGCGGCCCTGGATGCGTCCGATTTCCAGATGATCGCTGCTGACGGCGAAAATGGGCGCTTTGCTTTCGCGGCGCAGTTCGGCGATGTAGCCGGCTTCACGATTCAGCACCACCCAACCGATGCCCGCGGTGGCCGCGGCGCGCGCGACTTGAGGAAGAGCGGTGCCGCCGACAGGCTCAAAAACAACGGCGTCCGGGCGAACTTGCAGAGGAGACTGGATTTCCTTAAGAAGTTGCGTGCTTTGATTGATGGCATCGTTGTCGGCATAAACGATGCGAACCTCGGCGCCGCAACGACGTGCGGCTTCTTCGGCGGATTTGGCCTGTTCGATCTGGTAATCGTTGTCGTTGGTGGTGAGCGAGACCACGATGCGGGGAGTTTTCATCGGCGCTCCGGGTAGCGTACCTTAGTAACATACACTTGGAACGAACCGCGGGCAGGAAAAATCTCGCGGCGGGGTGTCAGCACTATAAAGCTCCGAGTTCGACAAAACGATGCTTGTTACTCAAGAAGTGAAGGCATGAATTCGAGCGACAGAAAGAGACGGTTGCAAGCGGCGCGGCGCGTGGTAGTGAAGCTCGGGACCAGCATCGTGACCGGCGCGGAGGGCGGATTGTGCGCCGAACGGGTCGAACCGGTCGCGCGGTCGATCGCAAAGCTGATGGCGGAGGGCCGTCAGGTGGTGCTGATTTCTTCCGGCGCGATCGGGCTGGGGCGGGGACTGCTGGGGTTGCATCCCTCGCGGCTAAAGGACATGGCCGTCAAGCAGGCGTGCGCGGCCGCGGGGCAAAGCCTGCTGATGGAAGGATACAAACGTCTTTTTGACGCCAGCGGAACGAAAATCGCGCAGGTGCTGCTGACCGAAGAAGACTTCAGTAACTGGACGCGCTACTCGAACCTTCGCCGCACCATGGAAAAATTGATCGGCTTCGGCGTGCTGCCGATCGTCAATGAAAACGACACGGTTTCGACCGCGGAGCTGGAGACGGTTCCCGGAGAGAAGCGCGCGGCGGCGTTCAGCGACAACGACCGGCTGGCGGCGCTGGTGATGAGCGGACTTGAAGCCGACGCGCTGATTTTACTGACGAATGTGCCGGGGCTTTACGGCGCAAGCGGAAAAAACAAGTCCGGCGACTCGCGGGAGCGCAGAGAAAACGTGATTGCGGTGGTGGAGCGAATTACGCCGGAAGTGAAGGCGCTGGCGGCGGGGGCTTCGCAAAACGGGCGCGGCGGGATGGTGACAAAACTCGAGGCGGCGGAAATCGCCACGCGGTGCGGCGGGCTGGCGGTGATCGCGGACGGGGGCGAGCGCGAAATCCTCGAGCGGATTTTCGAAGGAGCGGCGGCAGGGACGGTGTTCCTGCCTGCTGGCCGCATGAAGGGAAAGCGGCGCTGGCTGGCGTATGCCGCAGGAGTGCGCGGGCGCATCACTGTGGATGCGGGCGCGCACCGGGCGATCACTTCCGGAAAAGCGAGCCTGCTGAGTTCCGGGGTGTTGCGCGTGGACCGGGCCTTTGGAGCGATGGACGTGGTGAGCATCGCGGACGCCGACGGCCGGGAATTTGCGCGAGGAATCGCCAACTGCGCCAGCAGCGAGCAGCAAAAGGGACAGGTGCTGTTCACGAGGGACAACATTGTGTTGCTGCAGGCGGAACCATGAGTGAGGCAAGCGCGAGAGTTTCGCACGCGTCGGCGGCGGAGGCGGCGCGTGCGGCGCGGATTGCTTCCCGCATGCTGGTGAAGCTTCCCGCGGCAACGCGCAATAGCGTTCTGCTGGCAATTGCCGGGAGATACGAATCGGAGAAGAACCGCATCCTGAGCGCGAATGAAGAGGATTGCCGCGCAGCGGAGATCCTGGTTCGCACCGAACAAATGAGCGCGGCGTCGCTGGCGCGGCTGCGCATCGGCGAGCCGGGCATCGGAGAAATGACAAAGAAGCTGCGCGAGGTGGCGGCTTTGCCGGATCCGTTGGGAAAACGGCTCGCGTCCACCGAACTGGACGACGGATTAGTGCTCCACAAGGAGACCTGCCCGCTGGGCGTGGTGGCGGTGGTCTTTGAGTCGCGGCCGGATGTGGTGCCGCAGGTCGCGTCGCTGGCGCTGAAATCGGGCAACGCGATTCTGCTGAAGGGAGGCGCGGAGGCGGCGCACTCCAACGAAGCGCTGGTGACGCTGTGGAAAGAGGCGCTGCAGGAATTCGCGGAAGTGCCGCAAGATTCGTTGCAGCTACTGCAATCGCGCGCGGACGTGATGGAGCTGCTGCAGCTGGAAGGCCAGGTGGACTTATTGATTCCGCGCGGCGGCAAGGAATTTGTGGAGCAGGTATCCCGCAACAGCCGCATTCCGGTGCTGGGACACGGCGCCGGAATCTGCCACGTGTACGTGGATGGCGCGGCGGATCTGAGAAAAGCGCTGGCGATTACGCTGGATGCAAAAACGCAGTATCCGGCCGCTTGCAATTCGGCGGAGACGCTGCTGGTTCACGAAGGGATCGCGAAAGAGTTTCTGCCGAGAGTGATGGCGCGACTGCGAGAGGCGAACGTCGAGATTCGCGGCTGCCCGCGCGTACTGGCCATTGGAGGAAATGCAGAGGTGAAGGCCGCGCATGAAAGTGACTGGTCGACGGAATACGCGGACCTGATCTTGTCCATCAAAGTGGTGAGCAGCCTCGACGAGGCGATCGAGCACATCCACCGCTACGGCACGCAGCATACGGAAGCGATTGTGACGGAAGACGCAACCGCCGCGGAAAGATTCCTCGATGAGGTGGACGCGGCGGGCGTGTTCCATAACGCTTCGACTCGCTTTGCCGACGGCTACCGCTACGGACTCGGGGCGGAAGTAGGCATCAGCAATGCGAAGTTGCACGCGCGCGGCCCCATGGGGCTGGAAGGACTGACCACGTACAAGTACAAATTGATCGGCAACGGGCACGTGGTGGCGGATTACGGCGCCGGACGCAGGAGCTTCCGTCATAAACGGCTAACGGGCGAACCCTGAGGCGCGGCCTGGGACAGGGGCGGGGTCTCGCGGCGCGCGATTGCGCTTCGGCTCTGCATTGCTTCAAAAAAACAACGAACGCAGATTCGACTTTTCTTGACTCTCCAGAGAAGCGGGAACTACAATCGCGGCGTTGCGTTTCACATATAAGCACAGACGTTTCGTATTATGAAATCGACAAAAAGGCGGCGGCGCTGATGATGACGCTTCGCGACGGAACGAGGATATTGGCGGCGGCAACCGCGGTGGCGTTCGGAGTTCTGCTCACTCCCGGGGCCACTTTCGCGCAAGACCTCGACAAGAAAGCGCGGGAAATCGTACAGAAAATGACGCTGGACGAAAAAATCCAGGAGCTGCACGGCATCCACACGGAAGAGCATTACCGCTATGTGCCGGGAGTGCCGCGGCTCGG
>Ga0079220_10000052_pt1 | contig 21882 bp, 20 predicted proteins | sample GAAS100_FD_75071 | JGI IMG/M metagenome (GOLD analysis project Ga0079220, IMG submission 75071) | Agricultural soil microbial communities from Georgia to study Nitrogen management - GA AS100 | ecosystem: Environmental > Terrestrial > Soil > Agricultural land | place: USA: Georgia | collected... | reverse complement strand
GCGAGGTACACCGAACGATGCTGCCCGCCGGTGCAGCCGAAAGAGACCATCAGGTTCTTGAAGCCGCGCTGCTGGTAGGTGCCGATGCTGGCGTCCACCAGCGAAAGCACGCTTGCCAAAAACTGGTGCACGCTTTCTTCCTGGTTCAGGTATTCGATCACCGGAGCGTCCTTGCCGGTCAGATTCTTGAACCGCTCCTCGCGGCCGGGATTGGGCAGGCTGCGCCCGTCGAACACAAATCCGCCCCCGTTTCCCGTATCGTCCTTGGGAATCTCGCGGTGAAAGGAAAAGCTGTAGATGCGCACCACCAGGATTTCGGTCTCTTTCGCCAGGCCCAGCAGTTTTTCCGAACCCAGCATGCTGGTGAAAGCGTTCATCAGCGTGGGCAGCGGCACGGGCACTTCCGCGTGATGCAGGAGCCAGCGCAGATTTTTCAGCGCGTAGGGCACCGATTGCAAAAAATGCGTTTTCCGTTCGTAGAAGCCGCGGAATCCGTAAGCGCCTAATGCCTGCATGATGCGCACGTACACGTAGCCGTAATAAAAACGCATGAACTCGCCGCGTTCGAGGGGAATGAAATTTGCCAGCGCGTTCAGGTAATGATCGAGCAGTTCCTGGCGCAACGCCGGCGGAAGGTCGGCCTTCGCGTCATACAAAAGCGAAGCAATGTCGTACTGCAGCGCGCCCTTGCGCCCGCCCTGATAGTCGACAAAGAAGGGCTGCCCGCGCCGCAACATCACGTTGCGGGACTGGAAATCGCGGTAGAGGAAGAAATCGCGGGGCGCGCTCAGCAGGAAATCCGTCAGCCGGTTGAAGTCGTTCTCGAGCGCCTGTTCGCTGAAGGGAATGGCCGCCAGCCGCAGAAAGTAATATTTGAAGTAGTTCAAATCCCAGTTGATCGACTGGCGGTCAAAGCTGGCGCAGGGGTAGCAGAAGGAATAATCCAGGTCGCGGCCCGCTTCCACCTGAAATCGCGGCAGGACCTCGACCACCTTGCGGTAGGCTTCGGCAACTTCCCGCGCGACGTTGTCTCCCTTGCGGTTCCTGGAGAGAAAGTCAAACAGCGTGGTGTCGCCGAGATCTTCTTCCAGGTACGCGCCCTGGCTCAGGTCCTGCCCGTAAATTTCAGGCACCGGCAGCCGATGACGCCAGAAGTGCCGCGAGAATTCAAGGAACGCCACGTTCTCTTCGCGCACGCCGTAAAGCACTCCCACAGCCGTGAATTTGCCTCCGCCCAGACGGATGATCTTGCGGCCGGAGCCACCCAGTTCGCCCTGCAAAGCTTGCACGCGCTCGACGGGTGTGTGAAAGTGCTGCTCGAAGAGCTTCTTCAGCACATCCATGGACGTCGATTCGTGAGATTCGCGGGTTGTCTGCGGGACTTGCACCCTTCTACGATAACCGATTTTTCGGGGGTGCACCGTTTTCCGTGAAAGGGCGTTGTCCGTCCTGCAGCGCCGTCTTCGGCGGCCGGGAGTAACGAACACGCCGCATCGCGCTTGTTCCTTTGGAAGCGGTCCGCCGGGGCGCGCGCGGCCGCGGATATAATTGATCGATGCGACCCGGGACCCCTGAGCTGCAGCTCACCGAGCACCGCCACCCTGCTTCGCGCAATCTCGACCGCATGCCGGCTCGCGCCATCGTTCAGTTGATGAACCGCGAGGACCGCAAAGTTGCTCTCGCGGTGCGCAAAGAGCTCCCCGCGATTGCCCGCGCCGTGGATGCGATCGTCCATGCCATCGAATCGGGAGGACGGCTGATTTACGTGGGCGCAGGGTCGAGCGGCCGCCTGGCGATCCTCGACGCCGCCGAGTGCCCGCCCACCTTCGGCGTGTCGCGAAAACTGGTTGTCGCGCTGATCGCCGGGGGCAAGCGCGCCATTGCGGGCGCAGTGGAAGGCGCGGAAGACTCGACAGCCAATGGTGCCCGCGACTTGCGCAGAATTCACTTGAGCAGCCGGGACATCGTTATCGGCATCGCCGCCAGCGGCACTACGCCGTACGTTCTCAGCGCGCTTCAGTACGCGCGCCGGCGCGGTGCCGTAACGGTCGCCTTGACGGCCAATCCGCGCATGCCCCTCGCGCGGTTCGCAAAGATTGTGATCGCGCCGAGCGTGGGGCCCGAAGTTCTCACCGGCTCGACACGGCTGAAAGCGGGAAGCGCGCAAAAAATGGTCCTGAACATGCTCTCCACGGCCTCGATGGCGCGGCTCGGGCATGTTTATGAAAACCTGATGATCGACGTCATCCTGACGAACAAGAAGCTGGCTGGCCGCGCGCTGCGCCTGCTGGCCGAGGCCAGCGGAAGAGATTTGTCCGCGGCGAGACGCGCTTTGCGGCAATCGAAGGACGATTTGCGCGTTGCGCTGGTCATGCTGAAGCGGCGGTGCAGCGCTGCGGAGGCTCGCAGGCTGTTGCGCGGCAAGCGGAACAATCTTCGTACGGCACTGGGAGAAGCCCGAGCCGGGCGTTAACGGCCCGGCGGGCGGAACATGGACAAATTCCTCGTCAAAGGCGGCAAGGCTCTTCGCGGAACGGTGGGCGTCAGCGGCGCCAAGAATTCCGCGCTGCCCGCAATGGCCGCGGCCCTGCTGACCGCCGAGCGCCTCACGCTGCGCAATGTTCCGAGAGTGCGCGACATTATCACGATGGCCAAGCTGCTGGCCTTCACCGGCGCCACCGTCGGAACCACCGAATTTCCCGCCAGCGAATACTCGATCCAGGCCAAGGCCGTGACTGATGCCGCCGCGCCCTACGAACTTGTGAAAACGATGCGCGCCTCGATCCTGGCTCTGGGCCCGCTGCTGGCTCGCGCCGGGGCCGCGCGCGTTTCCCTTCCCGGCGGATGCGCCATCGGCGCGCGTCCCGTGGACCTGCACCTTGCCGCGCTCGAACAAATGGGCGCGCAGATCAACACGGCCCGCGGTTACATCGAAGCGCGCGCGCCGAAGGGCGGCTTGAAAGGCGCCCGCATCGTCTTTGAGAAGATTACCGTCACCGGGACGGAAAATCTGCTGATGGCCGCCTGCTTAGCACAGGGCGAAACTGTGCTGCAAAATGCCGCGCGCGAACCGGAAATTTCCGATCTTGTCGTGCTCCTGCGAAAAATGGGCGCGCGCATCGACGGCATGGATACGTCGACGCTGCGCGTTGAAGGCGTTGCCAGTCTTCATGGCGCCGACCACGCCGTCATTCCTGACCGCATCGAAGCGGCAACATTCATGGTCGCCGCGGCGATTACCGGAGGGGACCTGACGCTCATCAATTGCGCTCCGGAGCATCTCGCGGCCATCACGCAAAAGCTGCGACAGACGGGAACGCACGTCGAAGAGACCGGACCGGGCCGTCTGCGGGTACGCGCCGGCAGAAAGCTGCTGGCCGCCGACGTGATCACCGAGGAATACCCGGGATTCGCCACGGACATGCAGGCGCAGTACATGGCGCTTGCCACACAAGCCGAGGGCACGTCCGTCATCACGGAAACGATTTTTGAAAACCGTTTCCTGCATGCCAGCGAAATGACGCGGATGGGCGCGCACATCACCATCGACGGGCGGCGCGCGGTGGTCCGCGGCGCGGCCAAGCTTTCCGGGACCACGGTGCAGGCTTCCGACTTGCGCGCCAGCGCGGGGCTCGTTCTCGCCGCTCTTGTCGCTTCCGGAGAGACCACCATTGACCGCGTCTACCACATCGACCGCGGCTACGAGCGCATCGTGGAGAAGCTTCGCGCCGTCGGCGCGGGCATCGTGCGGGTTCGTTCTTCCAGCACCTGAAGGGATCAGCGCCGCCGGGATTTGTGGCTCAGTTGGAACGCCGTCCAAAAACTTCGCGCAGCAGCGAGGTTGTTTGCGCGGCGGGGTCCTTGCGGATCTTTTTCTCTTCCTCGCCCAGCACGTAGAACAAGCCGTCGAGCGTTTTGCCCACAACGTACTTCGTCAGATCGTATTGGCTGCCCAGCGCCGCGCCTCCCGGCGCGCTCTGGACCACGCGGTTGTACTGCCGCACCACGCCGACCTTCTCCATGGAATCCTGCACGATTGGCGTAAACGCCGTGGCAAGATCGTTGGTGCTCTGCCGCTTGAAATATTCCGTGGCCGCGGTGTCGCCGCCGGAGAGAATCTTGCGCGCATCGTCGAAGGTCATTCGCGTCAACGCGTCGAGAAAAATCTGCTTGGCTTTGGGCGCCGCCTGCTCGGCCGCGCGGTTCATGCCCACCTCGAGTTCGTCCACCTGCGCGCCCATGCCGAACATGCGCATGCCCCGCCCGACCGTTTGCAGCTTCGGCGGCAAAAGGATTTTGATGGCTTCGTTTTTCAGGAAGCCGTCCGGCCTGCCTGTCTGCGCCACGGCGTTCCCCGTGCTGATCTGGAGCGCCTGCTTCAGCCCGGACGCGATCTTGCTGTCGCTCAGCGGTGAAACGTCGCGCTTTGCCAGCGTCTCATTGGCCCTCTTCAAAATCTGATCCAACTGCGCCTGCGCGGGAAGGCACCAGGCCAGCATGCCCGTCAACACCGCCGGCACAACGGCAATCCGCCGAACACGAACCAGGCTGGAAAACATCGCGAGGGCTCCTTGGATTTGTTTCTCTCGAGTCTAGCGGTTTTTGGCGCCTCCTCCGGCCGCTGGTACCCTTTTCGCCACCTGACCGGAAGGCCGAGCCGGCGGCGCGGCGCCCGATCGTTTGGCGCTCCCGGAACAAAAAAGGCTCCCGAATTTCTTCGAGAGCCTTTGCCAACTCGCACGCGAGCAGGTTGCTACGGACTTGTCATTTTGAGGTGCGGGGCAGGAACGGCGCTATTCGCCGGCCGCGGTTTCCTTCTTCTGCTGCTGTTTTTCGCGAGCTTCGCGGATCAGCGCCTTCCTCGAAAGGCGGATCTTGTTGCCCTCGATGGAAAGCACCTTCACCAGCACCTGGTCGCCGAGTTTCAACTCGTCGCGGACGTCGCGCACGCGGTGATCGCTGATTTCGCTGATGTGCAGCAGTCCGTCGGTTCCCGGAAAAAGTTCCACGAACGCGCCGAACTCCGCCAGCCGAACGACCTTGCCCAGGTAGGTCTTGCCCACTTCCGCCGAAGCCGTCACTTCCCGCACCATTTGCAGCGCGGCGTCGCCGCCCGCGCCGCTGGTCGAGAAAATGTGCACGGTTCCGTCTTCGTGCACGTCGATCTTCACGCCGGTGGCTTCGATGATGGACTTGATCTTCTTTCCGCCGGGACCGATCAGATCGCGGATCTTGTCCGTGGGAATCGTCAGTTTGAACAGCCGCGGAGCGTACGCGGAAATCGCCGTGCGCGCTTCCGTCAGCGTGCCGTCCATGATCTCCAGAATCTCGAGCCGCGCTTTCTTGGCCTGCGCCAGCGCTTCCCGCATCATCGGAATGCTGATGCCGGTCACTTTGATGTCCATCTGCAGAGCGGTGATGCCGCTGCGCGTTCCGGCCACTTTGAAGTCCATGTCGCCGTAGTGATCTTCCGCGCCGGCGATGTCCGTCAGGATCGAATATTTTCCTCCGTCGCCGACCACCAGTCCCATAGCGATTCCCGCGCACGGTGCTTTCAGCGGAACGCCCGCATCCATCATCGCCAGCGAACCGCCGCACACCGTGGCCATGGAAGACGAGCCGTTCGATTCCAGAATGTCGCTCACCAGCCGCATGGCGTACGGGAAATCCACGTCGGGCGGTAGCAGGTTGATCAGTGCGCGCTCCGCCAGCGCCCCGTGGCCGATTTCGCGGCGCCCCGGTCCGCGCACCGGCTTCACTTCGCCGACGCTGAACGGCGGAAAATTGTAGTGCAGCATGAAGCGCTTGAACGTGTCTTGCTCGAACAGCAGGTCCAGCCGCTGCATGTCTTCTTTCGTGCCCAGCGTCAAGGTTGCCAGCGCCTGCGTTTCGCCGCGCGTAAACAACGCCGAGCCGTGCACTCGCGGCAGCAGTCCGACTTCGCAAGTGATCTTGCGGATCTGGTCGAATTGCCGCCCGTCCGGCCTGCGCCGCGCGTTCAGGATTTCATCCCGAAAGATATCTTCCTTCAGCCGGTCGAACGCCCGCTTCGTCAGCGTGATCTTCTCTTCTTCCTCTTCCGGAATCGCTTCCACCAGGCGGTCTTTCAGCGCGTCAACCAGGTGGTAGCTTTCCTTTTTCGGATGCTTCTCCGTGTTCAGCGCGTCCTTCAGTTCCGCGCCGATCGTTTTCTTCAAATCCTTGTAAATGCTCTCGTCAAACGGGAACGGCTCGACCTTCACCTTTTCGATCTTCAGCTGCGCGTAGAGTTCCCTGATCGCCGCCACGATCTTGCGGATCTGCGCATGCCCGAATTCCAGCGCTTCCACCACGGTGTCCTCGGACACTTCCTGCGCGCCCGATTCCACCATCACGATGGCGTCTTCCGAGCCGGCAATCACGATGTTCAGCAGGCTGGTCTTTTGCTCGGCCACCGTGGGATTCGCCACCAGTTGTCCGTTCACCAGCCCGACGCGCACCGCCGCAATCGGCGTCGCAAACGGCAAATCCGAGCAGTACGCCGCCGCCGCCGCGCCGGTAACCGCGATTACGTCCGGATCATTCTCGCTGTCCGCGGACAGCACCATCGAGTTGATCTGCGTTTCATTCCGCCACGATTCCGGAAACAGCGGCCGCATCGGCCGGTCCGTCAGCCGCGACACCAGAATCTCGCGTTCCGTCGGACGCCCCTCTCTCTTGAAAAATCCTCCCGGAATTTTTCCCGCTGAGTAGGTATACTCGCGGTAATCCACGGTCAGCGGCAAAAAGTCCCTGTCGTTCGGTTTCGGCGCCATACACGCCGTATTCAGCACCACGGTATCGCCGTACCTGGCCACAATCGCGCCGTTCGCCTGCTTCGCCACCTTGCCGGTTTCCAACGTCAGGGTCCTGCCCCCCACCTCCACCGTCACTTGGTGCGGTGCGGGAATGTTCGTATTTTCAGCCATGTTGTCATCCTAGCGTCCCGCGTCGGCGCGGAACGTTTTTTCCGGGGCGCTTCGCCCCGGCGAGCCTCTTTCACAATCGAGCGGCTCTCCCCGAAGGGTCCTTGGGTTCTCTTTCTGCGAGGAAGATCAGAAAAAACGATCCCTGTCGGAATCCGGTCACACCACGAGATCAGCCGGCTTTTGCCTGGCCGGACGCCTGTGCACGGACAAATTTCCCTTTTGATTTGTCACTTCGTGTTGCTGGGCGAGGCGCCGTACGTTCAATCGGCTACTTGCGCAGGCTGAGGCGTTCCACAATCTCGCGATACCGATCCGGGTCGCGGCGGTTGAGATAGTCCAGCATTCTCCGGCGCTTGTTGACCATCATAATCAACCCTCGCCTTGATGCATGGTCCTTCACGTGGGACTTGAGGTGCGTCGTCAGGTAGTTGATCCGCTCGCTCAGCAGCGCAATCTGCACTTCCGGTGAGCCCGTATCCTTGATGTCTCGGCGGAATTGTTCGATCAACACTGATTTTGGTGCGCTCAAGTGCCTCTCCGTCGTTCCCTGAATTTTTCTGCTTTTCTTCGACGTACTCAGACTAACACAAACTCTTTACGACTGTAAAGCTACAGGCTTTCCGCCTCATTCCTGCTGCCGGTCGCCCGTTTAAGTTGACCCGTTCGCCTTTTCGCGTAATCTTCGGTTTGTCTCCCATGTCACCCATGCACAACGCCCGCTTCCGCCGGCGTCTTCTGCACCACATTCTCATCGGAATCGCAACCGTCGCGCTGGTCCTTCTGTTCATGAAGCTGTTTCCCAAGCGCGATTTTATTTCCCGAATAAGCATCGGCAACGCCTACCCCGCGCTCTTCCTCACCGTCGCTGCCCTGGCGCTGGGCCCCTGGAATGTCCTCCGTCGAAAACCGAACCCCGTCAGCTTTGACCTGCGCCGCGATTTGGGCATCTGGGCCGCCATCGCCGCCCTGACCCACACGGCCTTTGGCCTGAACGTCCACTTGCGCGGCAGAATGTGGCTTTATTTTCTCGATGCCCATCATCGCTTGCGTCAGGACGCTTTCGGCTTTGGAAACTATACCGGCGCCGTTGCCGCCTTGATTTTCGCGCTGCTTCTGGCGTTGTCCAACGATCTTTCCCTTCGCAAGCTGGGACCCCTCCGCTGGAAATTCTTGCAGCAATGGGCCTACGCCGCCGCCGGGCTCACCGCCGCTCACACGGTGTTGTATCAGCACGTGGAAAAGCGCATCGGGCCCTTCCGCATCCTCGCTTATAGCGTCCTGACGATTCTCCTTCTCTTACAAATCGCCGGCGCTTTCAGGATGCGTAAGCGGCTGCCGGAAGATTAGGCGCTCCTCATGCTCCGCGCGCTGGCGGTTGCGCCCTCTGCAAGCCCCGCGCGCCCGAATTCCCGTCTCCCAACGCACGTGCATCTCTTTACTTACGAGCAAATACGGGCGTAAGATGCGCCTAAGTTGCAGGTGACCGTGCACCGGTATTGGTGCGCGTCCTTGGTTTCACTCACCTCGTTTGGGCCTTGTTTTCGGATTCTCTCCCCCGGGAGTGCCGATGCCCCGTCCCGTGATGCAGCGCGATGCGCGTGCCCCAAGCACGGAGATCCACGCCGGATCCCTGATCGGCCGCTTTGTCGTCAATTCTCAGTTGGGGATCGGCGGCATGGGCGAGGTCTATCGTGCCGAAGACACGAAACTGAAACGCACCGTGGCCCTCAAGCGCATTGCCCCTCATCTCCGCGCCAACCCGCGTTTCCGCGAACGCTTCCTGCATGAAGCAGAATGCGCCTCCCGGCTGAACGAGTCGCACATCGCCGGAATCTACGACGTGGTCGAGCAGGGCGACGACATCTTTCTGGTCATGGAATACGTAGAAGGACAAACTCTGCGCCAGCGCCTCACGCGCCCGCTGCCCTTCCCGGAGTTCCTCTCGATCGCCGCTGAATGCAGCCTGGCCCTCGCCGCTGCCCACGAAAAACGCGTCGTTCACGGAGACATCAAGCCCGACAACATCATGCTCACCCCTTCCGGCCACGTGAAGATCCTCGATTTCGGCGTGGCCAGGCTGCTTCCGCTTCAAGACAACACTTCCACGCTCGACGACACCTCGGCCGGAACTCCCCGCCGCGGCGGCACTCTCGCCTACATGGCGCCGGAAATCATCCTCGATAAGGAGCCGGACGGCCGCGCGGACATCTTTTCGCTTGGCGTTGTTTTTTACGAAGCCGTTTCCGGCACGCATCCCTTTCGTTCCGGAAACTTCCTGGAGACCTGCGAACGGATCGTGCGCGAAACTCCGCTCCCCTTAAACCGGCAAAATCATCGCGCGCCGCCGGCACTCGATCGCATCATCTCAAAAATGCTGGCCAAAGATCCCGGCGGCCGTTACGCCACCGCGAACGACCTGCTCGTGGACTTGCGCGCGCTCCAGAGCTCCGCCTCCAGCGCCTTTCAGATCCTTCCCCAGGCGCGCCCCCGCCATGCGGCTCGAAAGCTCGCGCTCGGGACGGCTCTGTCGGCGTTCGTCCTGGCGGCGGCAGTGCTCGCCGCCATGCCGTCGCTCAGGCTTCGTGTCCAGGGCTGGGTCGGCTTCCCTCCGGTTCCCCGCGAAAAACTCGTCGCCGTTCTGCCTTTCACAATCATTGGCGCGGACGCCCAGGCTTCTTCCTTCGGCGACGGTGTCACCGAAACGCTCACCGCGGAACTCTCCCATCTTTCCAACGTCGCTACTCTCCAGGTTGTTCCCGCTCCCGACGTGCGCCAGAGAAGCGTAAAGACCGTCGACGATGCGCGAAAAGAACTCGGCGCCACGCTGGTCCTCGTCGGCAGCATGCAGCGCGCCGGCAATCAGTTGCGGATCAACTCCGCTCTCGTCGATACGCACACTCATCGCCAACTGCGGGCGGAGAGCCTGACCGTTCCGGCCGAAGACACGTTTGCCGTGCAGGACGAGGTGGTCAACGGCGCTATCCGCATGCTCGAATTGGGCATTCAGCCCGCGGACCGCGATACCCTTCGCTCCCACGGCACGGTGAACCCCTCTGCTTTCGACTTCTACCTTCAGGGGCGCGGCTATCTGCAGAACTACGACAATCCTCAAAACGTCCAGAACGCCATTAAAGTTTTCGACCAGGCCCTGCAGTTGGATTCCGCCTACGCCCTCGCCTATGCCGGCCGCGGCGACGCCTCCTGGAAAATGTACGAAAGCAGCAAAGAACCGCAGTGGATGGAACGCAGCCGCTCCGACTGCGAGCACGCCCTCACCCTGCAACCGGCTTTGCCGGCCGCCCATGTTTGCTTGGGAACCCTCCACAAAGGCAGCGGAAAATACAGCGAAGCGGTCGGCGAATTCGATCGCGCCATCCAGTCCGAGCCGACGAACTATGACGCCTACCTGCAGCTCGCCGACGCCTACGACCTTCTGGACAAGCCGGTTCTTGCCGAAGCCACCTATCGACGCGCCGTCGGTCTCGAACCACACTATTGGGCCGGTTACAGCTGGCTCGGCGTTTTCTACTACAAGCGCGCCCAATATGCCAAAGCCGCCGGGATGTTCGAGTTGGTCAACTCCTTGGCGCCCGATAACGTCCGCGCGCTGTATAACCTCGGCGCCACCTATGTCGCCCTGGGGCGGTACGCCGACGCCATTGGCGCGCTCGAGCGATCCCTCAATATCCGGCCCTCTCCCAGGGCTTATACCAATCTCGCTAACGCCTACTTCTATCTTCGCCAATACGAAAGCGCTACGCAGTTCTACGAAAAATCGATCCAGTCCAATCCCAACGATGTGGTCCTGTGGCGCAACGTCGCCGACGGATACTACTGGACGCCCGGCAAACGCAACCAGGCGGAAGCCGCCTATCGCCGCGCCATTTCGCTGGCCGGCGAAAGACTGCGTGTGAACCCCAAGGATTCCACCGCACTCGGCGTGCTGGCCATCTCTCAGGCCATGATTGGTGAAAAAGATGCCGCATTCGATGCCCTTGGCAAAGGACTCGGCCTTGCTCCTTCCAATCCGGAAATGCTCTTTTCCGCCGCATTGATCCACAACCATTTCGGCGAGACCGACCAGGCCATCGCCTGGCTGAATAAAGCGGCGGCGGCGGGATATTCGCGCCAAACGATCGCCGATACGCCGGACTTCGATGGTCTCCGCAGTAATCCCGGTTTCCGTCAATTGTTGAAGGCCCAGGCCCACTGATTGTTCCACTTTGCAAGGAGGAACCAACATGGCGACCCCGATGACGGCTCTCGCGAAACCCAGACCCCGAGAAGTACAGGTCTACATCCTTATTGACCCCCATACGCAGAGGATTAGCAACGTTGTTCCCGACCCCTTCCGCGTAAGCAAAGGAAACCTACAGGAAGTTCGCTGGATTTGCGTTCCCGAGCAGGATTTTTCAGTCGACTTCGATCCCAACGATTCCCCATTCTACGAATCCCATTTCGACCAGGATTCCCCCTGCTCCGGACTTCCCCAGCGCAAGGCACAGGCGCTGGGCTTGCAAAAGATTTACAAATACACCGTCAGCACGGCCTACGACAGGCTTGATCCGCAAGGCGCTGTGGACCCCTGAGCCCGCGTTCGCCAACGAGTTGCCGGCCGTTGTTTGATTCCGCGAAGGGCTGGCCTCCTCGCCGGTCACAAGAACGGCCTTGACGCCGTCAATGTGATGCCGTATGGTTACGTATTATGCGTAACCGAACGGTTACCGACTCCAGCGAAGCGGTATTTTCCGCGCTCGCCGACCCCACTCGCCGCGCCGTTCTGGACCTCCTCCGCCGCGAAGCCTTGCCCGCCGGCGGGATCGCCCGCCGCTTCCCCGTTTCCCGTCCGGCCATCTCCAAGCATCTTCGCGTGCTTCGTCGCGCGCGGCTTGTCCAGGAGCGTCGCGCGGGCCGCCACCGCTACTACCGTCTCAATCCCGTTCCCCTTCAGGCCGTCGATTCCTGGATCAGCCGCTATCGCGCCTTCTGGCAGTCCAACCTGGCCAACTTGAAGGCTTTTGTCGAAACCGGCCGCTCGAAAGAGACGGCACGTCCAAAGCTCCGCCCATCGAAAAAGAGGAATTCCTAGCTCTGGAGGACTTCCCATGGCCGCTTACACACCGACGCCCGATGCCGACGCCATCGTCTGCGAGATCGAAATCGCCGCGCCGCCGGAACGCGTCTTCCAGGCGCTCACCGACCCCGCCGAGGTGCCGCAATGGTGGGGCCAGCCCGGCATTTACGAATGCAAGGAATTCAGCGCTGACCTTCGCCCGGGAGGCAAGTGGCGTTGTTCCGGCGTCAGCGCGGATGGACGCCCCTTCGACATCCACGGCGAGTACCTGGAAATCATTCCGGCGCGCCTGCTGGTCTCCACCTGGCGCGCCACATGGACCGGCGATATCCAAACCAAAATCCGCTGGGAGCTCGAGCCTCGAAGCCAAGGCACTCTCGTGCGCATCCGCCACAGCGGCTTCGCCGCGCATCCCGAACTTGCCCAAGCCTATCGCGGCTGGCCGCGCATGCTGGGCTGGCTGCAGGCATTGCTCGATCGCGGCGAAACCGTCTCCCGCCGCCCCCGCGCAACCTGGAACTGAGCCCGCAAACGCAGGCCGCTTTTAGCTTATCTAATTGAAGGAAAACAACTTACCAGATACTAATTGACAACCGTAACCAAACTGTGCTATCATGGGTTATGTACGTTCGGCTGCCGAGCGTCCCGTCCTCGCTGATCTGTTCGCATTATCCTCGCGCCTTGCCTTCGCCGCGCCTAAGTACATTTAGAATGAACACTTGCATAACTGATTCATTTCATTGCACTTCAAGTCGTGTGAAATCAACAGTTACACAAAACTGGGGGGGAGGGGCGCTCCGTTCCCTTTTGGACCCCGTTCACTCCTCCTTCTTCCTGCCTGCCTGTGGGCTTTGCCGGACCTCTGTCCTTCCTCTCTGTGCTACATTCTTCCCCCGGAGGAACTCGCCATGCGCAAATCTCTCATCATCGGTAGTGCTGTTGTGATTGTCGCCGCCGCTGCCTTCACCGTCCGCGCCCAGCAGGACAAATCCAAGCGTCCCAGCCCGCCGGCTTCCGCCAAATGCGACCTGCCTGCCGGCAAGTCCATCACCGTGGATTACTCCAGCCCGCGCGCCAAAGGCCGCAAAATCTTCGGAGGGCTTGTTCCTTACGGCGAAGTGTGGCGCGCCGGAGCCAACGAAGCCACCACCTTCGTCACTACGGCTGACCTGATGGTTGGCGGCGAGCACGTTGCTGCCGGCAAATACACGCTCTTCACCATTCCGGAAAAAGATAAATGGACGCTCATCATCAGCAAAAAAACCGGCGAGTGGGGAATTCCTTATCCCGGCCAGGCCGACGACCTTCTCCGCGTGGACATGAAAGCCGGAGCGACCTCCGGACCGGTGGAAAATTTCACCATCGGCTTCGATAAATCCGCCAACGGCTGTACCTTGCGCATGGAGTGGGAAAACACCAAGGCCACCATCGATATCGCTCCGATGTGAGAGGCGGTTACGAAAGGAAAGAGTGCGGTGGCAAGGAAGCGGCGAATCTAGCCAAGCTGAAGGCGCGCCATTCCGCGGTCCACTAATATCACGGCGGCGATCACCAGCACCGCCGCGGCTCCGGCATTTGCGGTCATCTTTTCTCCCGCGAGCAGCCAGCCCAAAAGCACGGCCACGATGGGATTCACGTACGTGTGCGTCGCCACCAGGGTCGGCGCAAAATGCTCCATCAGCCAGTTGTAAGCCGTGAAAGCGATGACCGAGCCGAAGACAATCAGATAGGCGAGGGAAAGCCACGAGCGCGCGCCCACCAGGGAAGGCGAAAAGCCGCGCCACTCGCCGAGCAGCGTGCCCGCGCCGAGCAGCATCGCGGAGCCCGTCAGCAGCGACAGCGCGGAGAGCAGCAGCGGATTCCCGGAAAGATGCGACCGCCGCGAATACACCACGCCGATGGACCAGGAAATCGCTCCGGCGATGCATGCGAGCGATCCCGGCAGCAGCCCGCTTCCCGGCGATGCGGCTTCGCGGCCAAGCAGCAAACCGACTCCCGTCAGTCCGAGCACGACGCCGCAGAGCAGCGGAAGGTTCATGCGCCACCGGCGGGCCGCGATCTCGAACATGACGAAGACCCAGATCGGTTCGCTGGCGATCAGCAGCGCGGCAAGTCCCGAAGGAATGCGCGTCTCCGCCCAGTGCAGGGTGCCATGCCCGATGAGGAAGAAAAAAAATCCAATCACCACGCTGGCGCGAATTTGCGCGCGCGTTGGCCGCAGCCCTTTCGCGACGCATATCGCCAGGAGAATCGCTCCGCCGAAGAGATGGCGCAATCCTGCCGTGTAGAGCGGCGGAATCGTCTCCACCGCATACCGAATGGCGAGATACGTGGAACCCCAGATGAGATTGATGGCGAGAAAGGAAAGAACGACGAGCGCGCGGTTGGGGCGGGCCGGTTTAGCGCCGGAGGGAGTCTCCGCACCGCGCGAACGCGCTTCGATGGGCGCCGCGGCGCTCTCGCTTGCCATGCGCAAGGATACGCAACCGGCGGCGCGGGAATCCAGCGCCAAAATGGATTCCGCTCCGGCGGAAATGTTCAGGCTTGTTTGGGGCCGACGAGAGCGAGAAATTCGTCGCGGGTCTGCTTGTTGTGGCGGAACGCGCCCAGCATGGCGCTGGTGACCGCCTGCCCGTGCTGCTTTTCCACTCCGCGCATCTGCATGCACAGGTGGCGGGCTTCAATGATCACGCCGACGCCCTGCGGCGCCAGTTTTTCTTCGATGGCGCAGGCAATCTGGCTGGTCATGCGCTCCTGAATCTGCAGCCGCCGCGCGTACATGTTGACGAGCCGCGCGATTTTGCTGAGCCCGAGCACTTTCTTGTTCGGCAGGTACGCGACGTGGGCTTTGCCGAAAAACGGAAGCAAGTGGTGTTCGCACAGGCTGAAGAACTCGATGTCCTTGATGACGACCATTTCGTCGTACGAGACGGTGAACGTTGCGTTGTTCAAAATGTGCTCGATGTTCTGATGATAGCCGCTGGTCAGGAACTTCAGCGCTTTCTCGAAGCGTTCAGGAGTCTTACGCAATCCTTCGCGGTTGGGATCTTCACCGACCAGCTTGATGATTTCGCGCATGTAGCAAGCGATGGATTTCGCTTCGAGCGGCTTGCTTTCCGTCAAAAGGATTTCTTCCGTCGGTTTGGTCACGGCCGTTTTCCCCCGGATGCTTCCCCGGCGTACTCGAAACTGTTGTTCGAGGTTTCTTCGACGCGCACGGTTTCGAGCTTCGCCTCGGGAAAGGATTTCAAGCGCTGAAAGATTTCGATGCAGAGATTCTCCGTAGTCGGCACAGTATTGCGAAACGCCGGCACATCTTCATTGAGCGAACGGTGGTCGAAGGCGTCAAGCACCTCGCGTTGCACAAATGCGTCCAGGCCGGTGAGATTCGCGATCATGCCCGTCGCCGGATCGACCCTGCCGGACACGCGGATCTCGACGGTGTAATTGTGGCCGTGGCCGTGAGGATTATTGCATTTGCCGTAGACGCGCTCGTTTTCCGCGGCGGAAAGTTGCGCGTTGTGCAGGCGGTGCGACGCGGCAAAGCGGTAGCGCCGGCCCAGTTCGATTTTGAGTTCGCCGCTCATGCGTTCCTCGCTCCCGAGGCGCCGTTGCGGTAACAATCGGCGAAAAGGTCAGCCGACTCGTAGAGCCGCACGCGATGCAACTTGCCCTGGGTGATCCTGGGCTCGAGCAGATTAAAGATCACTCGCGCCACGTTCTCGCAGGTTGGAATCTGGCCCTGCAATTCCGGCACCTCATAATTTAGATGCCGGTGGTCCATCCTTTGCATCACTTCGCGCTCGAGAATCTCCTTCAGCTCCTTGAGGTCCAGGACCATGCCGGTCGCGGGGTCGGGCTCGCCGGCGACGGTCACTTCCAGAGTGTAGTTGTGCCCATGGCCGTGGGGGTTGTTGCACTTGCCAAAGACGCGCCGGTTCTCCTCCGGAGAGAAGGCCGGGTTGTCGTAGAAGTGGGAAGCGGAAAACTCGATTTTGCGCGTCAGGTAGACCATGGATGCCGTTTCCAGAATAACGCAGCGGAGGCATCTGGCGCCTATTTGGAAGGGCCAGGGAGCTCCACGCGGTATTCCCTGCCCTTCCATTCGATCCGGCCCGCCAGGTGACTGCGGTAGGAGCGCCAGAGGAGCAGGCAATACAGAAAGACCGCCGGTAAATAATAAATGATTAACGAGAACCGGAAATGGTTACGCCGCAATTCCTCGGCGTAACTGAACTGGCGAAGGACCAGGAGGAAGACGCCTACCAAACCCACAATGGGAAGCCAGAGGCCGGATAGCAGGATGAGGATGGTCATCCAGGGGAGGACGTCATCGATTTCGCTGAACACCGCGCGCCGAGTTCCGCCCATCAGCCGGTAGAGGTTTTTCTTCCAGCCGCTCCACATGCCGCGGAAGGAACGGTACATCCTGGTTTGCACCAGCCCCGCGCCGGACTCGAACCAGATGCGATACCCGGCATGCTTCAGGCGAATGGCGAGCGCGACGTCTTCAAGAATTTCACCGGCGATGGCGGCATGCCCTCCGATGGCCTGGTAGGCATCGCGGCGAATCATAAGAAATTGACCGTTGGCCGCGGCGACTTTGGATTTGGGATTGTTAACGTCGTCGTAGGTAAAGCGGCGGGCGAGGCGGCAATAGATAAAAGGAACGAGAGCCTTTTCATACCAGTGAACCATAAGCTGCTGCGGTGAAAAGGAGACCATCGCGGCGTCATGCGTTTCCGCGAGTTGCAGGGCTTTCTCCGCGGCACCATCGAGGAGCATGGCGTCGGCGTCCGTGAAAAGAAGCCAGCCGCCGCCGGCCTTTTGCGCGCCCGTCCAGACGGCGTTGTTTTTCCCGGCCCAGCCGTCGGGCAATTCGCCGGCATCGAGCAACGCGAGATGCGGAATCTTGGACTGGAGCCCGCGGACGATTTCCGCGGTGCGGTCGCCCGAGCGATCGTCGACCACTATGATTTGCTTAATCTGCGGCTGCTTAGCGAGGGATTCGACACAGGCGGCGATGACAGATTCTTCGTTGCGAGCGGGGACGATGGCGGAGATCGACGGTTGCTCTGGCATGGAGAGGAGAAGCTCAGGAGCGGTTTTCGATCCCGAGTGAATAGGCTAGTATAGCAGGTGGCGCGCGCGCATCCGCAACGCGCGCATCGTGGGGACAGTTACAAGGAATGGCAAAAACATGCCGCTGATGCGAAGAATCATTGCCTGGGCCGCGTTCGCTTTTGCCCTGGGAGTGCTGCTGGTGTTTGCCTTGCCGAGCTACCGGCAGGGCGAAGCATCTATTGCCGGCAAGCGCGCGGACGATTTTGCGCTGGAGCTCAGCGGGAAGGCGGTTCACCTGTCGGACCTGCGCGGCAAGGTAGTAGTTCTGAATTTCTGGGCCAGCTGGTGCCCACCGTGCGTGGAGGAAGCGCCCGCCCTCAACCGCCTGGAGACGTACATTGCGCCGAAGGGCGGGATGATCCTGGGCGTGAGCGTGGACGAAGATCCGGCGGCGTACCAGAAATTCATAGCGGATCACGGAGTGGATTTTCCGACGTGGCGCGATCCCTCCGTGCACGGAAACGACTGGAAAATTGCGAACGAGTACGGGACAAAGATGATTCCGGAGACGTACATCATCGGGCACGACGGAAAAATCGCCCGGAAAGTCATCGGGCCGCAGCAGTGGGACTCGCCGGAGATGCTGAGCTATTTTGATGCGCTGCTGAAAAAGTGAGGAATGCGCAAGCAGGTCAGCCTAGGGCCGTCTTACTTAAATAGCAGATAAATTCCGACGAACAGTACTTCCGGCAAAACTCCAAATAAGCGTGAAACCAGACCGAAGGTGGATGCGTCTGTCGTAGTGAAGTTGGTGAGCCGAGAAAACCAGGCAGGCCACCATGCGACCTCGATTTGGTTGGGCTCTGATTCCGATTGTTCTGGCGGCAGGGCACTGGCAGTCCGCCCTGGCACAAGAAAAGCCGACAGCCTCCGCTGAGCCAAGTTCCCCACAAATTCAAAGTGAAACCGGTGCTGCGCCGTTCGATGTTCCGGCGGGCACCCGCGTAGTGCTGCAACTCACCGGCCCGGTGTGGACGAAGAGCGCAACGCCTGGAATTCGCGTGTATGCGCGCAGTGTTTTTCCGGTGGCGATCAACAACGCGATGGTCATTCCCGCCGGCACCTACGTAGAAGGAATCGTTGACGCAGTGAAGAAGCCGACGCGGAGGTCGAATCGAGCGCAGTTTCAGATGCATTTCACAAAATGGATATTTGCGAACGGTTACACCGTGCAGTTTGTGGGATCGGATTCCGCGAAAGCCACGGCCAACCTGCTAGTGGAAGTGAGCTATGCGAGCGACGTGCTGCTGGACAACGGCACGCAGATCGAGATGACGGTACAGAAACCGATTCTGCTGGACCGCGCGAGCATCGCAAAAGCTGCGCAGGTCGCGAGACCTCTTGCGATCGGCAGTGTGAAATCCGCGACACGTTGCCGGCCGTTTCCTGGAACGCCAGGTACGTCAGACACGGTTATACCCGGGACACCGGGAACGTCGGGCACACCTCCTGTCGTAATTCCCGGAGGGCCCGGCATGCCGGACACGGTCATCCCGGGAACATCCGGGACGCCGGGGACGCCGCCTACGGTGCTTCCGGGGTCGCCAGGCACTCCCGCGTTCACGTGCCCGGCGCCACCCATTGTCCTGTCCAGCTCGAATGCACAATGGAGTCACACGCAAAATTTTGATGTGGCGAAGCCGTTCGTGATTGGCGGCGTGAAACTGCGGGCGGGGAAATATGAAGCGGCATGGACGGGAGAAAGTGGGCTGGCGCCAGTTGAAATCGTGAAGGACGGAGTCGCTGTGGCCAGCGCTCTGGCGCGGATCAGTCCCCTGGGTGAGCTGTCGAAGAGAAATGCGGCGATCATGCGCGAGAATCCTGATGGAACGGCGACACTCGTGAAGCTGACGTTCGGGCAGGAAAACATAGCGCTTTGGTTCAACGAGGAAACAGCCAGAAATAATGGGACGGGTCAGACGAGGCCGCAAGACTGACAAGTTTTTTGCAAAAGCAGATTTTTGCCAAGGAGAACGCCATGAACAGTATTCGGCTGTGTGGGCGAGTTCTGCTCTCTTTTTGCGTGAGCTGCTAGCCGGCGCTGGCGCAGCGACCGGCAGAGCAAACGCCGGCGCCGACTACGCAGCAGGAACCGGTGCATGAGGCTCCGCAGGCTCCCCTGCTGATTCCGGCGGGAACGACGGTGCCAGTGTCGCTGACGGGGCCGATCTTCACAAAGAAGGCGCGCAAGGGCGATGCGGTCCGCGTGGTGACGGCGTTTCCCGTGACCGTGGGGACCGCGCTGGCCATACCGGCGGGAACGTATCTGGAGGGCGTGATTGACAAGGTGCAGAAACAACGAGGGGCGAATCCCGCGCGACTGCAGATGCACTTCACGCGAATGATCTACAGCAACGGATATGAAGTGAGCTTAAACAGCGCAACGGCGCTTGCGAACAGAAATGATTCGGACGGAGACGTCCGCGGCGGCGCGGCCGCGACTGGTGCGTTTCCGATGAGCAATGGATTTCTGCCGGAGCAGTCACAGCTGCCCCCGCCTCCACCGCTGCCGAAACCAAGCGGGCCGAGCATGGGAACCGAGGTGGGTATTGGGCTGGGAGTCACAGCAGGGGTGGCGGTTTTGGGAATCCTGTTCGCGACTCACCGCGGCATGGATTCGGAATTTGAGCCCGGAACGCAGTTCGACCTGACTTTCCAATCGGAGATCGCCCTGGATCGGAGCCGCGTGCCGCGGACGAGCGGCCAGTGAGCGGGAACCAGTCATCAGAGAACAGCAATCACTAGGCGCGCCGTCGCGGCTTTTTCGAGCCAGCAACCAGTCAACAAGGCGAGACAATTCGCCGAGGAATGCCTTACTATAACCGCCGCGCTGGCAACGATGCGTCAAAGATGGTGAGGCGTAGTCGTTTTTCATAGGAATCGAACGCGTTCAGGCAGACTGGCAGCAGACTCCGTGCGGGAGCGCGATGACGCCGAGCTTCACGATTGAGTTTATTTTGTGGTTGCTGATCGCGGCATCGCTGATCGCGGTGATTTCCGCGCGGGCCAAGATCCCCTACACGGTGGCGCTGGTGCTGGGCGGCGTGGCGCTCGGGTCGGTGCACTTCGCGGCGGTGCAGGACTTCCTGAAGAACCGTCCAGAATGGTTGTCTCCCAGTGCGGGCCTGGTCATTTTCCTCCCGCCTTTGCTGTTTGAAGGCAGCCTGAAATTTCAGATCCGGCATTTGCGCGCGAACGTGATCCCGATTGTTCTGCTAGCGAACGTGGGCGTGCTGATTTCGACGTTCGCCACTGGCTACGCGATCCACTGGGCGCTGGGGATTCCGCTGCTGGTGGCGCTGCTGTTCGGTTCGATCGTCGCGGCTACGGATCCAATTTCGGTGCTGGCGATTTTCCGGAACATGGCGGTGAACAAGCGGCTGGCGACGATCGTAGAGGGCGAAAGCCTGTTCAATGACGGGACGGCGGTGGTGCTGTACACGATCCTGCTGGCGGCGGTGGTAACTGGCAATGCGAGCGCATGGACAGGCATCCGCGAATTCGTGGTGGAGGTGCTCGGAGGGGCCGCGGTTGGATTGGCGCTAGGTTACGCGTTCAGCAAGATTACGCAGCGCATCGACGATCCGCAGATTGAAATCACGCTGACGACGATTCTGGCGTACGGGTCGTATCTGATCGCCGAATGGATGCACGTTTCGGGCGTCATCGGAACGGTGACCGCGGGTCTGATGATCGGGAACCTGGGAACCCGCGTGGGAATGAGCCCGCGGACAAGGATTGCGCTGTGGTCGTTCTGGGAGTACGCGTCGTTTGTGATTAACTCCCTGGTGTTTCTACTGATCGGGTTTCAGGTGCGGATTGGAGACTGGTTAAACGCGTGGCATGCAATCCTGCTGACGATCGGAGTGGTGATCCTGGCACGGATGCTATCGGTGTACGGCCTGACACCGCTGAGCAACTTGATGACCGAGCATATTCCGAGGTCGTGGATGCACGTGGTGGTGTGGGGAGGAATGCGCGGCGCGCTGTCTCTGGCGCTGGCGTTGAGCCTTTCCGAGACTCTTGCGTATCGCAATGAAATCCTGGCGATGACCTTCGGCGTGGTGGCTTTCACGATCGTCGTGCAGGGCCTGACGATCAAGCCGCTGTTGCGGGCATTGGGAATCGGCGCAAACCAGGATGATGAATACTCGAAAGCGCGGGTGCGACAAATGTCGGTTTCGGCAGGGATCGCCGAGCTGGACGGGATGCTGGAAAGCAATGGCGTCTCCACGCCGGTGTACCGGGAATTGCGAAAAGGCCTGGACGAAGAGTTGAATCAGACCAAGCAAACCATTGAGGAGATCTACGGAAAAGGAGTCCGCGACTTCGCGGGAGAGGTGCAGCACGCGCGCAGGCGTGTTCTGGCGGCGCAAAAGAGCAGTGTGGAAGCCTCCATGCACGAAGGACTGATTACGGAGCAGACGGCCGCGAAGATCATCGACGGCCTGGACAAACGGTTGGACGCGTTGGAGGGAAGCGGCGAGGCTCCGGAGCGGCGGGCTGATAACGGCGCCGCTCCGCCAGAGGGCAATGCCTCCGCCTAGGCGACCGCTGAGGCAGAAATCACGATTCGTGCGCGAACTGGTCTGAGAGCGCTGCGGCTGTTCGTTGCGTAGGGCTGCCCTGGCACATCGTATCCCCCTGAATCATTGAGGTGGTAATCCAGAAAGACAGGTGGAAGCAAGCAGAGTTGGAGGGGCGATCGAGGAGCAAGGCGCTCGATGATCTGCCAGG